>ENA-ORDI01000020-ORDI01000020.1-marine-metagenome-genome-assembly--contig:-NODE-20-length-94598-cov-4.174586_pt1 | contig 94598 bp, 83 predicted proteins | sample MGYA00248628_ERZ508525 | MGnify/ENA primary metagenome ERZ508525 (study PRJEB26195, sample SAMN05422138) | marine metagenome | isolation source: East of Porto Seguro, South Atlantic Ocean | place: Atlantic... | reverse complement strand
CAGTATTTTACACAGCTCTTTTCACCGGGATGCGCCGGTCGGAGCTCTTGGCGCTGCGCTGGTCGCCTCACACACCTACTTCGACGTTCCTAGACAGGTAGAAACCAGAGGTCGTGACGGCCAGAAAGGCAGTTACCTTGGCCCTGCCTATTCCAACCGCGAGGTCAAGGCATTCCTCGATTACCGAGAGTATCCATACTCCCAAGTGTCTGACGATGAACGAGCGGCTACTGTCGCGTCTGCTATCGCCGACGGAAAAATCATCGGATACATGGTCGGTCGCATGGAATACGGCCCACGTTCACTGGGTGCCCGGTCCATCCTCGGTGACGCTCGAAACGTGGATACTCAGTCAATCATGAATCTGAAGATCAAATTCCGAGAGTCATTCAGACCGTTTGCTCCCTCTGTTCTCGAAGCCTACTGCGAGGAATACTTCGGTCTGAAAACCGACAGTCCCTATATGCTGTTGGTCGCGCCAGTCAACGAAGATCGGTGGATTATTTCCGATACCGTCATTCCCGACGACGGGGACATGCTGCCTCTCATAAACCGTCCGAGAAGCGATATTCCAGCGGTCACCCACGTTGACTACTCGGCTCGAATTCAAACTGTCTCGCCCGCTGAGAAACCAGACTACTACGCTGTCATCAAAGAGTTCGAAAAATTGACCGGATATGGGCTGATCGTCAATACGTCTTTTAATGTGCGTGGGGAGCCAATCGTTGCCAGCCCAGAGGATGCATACCGATGTTTCATGCGCACTGGGATAGACATGCTGGTGCTCGAAAACTGCATCCTGATCAAAAACGAACAACCCGAATTTCCCGAAGACGAGGACTGGAAAGACACCTATGCAGTGGACTGACGAACAGCAGGTCGAATTTTTAACCCGTTTCTACAATGAGATCATTGCGGCTGCGGCAGATCGGCTGAAGCAACAAGACGTTGAGATTCTGACCACAAAGCCTGATCCTAACGAACTATCCTACTTCTCTCAGCGGGAGCAGTCCAGCATGAAACCAGAGGAATTGGAGTTGGACCTTGAGGATATCGACTGGGTGAAAAACGCGCTTGCACAAATTGCTGACGGCCCTGAATCAGAAATTCTAGCCGACGTTTATGGCCGAATTATTGATCTCGCCGCCCGATTTGAGGAGATCGATGACGCCGAAGACGTTTCTCCATACATCTACGTAATGTTCTGATCAAGACCCGGAGAGCAGGTCGATGTATTCTTGAGATACTCTGCTCTTTGTGAACCGTTCATCATACAACGCGCGCGCATTGAGGCCGCGTTTTTCTAATTCTAGCGTATCTCGTTTCAGGAAACGCGCCAATTTTGCAAGTTCGTGACCGTCAAGAACATTCCAGCCCACATCCGTTTCAGACATCATCTGCGCCAATTCGGCATCTGGGGACATCATCGCAATCAATGGTTGACCTGCTGATAGGAACGTATAAACTCGGGACGGCGTGGACAGACGATCCATCCCAGGTTGGAGCGTCACAAGGCATGCATCTGCAGATGACAGGATCGATCTGAATCGCTCCTCAGGTTGGAACCCAAGAAAACTGACGTTGCTCAATCTTTTTCGTTCGGCCCGTTGAGTGAGTTCTTCTCGCCTGGCGCCGTCGCCCAGGAAAATGAACTTGACCCCGTCGTTTTTCAACTCACCGGCGGCATCCAGTATCGGATCGAGTTGTTGCTGAATTCCGATGTTGCCCGCATATAGAAGCATCAACTCCCCTTCATCCACGCCAATCTCCCGCCTCAGTGCCTTAGACTTGGGAGCAACACCGATCTCTGGCCTTCCCCAATTCGGAATTACCTCGACTCTGTCTCTCGGCACACCCTTATTCTGAACCAGAGTATCCACCATTGCCTGTCCAGGCACGATCACTGTATCTGCACGCTTCAGGATGTAATGATTCATCTTGTGCCACGCCCAGACAGCAGGAGCCGGAACCCTGGTGAACCCTGTCGCAATGACCACGTCCGGGTGGATGTCGTACAGAACGTACACGTACCGAGCGTTGATCATTCGGGATACTTGCGCACCGATTAGGCCAACAGAGGGTGGATTCGAGAGAGTTAAGACAGTATCAGGTTTTAACTTACGGGCTAAGGCCCGAGCTTTATTCCACGCGTTGAACATAAACTTGACGTAACCGGCGGCACGAGTTCGCATTCGTTCACGTCCGACCGAGCCGCCAACGGACACCCGATGAACGTTTACGCTGTTTAGGACTTCGAATTCTGCGGCGGGCGCGGCTCCCTCGGTGTAGCTCGGTTGGCTGGCCACAACGTGAACGTCCATGCCGCTGGCCGCCAACGCCTCGCACAGTTCGGCAAGCAACTGACCGGACGAAGCCAAGTCAGGGGCATAGTACTGGTTAACTACCAGCAGTCTCGTCAATTGAGTCTCCGAGTCGAGACATGCAATTGCAGATTAACCGACTTTGGCTGGCTGAGAAATTCGTCCCTCAGCAGCTAGCTGAGATTCGATCCAACGGTAAGTGATTGCCAACCCTTCTTCCAGCGTAACCGAGGGTTCCCAACTCAACAAATCAGCCAGCTTGGAGTTGTCGCTGTTGCGACCTCGCACGCCCTGAGGCTTGGTGAGATCGTGCTGTTTGCGGACCGTTTTCCCAGCGGCGTTGGCGATGATGTCAACAAGTTCGTCAACCGTTACCATCCTGTCTGAACCGAGGTTCAACGGCTCCGAGACACTTGACTGGGTTATCCGGTAGATGCCTTCCACGCAGTCATCGATGTACATAAACGAGCGGGTCTGTTGACCGTCGCCCCACACCTCAATATCGTCCCCGTCTTGAATCAACGCGACCTTTCTGGAGATCGCCGCCGGAGCTTTTTCCTTGCCGCCGTCATACGTTCCAAAGGGGCCATAGGCATTGTGGAACCTGGCGATCCGAACTTCCAACCCGTGGTCTTCTTTGTAGTATTGGCACAGCTTTTCGGTGAACAACTTCTCCCATCCGTAGCCCTCTTCGGGTTCGGCGGGCATGGCATCGGCTTCCTTCAAGGGCGTGATGTCTGCGGAGTCCTGTAGGTACGCAGGGTAGATCCAGGCAGACGACGAGTAAAAATATCGTTCAACCTTTGCTTGACTAGCGGCTTCGAGCATATGGGTGTTAATCAACACGTTGTTGGACGTAATCTCGGCGTGGACCGCCGTAATGTATCCGATGCCGCCCATATCCGCGGCCAGATGGTATACCTCATCAATGCCCTGGCATGCCACAAGGCAGTTATCTCGCCGCCTGAGATCAAGCAGCTCAAACTCATGGGCGGACGTCCACTCGTACTCAGGTTCTTTGACGTCAACGCCCCTGACCCAATACCCTCGGTCGACCAGATACTTTACCAGGTGGTGGCCTATGAACCCGCCTGCGCCAGTCACCAATGCTCGTTTACTCATATGGAGTTACCTTTCGGTCATTGCGTGTCGATATAAGGTTAACAATGGACATATATCGATGCTTCTAAGCTACTCATGGAATCGGGTATTTGTCAATTCCTGACGCGCTCAAAGAATCGCCCCGATTTCGAGAATCGACACCTGGCAAGGTTTCTTGTATTGTTGCGTCCTTTTGGTTGCATCCACTACTATATGCTTCCGAAGAGAGGTGACAGGTGAATCCCGAAATGGACTCGGCCCTCAAGGAACTCCGACAGTCGGTTGGCGACGCCTACGTAATCGATACGCCGGAAGACTTGATCGTATTTGAGTACGACGGCGCTGTTGACAAAGCCACACCGTTGGCTGTTGTGATTCCTGAGACCGCCCAGCAGGTTTCAGAATGTGTCAAAGTCGCGCGGCGCCACGAACTTCCAATTGTTGCTAGAGGCGCTGGCACTGGGTTGAGCGGTGGAGCCATCGCAGAACATGGTGGCGTGGTGATCGCAATGACCAGAATGACGAAGATTCTGGAAGTTGACACCGAAAACCGCATCGCGGTGGTCGAACCCGGCGTTGTGAACCTTGATCTTTCAACTCACGTCGCCCCCTTGGGCCTCTACTATGCTCCCGACCCTTCCAGCCAACGCGCTTGCACGATTGGAGGCAACGTGGCCGAAAATTCTGGCGGCCCACATTGCCTGGCTTATGGCGTCACCACTAACCACGTTTTGGGCATGGAGGTCGTTCTAGCTGACGGCACGATTCAGTGGATCGGTGGCCGGACTCGCGAATCGGTCGGTTTCGATCTCCGCGGGATTCTCGTTGGCTCTGAGGGAACGCTGGCCATCGTCACGAAAGTGGTTGTCCGCCTGCTGACCAAACCTGAATCGGTCAAAACACTATTGGCGATTTTTAAAGACCTCGACGATGCAAGCGCTGCCGTGTCCGGCATCATCGGAGCAGGAATTGTCCCTGCCGCCCTCGAAATGATGGACGACCTGTGCATCCAGGCCGCTGAAGCGTCAGTTCACGCAGGTTACCCAGAAGGAGCGGGCGCGGTTCTGCTCGTGGAGGTCGACGGCATAACCGAATCAGTGGAAGAAGAAGTCGAGGCCATCGAGGAGGTCTGCAACAGATTCCGGCCCATAGAAATTCGCACTGCCACCGACGCCGAAGAACGCGAGAGGCTGTGGGCTGGCCGCAAAGGCGTGCTTGGAGCGCTGGGCAGGCTCGCGCCAAACTACCTCCTTGTCGATGGCACCGTTCCGAGGACCAAACTCGTCGAAGTGCTTTCAAAAATCAGGCAAATGTCTGTTGACACCGGGTACCCGATAGCAAATCTGTTGCACGCGGGCGACGGCAACCTGCACCCTTCGGTATTATTCGACGAGAGGATTCCCGGAGACACCAAACGCGCTCTTGAGATCGGCGGCGAAATCCTGGAGTTGTGTGTCGAGGTCGGAGGGGTGTTGTCAGGTGAGCATGGCATCGGCTTGGAGAAACAAGACCACATGCCGCTCATGTTCAACGAATCTGACTTGGCTGTCATGGCGAAACTGAAACCTTCTTTCGCGACCGAAGATTCGCTGAATCCCGGAAAAGTGTTCCCAACTGGCGCAACGTGTGGCGACGTTCGTCAGGCTGCCGCAATCGCGCGTGTTGGACCCGGCGCTTATGTTTAGGGAGCCTGGATCAACTCGATGAACTCAGATCAAAGTGACCTGCCCATCAGAGTAATTGAACGTTCCCTTGGGCCAGACAGCGTGATCAACGACGATTCCCGATACTCGGTTGATGGCCGTCCGATCCCGGTTGCCGTCAGACCCAAGAATATTGATGACCTCAGCGCTATCTTGACAGAATCCCATGCCCAAGATGTGAAAGTCATGCCGGTGGGCGGCGGGACTCGCCTGTCGCTGGGCAATGCGGCTCAAACTCCAGACATCGCTCTGGACACTACATCGCTCAACCAGCCAGTATCCATCAACTCAGCAGACCTCACTGCGACGTTCGAAGCTGGCATGACCCTCGACAGCGTCCAGTCGATTCTCGCGGAAAATAATCAGTTCCTCGCAATGGACGCGGCATTGTCGAATAATGCCACTATCGGCGGCATCCTGGCATCTGGGACCAGCGGCCCGCTGAAATGGCAGTATGGGAACCCGCGCGATCTTGTGCTTGGAATGAAGGTTGTGCAGGCTGACGGCTCAATAACAAAGAGCGGCGGACAGGTCGTGAAGAACGTCAGCGGATACGATATGGCAAGGTTGCATGTAGGCGGCTTAGGAAGCCTGGGAGTGGTATGCGAAGTATCGTTCAAGCTGACGCCTAAACCTGCCAATGAGAAGACGGTGTTGGCCGCGTTCGACAATTCGAAATCATGCGGCGACGTCGCGCTTTCCATCTTCAATGGACAAGTGACACCACTGGCTTTGAACGTGTTCGACCGCGGAGTGTTATCGGCAACAGGCATGAGCAATATTGAAGGCGAGCAGTATTTGGCTGTCAGATTGGGCGGCAGGCCTCGCGGTCTGGCCCGTATGGTAGACGAAACCATTCAGGCCAGCCGGGCAGGCGGCGGAACGACCATTGAAATCGTAGATGGCGGTTCTGCTCTTGATCTCTGGAGGCGAATTTCTGACTTCGGATGGGTTGATCAGCCGCCGCCAGAAGTCGTGCTTCGCGTGTCCTTGGTTCCGAACCAAGTCCAGACATATATTGACGCGATCAAAGCGTCGCTGGCTGACAATGCTCCTTCCTTCGTGGCTAGTCCGGGTTATGGCAACGTCATGGTATTTTGGCAATCAGGAAACACAAACAACAAGCTGGAATCATCAGGTAATGCGATTCGAGCATTGCGTGGAGGAGCTGTCAGCCTTGGAGGCTCAGCAATTATCGAACGATGCCCTGTCGAGTTGAAATCCGAATTTGATGTATGGGGAGAAGCAGGAGACTCCATCGAAATAATGCGAAGAATGAAACAGCAGTACGACCCTAAGGGCATTCTTAACCCTGGTCGTTTCATTGGACGAATCTGATGACAATGCCGAACGAACAGCAAAAACCCAGCATTTCACGTCTCTTTTCAGGCCTGGGAGGCGCAGACGAATCAGACCTTTACAAGTGTGTCCACTGCGGGTTCTGCCTGCAAGCGTGCCCGACGTATCTTGAAACCGGTCTTGAGACTGAATCCCCGCGAGGCCGCATTGCACTGATGAAAGCGGTCAACGAGGGTCGTATCGAGATGACGGAACCGGTGATGCGCCACTGGGATCTGTGCGTTCAGTGCCGCGCTTGTGAAGTCGCCTGCCCGTCTGGGGTGCCATACGGCAAACTTATAGAAACGACGATGGCCGAGGTTTCGGAAAAACGCAGGAATTCTGTTAAGGGCATGGCGACTGACGCTGCTTTGAAGTGGGTCGTGCCGGAGCAAGGCCGATTAAGCTTGGCCGTCGGCGCGGCGCGTTTTTATCAGAACTCGGGACTGCAAAATATGGTCCGAAAGTCAGGCCTGCTCAAGCGCGTTGCCCCCGACCTTGCCGACATGGAAAGCTCAATGCCGAAGATTCCATCGACGACCTTCAAAGCAAGCGGCCAGGTGATTCCCGCCAAAGGCGAAAAAACCAATCGCGTCGCTATTCTCTCCGGTTGTGTCATGCCTTTGGTGCACGGTCCACAGATGAACGCCGTCGTCCGGGTGTTGACCCGCAACGGCGTTGAGGTGGTGGTTCCCAAAAATCAAGTTTGTTGCGGAGCCATGAACTCTCACATCGGCGACCTGTCCACCGCCCGCGATCTCGCTCGCAGAAACATTGACGGATTCCTGGCTGAGGATGTAGACGCGATCATCGTTGCGTCAGCGGGATGCGGGTCGAGAATGAAGGAATATCATGACCTGCTCCAGGACGACAGCGAATACGCTGAGAAAGCTCTCGAACTATCTAGCAAAATCAAGGACATCCATGAGTATCTGGTAGAACTACCCTATGAGCCTCCCGATGCCAGCCTGGATTGTCGGGTGACGTACCAGGACTCGTGTCACCTCTCCAACGCCCAACGGGTCACTGCCCCGCCACGAATCATTCTCAACTCGATCCCAGGCGTTGAATTCGTCGAGCTTCCCAATGCCTCGATCTGCTGCGGCGGTGGTGGAACTTACATGATCACCGAACGCAATCTTTCACTCCGAATCTTGAAAACGAAGATGGAAGCCGTGGCGGAGACCGGAGCCAACATCGTCGCGACGGCCAATCCGGGTTGCTTGATGCAGTTACAGATGGGCGTTGGGGAAAATAATATGCCCGTCGAGGTCCGCTATGTCACAGACCTGTTAGACGAGGCGTACCGCAAAGAAGAAAAAGAATAGTAGGCAAAGAAATTACCAATTCCGAGAGGAGAGTTTCATGGACCTGGGATTGACAGGAAAAGTCGCACTGGTTACAGGTGGCAGTGAAGGAATCGGCAAGGCAGCGGCGCTTTCGATGGTCGCTGAGGGCGCCAAGGCGACTATCTGCGCGCGGCGCGAAGACGTCTTGAACGCTGCGGCTGACGAAATCCGCGCGGCGACCGGGGGCGAGGTGTTGGCCGTAACGGCGGATGTCAGCACTGCCGAGGGCGTCCAGAAGGTGATCGACGCCACGCTGTCGCAGTTCGGTCGTCTGGACATTCTCGTGAACAACGCCGGCACGTCTGCGGCCGGCCCTTTCGAGAGCGTGACAGACGAAGGTTGGCAAACGGACTTGGACCTGAAACTCTTCGGAGCCATAAGATTCTGTCGCCTGGCGATTCCGCACATGAGAGAACAGGGCGGCGGAAGGATTATCAACGTGACCAACCTGGGCGCGAAGGCGCCGGCCGCGGCATCGGTTCCTACCTCAGTGAGCCGAGCAGCAGGCATTGCCGTGACCAAAGCCATGTCCAAGGAATTCGCTCCGGATAACATCCTGGTAAACACCGTTTGCATCGGATTGATCAAAAGCGGACAGCACGAATCTCGGTTCGAGCGCACAATGTCTGACAACCCCGACAACACACTCGAAGGAATGTACGAGAGCATGGGTAGCCGCGTGCCTTTGGGCCGCGTAGGCGAAGCCGCCGAGGCTGGCGACGTCATAGCGTTCCTGGCGTCCGAGAGGGCCAGCTATCTGACAGGAATCGCAGTCAACATCGACGGAGGGACATCACCAGTGGTCTAGGTTTTGATGCCTCCATTATTGGAAATCATGACGTGTCGGTCTGGATCACATGGTCGACACGTTTTGCATTTCGGCCATTTCACTCGAATGCGATCCCGGTTTGACCCTGATGCCTGAGCGCGTGATCTGCCAGAACGAGGGCCATCATCGACTCGACGATTGGAACGGCCCTGGGTAGCACACAAGGGTCGTGACGGCCCCTGCCCTTCATTACGGCGGCGTTGCCTTCGTTGTCGACAGTCTCCTGCGCCTGGAGGATGGTCGCGGTGGGCTTGAACGCTCCACGAATGACGATATTTTCGCCGTTGCTGATGCCGCCCTGGATTCCGCCTGAGTAGTTGGTCCGAGTGCGAATTCGGCCACCATCATTGTAAAATGGGTCATTGTGGGTCGAGCCTGTCATTGTGGTTCCCGCGAACCCGGAACCAACCTCAAATCCCTTGCACGCAGGCATTGAGAGCAACGATTTTGCAAGGTCAGCCTCCAGTTTGTCGAACACTGGCTCGCCCAGTCCGGGTGGAACGTTTCGCGCAACGCACTCCACCACTCCCCCCAAGGAGTCCCCGTCTTTGCGGGCCTCTTTGATACGTTCGATCATCTGAAAAGCAACGTCTTCGTCTGGGCATCGGACTATATTGGACTCAACGTCGGCCTGCGTGACTGTGTCCGGGTCGACCTGAGCGTTGATCGTCCAGACCTGTTTGACGTAACCGACAATCTCCACCCCGAACGCCGCCGCCAGGAACTTCTTGGCAATGGCGCCAGCCGCGACCCGCCCAACCGTCTCCCGAGCGCTGGCTCGTCCTCCACCCATCCAGTTGCGGATTCCATATTTTGCGTCGTACGTGTAGTCGGCGTGGGATGGCCGATAGGTCGTTCGCATATGCTCGTAATCGCGACTTCGTGCGTCGCGATTCCAGACAGACACCAGAATCGGAGTTCCGAGAGTCAGGCCTTCGAAAACGCCTGACAAAATCTCTGCCTGGTCGCCTTCTTTTCTCTGAGTCGAAATTTCGCTTTGACCCGGCCTGCGCCTGTCCAGTTCCTTTTGAATATCTGCAACGTCCAACGGCAACCTGGGAGGACAACCATCCACTGTGACACCGATGGCGTCGCCGTGGGACTCTCCCCATGTGCTAATGCGAAACATTTCTCCGAGTGTGTTGCTCATATCCCTCGTCTCGATATCTGTGGTTCTTCGATCGTTTCAGACATACTTTTCATGCAGTTGCTCGAGATCGACTCTCTGGCTCGAACCCTCGCACGCGCGCACATTGGCTTCAACCATTTCCTGCGTCCTCATGCCAACAAGGGCCACATCCACCAGAGGATTGGACAGAACGAAACTTGGCAGGTCTCCAGTGTAATCATGATTATCATTTGGATTCACTTGCTTGACCCACTTCTGAAAAATCCCCGAGGTGAGGCTCCGCATCGTGCAGATGCCCATGTCCTGCTCTTCCGCGTCAAACATGCTGCCGAAGGGTCGAGTTTGTTCCGCAGGGTGTTGATGCAGCAGATTGTACGTCATTTGGACAGAGTCGAATCGGCCCGACCGGATAAATTTGTAAACTCTGGCGTTATTGTCCTCGGTTGTGAACCCGATGAACCGCACAAGCCCCTCGTCGCGTAAAGCCTCCAATTCCGCAAGCAACCCGCCTCCACTGAGAATAGATGAGGTCATCTCATCGCTACATGACGACCCATGAATCTGAATCAGGTCCAGATTGTCCACACGCAATCGCTCCAAATTATTTGCCACGCTGCGCCCGGCGTCCTGTGTGCTGGGAAGCAGTTTCGTAGCCAAAAAGACTCTATTCTCGATCTGAGATAACGCTTCGCTGAAAATGGCCTCGCCCTCACCGTTCCCGTAACCTGCGGCCGTGTCGAAATACGTTAGTCCAAGTTCAACAACGCGCAACACTGCGTCGATGACGCCTTGCCGGTCTACTTCAACCTTGGTGTCGTATTGCTCCAGATAATTTCCGAGACAAGCGGGAGCGCCGCCAAACCCCAATCGGCTGACAGTTGCCTCAGTCCGCCCGAATCGAACGTATTCTATAAAACCTCGTTTCTTTATTGAGATCGTTGACTGAGTTTGGAGGACGACTGGTCGCTATGTTATCATCTCGGGGGTTGCTCAGGTGGCGACCTCAGCAGTTGATGATTTCGGGTCCGAACTGAACACCTGTGAGCGCCTGTCGCCTCGGCGATTGAGCGCCGCTCGCAGTTCGGGCCCCTTTTAATTTCTTCAACCGTGCCACGCCTACGCCTTGCCGTGATAGGCTCAAAAATGTAAGATTACTTCATGAATGATGATTCAGGCGCTCAATCGAGCGCCAGCGATTCGAGCGAAGGTTCGGACCCTTCAACTCCCAATTTTTCAGCAGGACTGGACTCCCGAAACGACAACCGTTCATCCAACGGTGGCAGTTCGGTTAGTGAATCAACATCCCCCCCAACAAATGGCGCCACCGCCTCTGCCGTTCGCCCTCTGAAACCTGGCCCACGGTCCAGTTGGCGAGACACATTTTCCTCCCTCAAAGACCGAGACTTTATGTACCTGTGGCTGGGAATGCTCGCGCTGATGGGCGGCATGCAGATGCAAATGCTCGCCAGGGGTTATCTCGTGTACGACCTCACCGGGTCGGCCACGCTTCTCGGCGTTGTGAATGCAGGTTCGTCGATTCCCATGCTCGTTTTGGCCTTGTTCGGAGGCGCTATCGCCGACAGGGTTCAACGAAAACGCCTGATACAGATCGGTCAGGGTGTCGCTGGCGTTCTATCTTTGGTCGTTGCAATTGCCATTTACACTGACCACATCGAGTGGTGGTATTTGATGATATCCGGCCTCGTTCAAGGCACCGCTTGGTCGTTCATGATGCCTGCTAGGCAGGCGATAATACCCCAATTGGTAGGGCGGGACAAACTCACGAACGCGATGGCGCTCAATGCCGCTGGTATGAGCGTGATGACACTCCTGGCTCCCGCGTTAGCGGGAGGTCTTTATGCCTGGGCAGGCCCGGACAAGGTGTATTTCATTATTGGCGGTCTCGGTATTGTCGCGCTGATTGTGACATCATTCATCCGGTCGCCCTCTGCTCCGCAGCGGACTCGCAAGCCCGCAATGCTAAGAGACATCGGCGAAGGGCTGTTGTATATCCGCAGAAACAATCTCGTCATGGTGCTTTTGTTCATGGGACTGGCGACGTCACTCCTCGCGATGCCATTCCGGTTCTTGATGCCGGTGTTCGTTGTGGATGTATATAATCTCGACTCGAGGGCAATGGGACTGTTAATAGCAGTCATGGGCGCAGGCTCGCTCGCCGGGTCACTGGTCATCGCGGCGCTGGGGAACTGGAAGCGAGGCATGTTGCTCATCCTCGGCAGTTTCGCGTCTGGCATAGCGCTCTTGCTGCTCGTGCTGTTCCCGTTTTATTATGCGGCGGCGGCCATCATGTTGATTCTGGGAATCGGTGATTCAACCCGGCGCACGCTGAACCAGTCGATGATGATGGAGGTTGTCGAGGATCAGTTCCGAGGGCGCGTCATGAGCGTGTTCATGATGAACTTCGGGCTGATGCCTCTGGGCGTGCTCCCAACCGGCCTGATGGCCGACGCGTTCGGGCCACGAATTGCAATCGGCACCCTTGCCGTGATGTTGCTGATCATCACGACCTTGATACTGGTCACCCAGAGGCAACTGCGCTCGATTCGCTGAGGTGCTTCAACGAATAAAAGGCGCTGATTCTGGGGAATAGCTCGTCAGAATTCGGGTGTCCACGGATACTGTAGGGTTGCCAACGCGCGGTCAAAATTTCGAACCGACCCTGTCTTGCGCTCTTCGATTCGTCCGGCGCGCAGGAGCGTTGCCAGCGTCGTGCCTCCCAAGTAGATCGAAGCCAAGTTACTGACCGAGAGTTCAACGTCAGGTGATTTGCTAGTTGGTGGGCATATTTCGCCTGCGGCGTTGGTCTCGATATCGATACAGCCGTCGTTCCAATCGCACAACAGGTCGCGGACCCGGAGGACGATGTGGCACTCGGACGTGTAGCCTCGGTTTGATAGTGCCCTTGATACGTCGATTAATCGGAGCCAAAGACCGTCTTTGACTGAACGTTCTAGCCGCCGTGGGTCCTCGAGCAGCATTGGCAGAGGGTCATCTAGCGGACGGTTCGATGCCGATATCGAATCCTTAAGGTCGATTCCGAAACAATGTCGCCACAACGCGCGTTCTGCTGCCGCTGTTGTTCCGAGTCGCAAAATTACGATCACTTCTTTTTGGTATCGGATACGGTAGGACATGATCCCTTCCGTGGCGCTGTTGCTCTCGTCCACTACGTGGAACAACTCGCTGCTGCCCTCGCGCCAGTGCTCAGGATCGGATACGAATGCGTCCCACCACTGGTCAGTGTAGTTGAACATGCCCACGCGAATCGGACTGACGCAGTTGTGTATGAAAGGCCAAATTGTCCGAGCTTCCACAGGATCGACAAATCGCGTTGGACCTTCGAATTCTTTAGTGTGCGCGATCGCTGTATGGTCGCGGCGTATTGTCCAGTTTTCGGTCCGTGAGGCGATTCCGTAACCAAACCTCTCCTAGATCGAGCTCTCCGTCGCGGTGAGACCGGCGATAGCCTCTGCCCGGTCGTGGAAATCGGCCAATTGGAGTTCGGTCATTCTGGTGGGGATGCCTCGTCTTCGATGCGTAGGTAAGACGGACACCCAATCTACGTATGCTAGCGGAACCGCGCCGCCTGGAACGGTAATCTGGAATGTGTGAGCAGATGTGGTCCCAACGATCCTGTCGTTGTGGAAAGCGCCGATGGTCCGGCTGATTTCAGTTGTGCCCCTAATCTGAATTTGTCTGGCTTCAGTCGTATGCTCGCCGAAACCCAGGGCAGCCCGCACTACCAAGCAGGAAACTCTGCCTCGGTGATTGTCCTTACCTGTGTGTGATCACGGGGTGGGTTCAACAAGCTCACGCTTTCCGTGGGCGCAAATTGGCGATGGCATCGACGGATATCGACTCGCTGACCGAATCGGGGTGTGGAGATTCAGGCTTAACGTGAAGAGGCGATCATATCGATCGCCTCTTCACGTTCGTCGATTCGTCGAATTAGTGGTCTAGGAGTTATTCTCAGCTTCCATCTTAGTCGCAATTTCCGCGACCTGAGCGACGCTCTGAGCAACCACCGCCGGGTTCAAACCCGCCGCGTGGTCGCGGTAGCCCGCCCTGTCGAGCATCGGAGCAAGTTTGCCACCGCGGAAAAGGTCCAGCGCCCACTCCAATGGATCGGGCACCGCGGTCTTGTCCAGGTAGAGACGCTGATTCTTCGCGCGCGGCCCGTAGTGATAGTGGGGAGCTTTTTGGAAACAATCGAAGGTGAGTAGCTCTCGCTCCTCGCCGCCGATATCGCCCATTACGTGAATTGCGATGCCTTCGTCCCCGCCGAGGTGACGGTACTCGATGCCAAACCGGACAGGCCCAGCTTCTACGATCACATCGCCACGGTTGTGGATCACGATTCTCCGACCTTCTTGCGACATCTCACGAGCCTTCGCTTCGGTCTCGTCGAGCGTAGAGGCGAGCGCATCGGTGTCGATACTATCCGCCAATTCTTCGTAACCTGCGCGGCGCACCATCTCAGGCAGTTGGTTGCGTAGTTGGGAAATCGTCCAGTCCAGTGGATTGCCTTCGGTGGTCTGGTCGAGCATCAGACGCTCATTGCGCTTCGCCGGGCCATAGTGATAGTGAGGCGCGTGGTCGAAACAATCGAACCTGAGCAACTCAACCTCTTCCCCGTCCACATCGCCCAGCGCATGGATGCACAGGCCTTGGTCGGAGAGCAAGTCGCGGTACTCCATTCCAAACTTGATGTTGCCATCGCCGATAATTACGTCTCCGCGTTCTGCCATTTCAGAAACCTCCCGCCGGGTAAGGGTTGGAATTTTCCGCGATTATATCCTCTATGCCTGTGGGCGTAAACTATAAGTGGACAGACCGGGGAATTTCGCCCACAATTACCGCCAACACACTTGAGAGGTGCAAAATGCGTCTGGAAGATAAAGTTGCGATCATCACCGGTGGAGCAAATGGCATGGGGGCCGAGGAAGCCCGAATGTTCGCCAGAGAAGGGGCCACGGTCGTCGTTGCAGACATGCGAGACGAGGACGGCGAGGCTGTGGTGACCCAGATCGCCGAATCAGGCGGAACAGGCGTCTACGTCCATACCGACGTGACCAGCGAGTCCGATTGGCAACGGCTGGTTGATCAGACGGTTTCACAATTTGGGAAACTGAATATACTGGTGAACAACGCGGGCATCAGCAGCACCGCTTACGCTGACCCAATGGACATTGATGGCTGGACTCACATTATGGACGTGAACGCCACAGGGGTATTTTTGGGAACCCGCGCTGCGATTCCGGCGATGAAAGAAGCTGGCGGCGGATCTATCGTCAACATTTCCTCGATCATGGGTTTCGTCGGTGGCGAGGGCGGGCACCCCGCTTACCACGCCTCAAAAGGCGCAGTGCGAATATTCACGAAAGCTATCGCGGTCAAGTACGGCCCCGACGGTATTCGGGCCAACTCGGTTCATCCAGGATTCATGCCACCGATGACCACGGCGACGCCACAACGGTCCCAACGGGACGAGCATATCCGCCTGACCCCATTGCGAAGGACGGGAGAGGTTCATGAAGTGGCGAACGGAGTGTTGTTTCTGGCATCTGATGAGGCCTCGTTCATCACGGCCACCGAGCTTGTGATTGATGGTGGATTCATTTCGCGCTAGGAGTTATTTTCCGCTCCAGGCGCGGGCAAATCGTCGCGCATCTAAGGCAATTTCACGACTCAAACCCAGGTGAACAGCACTTTGCCAGTCGTCGCGCCTGTGAAAAGCTCGTATGCTTCCACCGCCTGATCTAGTTGGAACCGCTGGGTAATCAGATCGTCCAGCGGCACATTTCGCTCAACAACGAAATCTGCGACCTCAGCAAGACCGCCAGTGCTGAATGTCCACGAGCCATAAATCGTCAGTTGTTTGTGAATGATTTGCGGGCTGACGTCAAACTTCGTCGTGTTGCCCTCCCCAACAAAACACACGCGGCCCCAGTATTTCACGGCGTCAACCGCATCGTTCCGCACCTGTGAGATGCCGGTGGCGTCCAGTGTCGCATCAGGGCCTTCGCCATGAGTCAGTTGCCGGATAGCTTCAACCGAGTTGCCATCTGAGGCATTGACAACGGCATCCGCTCCCAACTTTTTGGCAAGTTCCAGCCGTTCAGGCACAACGTCAACTGCGATCACGCGAGCGCCCATCGACTTGGCGAACAGCGTTCCGGATGCTCCCACCGGGCCCTGACCGAAAATGGCGATAGTGTCCATCGCACTGATGCCCAGTCTCTTGAGGGCGTGGAACGCGGTTCCGCTTCCGCAGGCGCACGCCGCCCCTTGTTCAAAGGTCAACGCGTCCGGCATCTTGATACACGTAGATTCTGGGCATAGCAGATAGTCCTGATGCCCTCCGTCCTCTGTTGAACCATATACTTCGTGATGATGGAGGCACATCTGCGTGTACCCGATTCGGCACATCGAGCAAGCGCCGCATCCGGTGTAATGGTGCATCATGACACGGTCTCCGACCTTCACCTGCGTCACGTTTGGGCCTATTTCCGCGATGACGCCGCAGGGTTCGTGGCCTCCGACATGCAGGAGCTCGGGAGAGGCCTTTTCCGTCTTGGGCATCCGATAAGGCCGCAAGTCACTGCCACACAACCCGGACGCCTTCATCTCGATTACGACTTCTCCCGAGCCTGCGGACGGCTTTGGCAGTTCACGAATTTCCAATTCACTGTCGCCCAAAAACACAACGCCTTTCACGGTAATCCCTCCACAAACGAAATCTTCGATATTCGGCTTCAAAACCGCCGATGTTCCAATTTGACAGACCGAAATTTCCTGAAATTGACTCAGCGAGTGCTTATGCTACAATTCGCGCGTCCGTTCTTCAAGGGCATCGAATCGAGAACATTTACGGAGGATAGCACATGCGTCCGATCACCGAGGTTGCGGAGGAGTTGGGGCTTGACCGGGAATCGGTAATTCCCTATGGTCACTTCAAGGCGAAGATTGAGCTGAGCGCCATCAAAAAAGGTGGTCGTCGCGGCAAGATGGTCGTCGTCACTGGGATCACGCCGACCCCGGCAGGAGAAGGCAAAACAACAACGACCGTAGGGTTGACCCAGAGCCTCGGACGACTAGGGAAAAAGGTGGTCGCCACTTTGCGGGAACCTTCGCTTGGCCCTATATTTGGAATCAAAGGTGGAGGGACCGGCGGCGGAAAATCCCTGATTCAACCCGAAGACGAGGTGAACATCCATTTCACAGGCGATGCTCATGCAGTCGCATCGGCCCACAACTTACTGGCGGCGCTCACCGATAACGCTGCGCAGAGAGGCCAGGTGGACGGATTCCGCCCTGAAGGTATGACTTGGCGCCGTGTAATGGATGTTGAGGACCGAGCTATTCGTTCGATCATCGCTGGAGTCGGCGGCTCGAACAACGCCCCTCTGCGCGAAACAGGATTCGACATCGTTGCCGCGTCCGAGATAATGGCTATCCTCGCGCTGTCCCGCGATTTGGAGAACTTGCGAGAGCGCATCAGCCGCATCGTAGTCGGCTACACCGGCGACAACAAACCCGTCACCGCCGCCGACGTCAACGCCGTCGGTTCGATGATGGCGCTGCTTAGATACGCCATCCAACCCAACATCGTGCAGACCACAGAAGGTCAGCCCGTTATCGTTCACGCCGGACCGTTCGGAAACATAGCCCACGGATGCAGTTCGGTGGTGGGCGACAGGCTTGCTCTTGGTTACGCCGATTACGTGTTGTCAGAAGCAGGATTCGGGGCGGACCTCGGATTCGAAAAATTCATGCACATAAAGGCTCGATTCAATGACCTGGAGCCCAGCGCTGCGGTGCTCGTCGCCTCCGTGCGGGCAGTCAAGTACCACGGAGGCGTTCGCCCAAGAGACCTGGACACGCCTAACGAAGAAGCAGTGCAGAAGGGTGTCGAAAATCTCGAACATCTCATCGGAGTCATAAAGTCGTTCAACCTTCCTGTTGTCGTGGCGCTGAACCACTTCCCCACCGACACGCCGGCTGAGACAGCCATTGTCAAAAAAGCCGCTGAAGAAGCCGGAGCGTTTGCCGCCGTAGAAAGCAAAGTTTTCGCCGAAGGCGGATTAGGCGGCATGGAGCTTGCCCAAGCTCTGATTGAAGCCACAGAGGGCGAAGACCCTGAGATCAACTACGCTTATGATGTCGAGGCGCCTATACTGGACAAAGTGCGAGCGCTCGCGAAACTTGTTTACAATGCCGACGGGGTTCAGTGGGCGCTACCAGCCAGACGGCTCAGGCGGCAGTTTGAAGAGAACGGCTGGGGCAACCTGCCAATCTGCATGGCGAAAACCCATCTGTCCATCTCCCACCGGGCGGCGCTCAAAGGGAGACCTTCTAACTACACGTTCGAGGTTTCCGACATCCGGGCTTCGGTGGGCGCAGGATTCATTTACCCCATCGCTGGGAATATCGTGACCATGCCTGGTTTGCCCGGCAGTCCTCGCCAATTGGACGTCGACGAGAGGGGCAACATCCTGGGATTGTAATACTGGCGCGCTATAGGACTCCACGAGTTATAATGGGTACACTTTAAACTATTGAGACGCGCCTGTGCCCGAATTCTTCAACACGGTTGCCCCAGCCGACGCAGTGGCGGTGCTCAAATGTCGGCTGGATCGGCGACTGCCTTCAGAGGCCATACCAGCGGTGGACTCGCTACATCGTGTTACTAGCGCGTTGGTGATTTCGACGGAAGAACTACCTTCATTCGCTAGGTCTAGCATGGATGGTTATTCCGTGCGAGCACAGGACACCTACGGAGCATCGGAGTCCCTACCTGCGTTGCTGACTGTCGTTGGCGACGTGCCAACCGGCCAGCAATCGTCAGTTTCTCTGAGAATCGGAGAGGCGGCCGTGGCCTATACAGGAGGCATGCTGGCGCAAGGCGCCGACGCTGTGGTCATGATCGAGCGCACGTTGACCGTGGATGAAAACGCGATCGAAGTAACATCGCCGGTGGCTCCAGGTGAAAACGTCGTTCAGGTGTCCGAGGACGTGGAGTTGGGTGCTGTCGTTTTGCCTTCAGCCCACCGAATACGCTCTCAGGACGTCGGTGGCATGCTCGCGCTTGGCATCACCGAGGTCGAAGTAGTCCGCAAACCCAGGGTTGCAATTATCTCTACAGGCGACGAGTTAGTCATGCCCGATGAAACGCCAAAGCCCGGCCAGGTTCGTGACATCAACAGCTACACGATTGCGGCCCGCGTCACTGAATGTGGCGCCGTGCCGGTCACGTATGATCTGGTGCCGGACAACTTTGAAGCCCAACTCGCAGTGGCGCAAAGGGCTTTTGATTCTGCTGATGTCTTGATATTTTCAGCCGGTAGTTCTCTGAGCAGCCGCGATATGACTATCGACGTGTTGAATCGTCTGGGCGAACCCGGAGCGCTCGTGCATGGCATATCAATCAAGCCTGGCAAGCCAACCATTGTGGGCATTGCAAAAGGCAAACCGCTGTTCGGACTCCCCGGCAATCCAGTGTCGGCGGTCGTTGTGTTTGATCTGGTGGTCAGGCCGATTATCCATCTTGTATCGGGATTAACAGAGTCGCCGGCCTGGCCCCCTGTCATGGCGATTCTCTCCAGAGATGTTCCCTCCGTCGCGGGTCGAGAAGACCACATCCCTGTTCGCCTTCATCGAGAAAATGGGATCCTATGCGCTGAGCCGGTGTTCGGCAAGTCGAATCTGATTTTCACGCTGGTTAACTCCGATGGAATGATGGCAATTCCAATGGACGATGGTGGCCGATACGCTGGCGAACAAGTCGAGGTCCGGCTGCACGGCGGTCCGTGAATCGATCATGCGTCAACAAGGTCATCGCCACGGAAGAGACTACTACCTCAGCGACTTGCCCCTGGATGAGGCGCTCGAACGATTCAGCGCCCAACTCGATCAGTCTGGGGTCGCCTTAACCACTGCTTTTGAAACCATTCCGTTGATCGAAGCCCGCGGCAGAGTCACAGCGGCGCCAGTTTGGGCAGTCGCGTCCTCGCCTCACTATGACGCCTCCGCGATGGATGGCATCGCTGTCCGAGCCAAAGAGACGATTGGCGCGACTGAGTCTTCTCCGCTTAGACTCTCTTCGCCAGACCAGGTTAGATGGGTCGACACCGGCGATCCGATGCCAGATGGTTTCGACTCGGTGATAATGGTCGAGCATGTCCACGAACTCGACGATGCAACCATCGAGATTCGAGCGCCTGTGCCGCCCTACCATCACGTTCGCCCCATCGGCGAGGATATTGTCGCCACCGAGTTGATTCTGCCTAAGAACCATGTCCTTCGACCAGTTGATCTAGGAGCATGCGCCGCCGCTGGACTAACTGATGTGTCGGTTAGTCGAAAGCCCGTGGTGACGATAATTCCCACAGGCACGGAACTTGTGCCCATTGGCGCGACACTGAAACCGGGTGACATCGTTGAATTCAACTCGCTGATTATCGGAGGTTTGGTGGACGAATGGGGAGGCAGTTCTCAGACGTCGCCGCCCGTGGCTGACGACTACGAAGCGATCAAGACCGCTGTGTCCAATGCGGCTGTCGAATCTGACATCGTGTTGGTCAACGCAGGCTCTTCCGCCGGTTCGGAGGACTACACAGCCGAAATTGTCGCTGATCTGGGTGAGCTTGCGGTTCACGGAGTCGCCATCCGACCTGGACATCCGGTCGTGTTGGGTGTCGTGAATGGCAAACCGACTCTCGGCATCCCTGGCTATCCGGTCTCTGCCGCTCTGTCATGCGAACTATTCGTCAAACCCCTTATTGAAAAGGCGCTCGGTCTCCGAGAAGTGTCGCGCGATATCGCCGACGCGACGATAGCTCGTAACGTGCATTCTCCTTTGGGAGAAGACGAATATCTGAGAGTCAAATTGGGACGGGTCCGAGAGCGCATGGTGGCGACGCCAATACAGCGAGGCGCCGGAGTGATTATGTCTCTGGTTAGAGCCGACGGACTGGTGAAAATTCCACGACTCAGTGAAGGCGTTGAGGCCGGGACGCAAGTTACAGTTAACCTATTGAGACCATTGGAAGCCATTGAACACACAATCGTCGCGACAGGAAGCCATGATCTAGTGCTTGATCTCATCGCCAGCGAGTTAACCGGCACAGGCGGTGTTTCATTCGCAAGCTCCAATGTCGGCAGTTTGGGAGGTCTCAGAGCAATTGATCGAGGCGAAGCCCATTTGGCTGGGACTCATTTGCTGGACGAAGAGTCTGGCGAGTACAACGTCTCATTTTTGCGACGTTACGTGCGAAACCAGTGTGTCGTCCTGGTAAATCTCGTGCATCGGGTGCAGGGGTTCATAATTCCGAAAGGAAATCCCGCCAGTATCGAATCGCTCAACGACCTTGCCCGAGAAGACATCGTGTTCGTTAACCGACAACGCGGTTCAGGCACCAGAGTTCTTCTAGATTACAAACTTGTTGCGGCTGGTATCGACACTCAACAAGTCGCCGGTTACGAACGAGAGGAATACACGCACCTTGCTGTCGCGGCGGCAGTCGCCGGAGGAAGAGCCAACGTCGGACTCGGCATCTTGTCGGCGGCTCGGGCCATCGGCATGGATTTCATTCCACTGTTCGACGAAAGGTACGATCTTGCAATACCTGAAGATATTTACGATTCAAAACTTCTTGCCCCCATGTTGCAATTGATTCAATCATCGGATTTCCGGGTTAAAGTAGAGGAGTTGGGTGGTTATGACGCCGGGCAAATGGGAGAAGTGATCGCCAGAATTGCTGGCCCACTAAAATGAGGTGTGTTACGCTGATTTTACAGGCGATATCATGACATCGAACGACGAAATAACAGGCGTAATCCTCGCTGGAGGCATGAGCAGAAGGCTCGGTCGAAACAAGGCGTTGGAACTGGTTGGAGGACGTCCGTTGATCAGTCGTGTTATCGAGCGGGTGGGTTCTGTGGCAAATCAGATTCTAGTTGTCGTGAATAACGACCAGCGGTCCCAGGAGCTAGACTTGCCTCCTAGTGTGAAATCTGTAGTGGACGAGTATCCTGACACCGGTTCGCTTGGGGGGATTTACACTGGTCTCTCCAGAGCCAGGACGCCATGGATTGTGGTTGTCGCCTGTGATTTGCCATTTCTGAACAAGAAACTTCTACAACTTCTGGTAGACAATCGCCGAGACTCTGACGTAGTTGTCCCTGTGTTGGATGGCAGGCCGGAGCCGACTCACGCGGCCTATTCAAAAGTCTGCATTCCTCACATCCGCGGAAAAATCGAAAGTGGCCGACTGAAGATCGCCGGATTCTTCGATGACGTGGCAGTGACCAGCATTCCTCAGGACGAAGTGGAAAGGATTGATCCCCAGAGGTTCAGCTTTTTTAACGTCAACACCCAGGACGATCTCGACAGAGCAAACCAACACGCAAATGAATGCTGACAACTTGGATATCACATTGACGCGCGGCCCTGACAACTCTGCCACTGTCCAAATCACGGTGCGATTGTTCGGAACGGCGAGGCGCGCCGCCGGACTGACCCACCTTGAGATTGCTGCTCCTGCGAGATGTTCAGAACGCCAGTTAGCTCGCCTGATCCAAAGTTCGATTCCCTCGCTCGTTGGCCCCGTTATCGACATCGATACTTTAAGATTGAAGACCAGTCACACATTCAACCTCAATGGAGTGGCATTTATTGATGGAGAGGTGGAACTGCGATCAGGAGACGAGATTCTTCTATTTTCTAGTCAGGCTGGAGGCTGAGCGTGTACGGGTACCACGGCAGAGCATTAATTGTTGACCTGAGCGCCAAGTCAACCGAATGGGAAGCGATACCAGAGTCAATCCTCCGCAAGTTCATCGGCGGCACCGGCCTGGGCGCGTATCTGCTCTACCGACATTGCCCGGCTGGCGTTGATCCTTTTCACCCTGACAATCCCCTGATATTTGTCGGAAGTCCATTGGTCGGTAGTAGGTTGACGACGTCCAGCAAATTCGCGGTGCTCACGAAATCTCCATTGACCGGGATGATCGGCGATTCTTTGTCATCCAGTTTTATCGCTGTCGAGATGAAGAAGTCGGGTTGCGACGCCCTGATAATAAAAGGGCGGAGCGAAACTCCCACGTTGCTCACGATCCTCGACGGCGAAGTCAATTTTCATGACGCATCCCGACTGATGGGCCTCGATACATTTGAGACCGAAACAAAAGTTAAAAAACAGATCGGACACTGGACTCGTGTGGCCTGCATTGGCCCAGCCGGAGAACGCATGGTCCGATACGCCAGCATCGCCAATGACGGGGGCCGTCAGGCGGGTCGCACCGGCACGGGCGCGGTCATGGGGTCCAAGAACCTCAAAGCAATCGGTGTGCGGGGCGGCAGTTTGCCGGATGTGTACGATCCCGACGGCCTGAACGAAGTTGGCCGTGATCTGTCCCGTCGGAGCCTGGGGCCTGCCACTGAGAAATATAGAACGCTGGGAACGCTCGCCAATGTAGCTGTGTTTGATGCCCTCGGAACGCTTCCGACTCGAAACTTCCAGCAGACCACATTTGAATCGGCCCAGGAAGTTAGTGGCGAGGAGTTTCACGAGACTCATTTCGTAAAAAACTCCCACTGCGCCAACTGCACAATCGGCTGTGAGAAGATCGTTGTCACTACGGACGGCGGGACCAAGAAACAAGGCCGCATGGAATATGAAAGCGCCTTCGCTCTGGGCTCGTTGGTGGGCGTCGGTGATCCAAACGCAGTGATCCGAGCTTCAACCTTTTGTGACGAAATGGGAATGGACACGATCAGCGCAGGAGCGACGATCGCGTGGGCGATGGAGTCCTTCGAGCGTGGCCTGATCACATTAGCAGACACCGGCGGCATCGACCTGCGTTTTGGCAATGCTGAAGCAGTGATAGAATGCCTTCAGATGATCGCCAAGAGAGACGGGATAGGCAATCTCCTGGCTGAAGGCAGTCTTCGAGCAGCACGGTCTGTCGGCGGCGGGTCCGACGCCTGGGCCATGCAGGTCAAGGGGCTTGAGATGCCCGGATATGAGCCTCGTTCGCTCAAGACGATGGCGCTGGGGTTGGCGGTAAGCACCAAAGGGGCTTGCCACAACCGGTCGTCAGCCTACGAAGCGGATTTCTCGGCACGGGTTGACCGTTTCTCTGCTGACGACGCTAGAGGGCAGATCACAATGGACGGTGAGGACTTCTCAGCCGTCCTCGACTCGCTGATATGGTGCAAGTTCTTGCGCAAGGCGTTCGACGATTTTTACGGCGAGTCCGCTGCCGTATTTCAGCAAATTACCGGCTATCCGATAACTCCGGACGAGTTGAAGCTAGCCGGCGAGAGAATCAACAATATGAAAAAGCTGTTCAACATCCGCGAAGGCTGGGTCCGCGATGATGACACCCTGCCGGGCCGCGCCTTGTCTGAGAACCTTGTGGATGGCGTCGGCAAAGGCGTAGGCTTGAGCCACGATGACTTGGACATGATGATCGCCGGTTATTACCGTGTCCGAGGTTGGACGTTCGAAGGCGACATACCTGCATCGAAATTGGAAGAACTGGGCCTCGACATGATTGTCCAAAATGCTGAAACGACCAACGTGTAAAGGGGCCAATTTGACGTCAGAACGAAACATCTTGAGGCGCGAGCTTCGGGAAAACTTCCCGAGAGATCATGGGCAACTTCTGCCCGCGTTGCACTACCTACACCACCAATTCGGCCACCTGCCTGAATGGGCGATGGAGGTCGTTAGCTGGCATCTCGGGATTGCCGCATCTGAAGTTTACGGGGCAGCCACGAGCTACACCGAACTGCGAATCGACAAGCCCGGGAAGCACATCGTGCGGGTTTGCACCGGACTAAGTTGCTGGGCGAACGGAGCAAGCGACGTTCTCGCATCCTTGCAATCGCGATTCGACATGCATTCTGGCTCAACCACCGATGACGGACAATTCACCCTGGAAGAAATTCCCTGCGGATTCGTGTGCGCGCTCGCCCCTGCAATTGAGATGGATGGCGCATGGCATGGCAGAGTCTCGTCGGATGATGCATCGAGGCTCATCAAAGAGGCAATGGGCTCATGAGCGATCAAGATGTCAAAGCCGCCTTCAACGCAATATTCAAATCATCCAACGAGAACATATCTGCCAGGTTTTCCGACAAATCTCGCGTGATCGTGCAATGGAGTCACTGTTCGGCATCTGCGGGAGTCGAGTCAATCGCTGAACAACTCGCCTCGCAACTGTCGGAATCCGCCGTTCTTGTCGTTTCAGGATGCGACGGGGCATGTTATGAAGCACCGGTCGTGACAGTCGGAAACGTCAGGCATGTCCGTGTGGCCCCTGAGGACATCCCCGACATCCTAAGCAACCTTGCAAATGTCCATTCCCAACCAGCCGCCGAATCCCATCCATTCTTCTCTCGCCAGACCCGCATAGCGCTAGACGGTTGCGGAACACTGGAATCCACACACATCGACGATTACATCAGCAACGGTGGCTATTCAGGTCTCGCCGCGTCCCTTCAGCGCGCTCCAGAGCAGGTCATTGAAGAGGTCAAAGCCTCCGGCCTTCGAGGTCGGGGCGGAGCGTACTTTCCGGCGGCGCTGAAATGGGAAGCCGCGCGCAACGTTCGCAACACACCAAAGTACCTGGTAGTAAATTGCGAGGAGGGCGAGCCTGGAATTTTCAAAGACCGTCATCTTATGGAAGGCGTTCCTCACCGGATTCTCGAAGGCGCGATCATCGCGTCCTACGCCGCCGGAGTCACAGAGGCAATAATCTATATCAACGCCGAGGCTGAGTTGTCCGCTGAACGCATGGGGTCGGCGATCCTGGCCGCGCGAGCGCTGGGGCTGATCGGGAAAAATATCCTTGAGTCTGGATTCGATCTTGAAGTGGAAATCAGGCGCGGCGCTGGAGGGTATGTTTGTGGCGAAGAGACGACGCTCCTGAACACATTGGAAGGCTACCGAAGAGAGCCGCGTTTGAAGCCGCCTTTTCCAACTGAAGCCGGACTAAATGCGAAACCAACGGTCATAAATAACCCCGAAACGCTGGCCAGTCTTCCTTACATCTTGAAGAATGGCGCTTCGGTATTCAAAGCGATCGGGACAGAAGCTGACGCCGGCACCAAAATCATAAGCCTAAGTGGTGTAGTCAATCGATCTGGTGTCGCCGAGTTGCCGATGGGCACAACGCTACGGGACATCGTCGATCAGGTGGGCGGCGGTCCCAAAACAGGCAGCTCCCTACGCATGTTGGGTGTCGGTGGGCCGTCCAGCGGAATTTTTCCGGTTTCTATGCTGGACACGCCTATCAAGGGTGGCATGTTACACGAATCTGGGGTCATGTTAGGTGCCGGAGGCGTAATCGTTCTGGATGATCGCGTGAGCCTACTCGAAGTCATGCGAAATCTCGCCTCTTACAATGCCAACGAATCCTGCGGTAAATGCACGCCTTGCCGTGAAGGAACGCCTCGCATGGTGAATTTGGTAGACAAGATCGCGGCCGGCGATGGCAAATCTCAGGACATTGAGGAAATGGAGTACCTCGCTCGCGTAGTGAACTCTGCGTCGTTATGTGGTCTGGGCCAGGCCGCAGGAAATCCAATCCTCAGCGCTCTGCATTTCTTTGGCGATGAACTGGCGATGCTGACGACGGCATGACATTCGCCCGGTGTGATTCAAACCTAAGACCGATTGAACAGGAACTGCGTTAATGAGTATCACCCTTTCGATAAACGCCAACCAGATCGACGCCCCCGAGGGCTCGTCGGTTTTGGACGTGGTCAACATCTCGGGAACCTACATCTCGCAGCTTTGCAAAGACCCTGACATGAAGGCCATCGGCGCATGTCGGACCTGCCTGGTGCAGATCGAGGGAGTCCGAGGATACCCGGCTTCGTGTTCGACTCCGGCATCGGATGGCATGAAGATCTGGACCGATACTCCTGAACTGGACTCGATTCGTCGCGGCGTCGTAGAGTTGACGTTGTCGATGGTCGGTGAGAATGTTCAGGACGGCCCCAGCGACTTCCAAGAGCTTTCGGTCGCCGCGAATCATTACAACATAGATAAATCCCGGTGGCAGCCTCGCGAGCGCGAAACCGTCGACGATAGCAACCCGGTCTTCAACATCGCTATGGACTCCTGCATCTTGTGTGGCCGATGTGCCCAGGCGTGCCAGGATGGCCATCAATTTATTGGAGCCATCGATTTTCTTGGCGCCGGACAATCTTCGCGTATCGGCACATTCATGGACAAACCTTTGCTAGAGTCCGTTTGCACCACCTGCGGCTCGTGCCTTGCGTCCTGCCCCACGGGCGCCATCGACGTAAAGTTCGCGCCAGCCCAAGAGATCAAAACCGTCACAACGACTTGCCCCTACTGCGGAGTCGGATGCGGAATAAAGGCCAAAGTGGACGCCAACGACCAAATCATCGAGATCGAAGACGACCCTGACAACCTCTCAAGCGTCGGAATGTTGTGCGTCAAAGGCAGGTTCGGTTTCTCGTTCGTGAACCATGAAGACAGGATCAAGTCTCCTCTGATTCGCAAAGACGGAGAACTGACACCGGTGAGTTGGGAAGAGGCGATGGAGTATGTCGCTGACAACTTGATCAAATATCGCGGCGACGCTTTCGGCACTCTAGCCTCTGCCAAAGCAACCAACGAGGATGGCTATATCCAACAGAAATTCGCACGACTGATAATGCAGAGCAACCACATCGACCACTGCACACGCTTATGCCACGCCCCTTCCGTCGAGGCGATGTTGACCGCCTTGGGAAGCGGAGCGACATCTAACAGCTACGTCGACTATGAGGAGGCTGGCTGTCTGGTAGTCGTGGGTTCTGACGCTACATCGAACCATCCGGTTGCGGCCTCTCGGATGCGCCGAGCGGTAGTCGAACGCGGCGCGAAACTGATAGTCATCAACCCCAGGCGTATTGATATGTGCGACTACGCCGACATCTGGCTCAGGCCTCGTCCGGGAACCGACGTGGCGTTGTTGAATGCGATGGCCAAAGTAATCCTCGACGAGGGGCTGGCAGACACCAGTTTCGTTGATGACCGCACCGAAGGTTTCGACGAGTGGCGCGAAGTGGTTGAAAAGTACACCCTCGAATACGCCGAAGGAATCACAGGGGTTCGAGCCAACGATATCGCCAACGCCGCCCGGATGTATGCCCACCCGCCTTTCAGTGGGTCATGCCTCATCTGGGGCATGGGTGTCACGCAGCACACGATGGGGACCGCAAACGCTCACGGACTCCTCAATCTCGCTTTCGTGTCCGGTCAGTTGGGTAAGCCTGGGTCAGGAATCTCCCCGCTTCGAGGCCAGAATAACGTTCAGGGTTGCGGAGATGCCGGATGTGTCCCCAACTCGTTCCCCGGATATCAGGTGTTGAGTGATGACACAATCTCCAAGTTTGAAAATGCTTGGAGCAACCAGCCACTCCCTAAGGAGCATGGCCTGGTCATTACCGATATGGTCACGGCGATGGATGACGGTCGCATAAAATCCATGTACGTGGTTGGAGAGAATCCGCTACTGAGCGAGCCCGATCTCACGCATGCCGAGGCCGCGTTCAAGAAACTGGACTTCCTCGTCGTGCAGGACATATTCCTCCACGAAACTGCTCAGATCGCTGATGTTGTGCTTCCCGCCACCACATTCGCCGAGAAGGACGGCACCTTCACCAACAGCGAACGCAGAGTCCAGCGTGTCCGCAAGGTGATCGAGCCTGTTGGCGACAGCAGGCCGGACTGGGGCATCATCGGCGAGCTAGGGCGACGTATCAGCGACAAGCTGGGGCTGGAGCTTGAGCACGAGTTTGACTACTCGCACCCCTCGGAAATATTCGACGAATTGTCAGGCCTGACTCCCATCATGGGCGGCATCACCTATGATCGGTTGGAGCAGGAAGGTGGGATTCAATGGCCGTGCCCGACTCCTGACCATCCGGGTACCCGATACCTCTACGAATCTGATTTTCCGAGGGGACCGAAGGCCAAGTTCGTTGCATTCGATCAAGGGCCTGCGGCTGACGAAGTTCCCACGGAGCGCTTCCCGCTGATTCTGAACACCGGACGAATCCTGTATCACTGGCATGGCGGAACGATCACCCGGAGAGCGTCGAATTTGATGGCTCGGTCCCCAGAGCTTGAGCTTGCCATTAATGCTGAAGACGCCCAAAAGTATGGAATCGACGATGGCGACTGGGTTCGCATTCGGTCTCGGAGAGGGGACATGGAGGCACGAGCTCTGTTTAGTGATAAACAGGCTCCGGGTGAACTGTTTGTCCCATTCGCAAAGCTCCAGGAACACGCCGCCAATTACTTGACGAATCCCGCGTTGGACCCAACCTCCAGGATTCCCGAATACAAGGTATGCGCGGTGCGCGTAGATAAACTAGTAAATGGCGAAGTCGTCTCAGACGGTCGAAGGCGGCGGGTGAGGGTCTAATTTTCACCTCCGTGACACTCGAACCGCGGGCACATAGCGTTATATACTCTTGAGAGAAATTGACGCAATCGACTCACAAGGTGCAGCCTCGCCATGACGCAACCGCTATCTCAATTCGAAAAACCGTCTGCCACACAATACGACGGCTCTCGGAAGATATTCCTCGTGCCCAATTACGTCCTTCCGCCAGGTATCCCTGAGGAAGGCGTTGCACACTTGGAGCGTTACTGGTCCGAGGTTCGAGACGCCATCGCGAATCTGGAAAGAAGCTTGGGCAAGGTCAGCCGAATTTATCACGAGATGATTTATGTCAAAGACGATGACGCGGTTGCGATGTTGGAGTCACTGAATCCCCACGGCTCCGTGTTCATCCAGGCCATGCGGAGTGGATCCGCAACGCTGGAAGCAGCCGAGGATCGAGAGGTAGTCGAGGAACATATCGACTGGCAGAGAATCCTGTCGATTGGTCTGATGTCTCAGAAAATCTCGACCATGGCAATCGAAGGCTTCAACAACACCCTGCAGCAGCGATTCGACAGAATCGGCGAACGAATCGGCGAAACGCTTCAAGATGGAGAGACTGCGGTGCTGTTCATCAGAGAAGATCATCGTGTCCAGTTCCCGTCCGATATTCAGGTATTTTATGTCGCCCCACCTGGACTGGATGCGCTAAAGCGATGGATGGACGCTCAAATCCAGGCCGAACAACCCGTCAAGCAGTCTGAACCGCAAACGACGGAATCTTAGCCGGATTCTGGCCGCCGGATGAATCTAATATGTGACCGAGATGGAGAAAATTCTGAATGGAACGTCCGAACGGAAACCCCCTGAGGAGCAGAGAATGGTTCGACACGCCGGAGCTTTACGGCTGGCTTCGAGAAGCCGCGTTCATGGCTCAGGGCCACGAGACTGAGTCGTATCGCGGGAAGCCTATTATCGGCATTTGCAACTCCTGGAGCGAGTTGACTCACTGCAACGCTCACCTTCGCGAACTGGCCGAGGCTGTCAAGCGCGGAGTCTGGATGGCAGGCGGCTATCCTATGGAGTTTCCGGTGATGTCCCTCGGCGAGTACAACATGCGCCCCACGACCATGCTTTATCGTAATCTCATGAGCATGGACGTTGAGGAGTCGATCAAGGCCAATCCGCTAGATGGAGTCGTTTTGTTGGGCGGCTGTGACAAGACAACCCCGGCGCTGTTGATGGGCGCGGCAAGTGCCGACATCCCGGCAATTCTGGTCACTGGAGGGCCGCAGTTGAAGGCCAACTGGCGAGGCGAAGAATTGGGGTCTTGCACTGACTGCAGGCGCTACGAGATTGAGCTTCGCGCGGGGCGCATCACCGAGGAGGACTGGTCAGAGCTTCAGACCTGCATCGTTCGCAGTCCCGGCCACTGCATGGTGATGGGCACGGCATCCACGATGGCGGCGATGTCCGAGGCGATGGGCATTGCCCTCCCCGGCAACGCAACAATCCCAGCCGTCGATTCTGGCCGCGCACGTCTGGCGGAAGCCGCCGGACGTCAGATCATGCGGGTTGTTGAACAAGGACTTACGCCCTCGAAAATCATGACTCGCCCAGCTATGGAGAACGCGATTCGCACGATGCACGCTATCGGCGGTTCGACGAATGCAATCGTCCATCTGACCGCCATCGCTGGTCGATTGGGCGTTGATCTGCCACTTTCCGTATTCGACGATCTATCCCGCACCACGCCGTTCATCCTCAATTTGAAGCCCTCGGGCCAATACCTGATGGAGGATTTCCAGTATGCAGGAGGGTTGGCGGCTCTGCTCAAAGAGATAAGTCCTCTTTTGCACGCCGATGCGATGACGGTAACCGGACGATCTTTGGGAGCAAATATTGCAAGCGCAATAAATTACAATACAGACGTCGTGAAATCAATGGGTGCCCCATTGGACCCAGAAGGCGGCCTGGCGCTCTTAAACGGCAACCTCGCACCCGACGGAGCGCTTATCAAGCCTACCGCAGCCTCGCCTGAGTTGCTGACTCACCAAGGCCGTGCAATTGTGTTCGAGGACCACGACGATCTGGCCGCAAGAATAGATGATCCCAACCTCGACGTTCACCCAGATGACGTTCTGGTGATGCGAAACAGTGGCCCGATAGGAGCGCCCGGAATGCCGGAGTGGGGATTCCTGCCCTTGCCCAAAAAGATACTGGCAACAGGAGTTCGAGACATGGTCCGCCTAAGCGACGCTCGTATGAGCGGCACTGCGTTCGGGACCGTAGTGGTGCATGTCACGCCAGAGTCTGCCAAGGGTGGTCCGCTGGCGGCTGTGCAAAACGGAGACACCATATCTCTAGATGTTCCGAATCGCCGCCTGGAACTGCTAGTCGAAGACCGCGAGATTCAGCGGCGGCTTTCCGAGTCGCCTCCGACGAAGCAACCGTTTGAACGAGGCTACGGCTGGATGTTCGCCCAACACATCCTCCAAGCCGACCAGGGATGCGATTTCGACTTCTTGAGGAAGGATTTTTCGGCCGGTTGATATTATGGTAGTGGCTCGCGCGTCAACCGGTGATCACGGCCCTTAGCTCTTCTCGTTCGGATTCGATCATAATCCAGTCGGCGGCTTTGACGTTTTCTTCAATCTCAGCGGGCGTTCGAGCGCCGACCAGCCCGACACTGACGACAGGCTCAGAAATAACCCAAGACAGGGCCAGTTGAGCGATGCTCATATTTCGGGATGCGGCGATTTCCTTCAAGGCGTCGACTTTGCGAAGGTTGTCCAGGAACGTTTCGCCCTTGAACAGTGGCTGGCCGAATGCCATAAGGCTTCCGCGCCAGTCATCATCCTCGAACTTCGTCTCCGGCGACATCGCTCCAGTAAGCAGACCGTGAGCCTGAGAACCGTAGGCCATGATGCCCATGTTATTCTCGCGGCAAAATGGCATGATCTCAGTTTCCGGCCGGAAATCGAACAGGTGGTAGCCGACCTGGTTTGTCACTATTTTGAATGTGTCTCTGCTCTCTTCCATCATGGCTGGCGTGAAGTTGCTGACTCCGCCCTGTCGGATTTTGCCCTGGCTCTTGAAATCAGCGAACGCATCCATCGGCTCGGAGTACGGACGCGATTCGTCAGGCCAGTGGATTAGATACAGGTCCAGATAGTCAGTCTGGAGATTTCGCAAACTCTCCTCAAGGCCATCAGAGAGGTGTTCTTTCGAGCTATTTCGTTGGGAAGCCGCTCCTGCTTCGTCCCCGAATAGGCCGCCCTTGCTGACTAGGACTACCTGGTCACGCTTGCCTTTGAGGGCCTTGCCGAGAAGCTTTTCGCCCTCGCCCCAGCCGTAAACGGCGGCTGTGTCAAATAGAGTGATGCCATTATCGATAGCCGCATGGATTGCGCGAACGACCTCGTCTTCATCAAATGAGCCATAGTGACCCTTGCCCATCGGCCATCCGCCGAACCCGATCACCGATGTCTTGAGGTCCGAGTCTCCGAAGTTTCTATATTCCATGTGTTTTTCCTTAAAACTCAGGCGTCGGGGCCCACAAAAGGTTTGTGATTACTGGAGTATCTGCACTTTGACTGCGCCAGTCGATTTGTCGTAAGAAGTCTCGAATCCCTGTTGTATCTGGTCCAAGCCGTAAGTGTGAGTCACCATCTGTTCGATGGGCGCTTTGCCAGAAGCGATCATGTCTATGGCCAATTCATAGTCATGGCGACCTTCCAGCACTGCATAGCATGAACTGAAGATTATCGACTGTTCGCTCAACATCGGCGTCAGGAAGTTAAACTCAAAGGGCCTCCGGAATCCGCCAATGACCACGATCCGGCCCTGGTCACGCGTGACCGTCACCGCCTGATGCATCGTCGCTGATTGATAACCGCCAACCGTCTCGATGGTCACATCGGCACCCCGACCGTCTGTGGCGTCAGCGATCGTTTCCCAGAATGCGGGGCCGTCGTCCGGAAGAACCCCATCCGCCCCCAACTGTTTCGCCAACGTCGCCTGTTGTTCATACCGCGCCGTCGCAAATACCTTTTCTGCGCCCAGCGCCTTGGCTGCGGCAATCGCGGTCAATCCGATGGTTCCCGAACCCAGGACCGCAACCACTTCTCCGCCCTTCATATCCCCGCGACGAACACCGTGTATCGACACCGCCAGAGGCTCGACCAGCGCGGCTTCCTCCCAACTCATTGAATCCGGCACCCGATAGCACCCGATAGCCTTGCGTTTCATGAACTCAGCGAAGCCGCCGCCTTCAGGCGGGGCCATATTTGTGCACAGTTTGAATTGGCCCTGCCGACAGTACCAGCAGGTAGTGCAGGCGCGACCGTGGCCGATGATCTCGACAGCAACACGCTGTCCCAGCAGCTTGGGGTCGACATTCTCCCCAATCTCTTCAATGATGCCAGCAACCTCGTGACCAACAGGCAATTTGTCGGGAGCGTCCTTGTCCACATTCATCTGGAGGTCAGAGCCGCATATTCCAGTGGCCTTGACGTTCAGGATGATGTCTTCTGGGCCAACTACAGGTTTTGGATGGTCGCGAAGTTCCATCTTGCCTTTGCCGTCGAAAAATGCGGCTGTCATCGTTGCCATTGCGGCCTCCCTTTCGTGCCAAATGTTGATCCAACGCAAACAATACCAGGCGACGGATCACGGGTTCGGTGATAGGAAAATAACTATGCGTTCGCCTCGGCGAATGCTTCTGCTCCGTCGAGGATTAGTGATGGCAGATTTATGGCAGTCTGCATGTCCCAAGCCATCTTGTGACCAGCAGCATGTATCCGGTCTTGCACTGACGTTTCCGCGGCTTTGACGTCGGGATGGTCTGGTTGTCCAGGAAGTCCCATCGACTGAGCAAGGTCGTTGGAACCCCACGCAAACGCGTCGATTCCATCGACGGCAAGGATTTCGTCAAGGTTCTCGAAAGATAACGTTGTCTCAAGTTGCGCTGATACGATCATCTCTTTGTTCGTCGCCGCCATCCATTCGGTTCTCTTCAGCCCTGGCTGATCCAGTAGTCGGCCATCGTTGTAGAAAGTGCCTTGCCCGCCGCCCCAGGAACGTTGCCCTTCTGGCACGAACCTGCAAGCATCAACCAACTGCTTTGCCTGTGCGGCGGTCTCGACGTGGGGACCGAGTATGCCCATCACCCCGCGGTCGAGGAACAGGTTGATGGTCGAACTTTGAATGTTTGGAACACGGGCCGTCACTGTCAGCCCGTATCCGTCGGCTGTGCGGACCATTTCGTCGATCGACTCGGGAGAAAACAGGCCATGTTCGCCATCCAGGTTTATGAAGTCGAATCCTCCCAGCAGGCCAACAAGCCCTATTGACTCGGCGCTTGGGAAAACAAGCCCTAAGCCTACACCTAGTTTGCCATTGCGGTTCTTGGCGAGAATCTTGTTTTTTCGGGTGTTAGGCATTATTTCGTCTCCTGTGATTAAGTGGATTTGCTTTAAATAGTTGGTTGCGTTACTAAACCAAAACTCAAAAAAGTTTAAGAATTGATAAATTCAAGCTGGTCGGAGAACATTTCGTTCATCATCGAGCGTATTTCGTGCATCGCAAGTTTGGAGGACGTCAGGGGATCGAGCATGGCAGCATGAATCGCGGCCTCGCAATTTTGCTCTAAGATTGATTTGACCGTCAATCGCTGGACGTTGATATTGGTCTGAATCAGAGCGGCGCACTGCTCTGGAAGCTCTCCTACGTAACATGGGTGAACGCCGGTCTCGTCGACCAAACACGGCACTTCCACGCATGATCCATCGGGCAAGTTAGGAATCAAACCAGTGTTTTTTACGTTTACGTTCACTCGCCTGAGTGTCCCGGTCTCCATAGAATCCATGATGTACGCCGCATACTCATTGGTGCGTTGGGCCACCATTGGTGCGTTGGATTCCAACTCTTCGCGGATCGTATCGTAATGCGCGTCGACTCTTCGTTGCTGGGCGCGGGCTCCGAGGTCAAATGGCGCTAGGCCGAACCGCTCCATCCTGCTCGGGTCGCCACGAAAGTATGGGACGTATTCCGACATGTGCCGGGTCGATTCTGACACGAAATACCCCACCTGCCGCAACACTTCGAACCGAACGGTATCCTTCGCGAAAATCCGAGGGTCGTCCATGGCTTCAAAGAGGTTTGGGTAGGCATCAACGCCGTTTCGTTCGAGCTTAAGGAACCATGCCATGTGATTTATTCCCGCCGTCCAGTAGGATATCTCAGACTGGTCAGCGCCGATGTACTCCGAGAGTTGGCGGGCTGTGTTTTGAACACTGTGGCACAGGCCGACGTTGGGGACGGTTGTGGCTTCGCTGATCGCCCAGCAAGCAATCGCCATTGGATTGGCGTAATTTAGCAACCAGGCGTGAGGGCAAAGCCGCTCCATGTCATGGCAGATGTCCAGCAGCTCGGGAACTGTTCTCAATGCCTTAATGATTCCGCCTGGGCCAATTGTGTCCCCCACAGCCTGGTCGATTCCCAGGCGCTGAGGTATGCCCCTGGCCACACCGTCATCGTCTCCGACAGGAATAGTCGTGATCACAAAATCTGCGCCCTCCAGAGCCTTAACGCGATCATTAGTGGCTTCTATCTGAACTCCGATCTTCGAATCTGTGACCAGGCGGTTTGCCAGTCCTGAGATCAACTCCAAGTGTTCAGCGTCGATGTCCATGAGCGCGATTTTTGAATCGGCGAGTGATGGAAACGACAACACGTCGCCCAACAACCTTCTGGTGAACACGACACTCCCCGCTCCGATGAAAGCGATTTTCGGCACTATGCTAGTTCTCTGGGCCTGGCGGCAGCACGTTTCCGAGCCAGACAACCATGTCGTCAATAACGGCTTGGTTGATTTCGTGACCCATCTCGTATTCATGATACTCTGGGGCGTAGCCCTCGTTCTCCAGAAACTCCCGCGATCGCCGTGCGTCGTTGACTGAGATCATCATGTCGGAGGTTCCGTGGGCGACGAAAATAGGCTGATTGCGGTCTTCAGGGAGATTGTCTGTGATCGCCGCGTCGGTAGGCAAGCGAGAACTGAGAATCAACAGCCCTGCGAACAGGTCGGGTCTAGTCAGGCCGCATCGATAGGTCATCATGCCGCCCTGCGAGAAGCCGCCCAACAGGATGTTGCCGCCCTCTACGTTGTAGCGTTCCTGAACCTCATCGAACAGAATTTCAAGCATCTCCTGCGAGTTGACTTCGTCTTCTTCTGTTCCTGAGTCTTGAGGCGGAGTCCATGCGTAGCCGGTCGTTCCCAGTCCAACCTGCATCGGTATTGGAGCGTTGGGAAATATGAAGACGTATCCTGTGGAATGAATTGACGGCGAAAGGCCGGCGAGGTCGCTCATGCTGGCTCCGTAACCGTGCAGTAGTATCACCACTGGATATTCAGCATCGGGATCGTAGTTGTCGGGTTCGACGGCCAGGTAAAGCAGCGACTGGCCCTGAATTTCTTTAGCTTGCACGTTTAATTGCGCTCCTTTCCGGCACAAGGGTAATACCGGATGAATACAATGGCAAGAGTCACGGTTGAACGCGAGAATCCGGTAGAATAGAATCGTCCGAACAGCAAGCAAAGCCGTTTTCGAGTTACTCGGCGAAAGACGAGACTGGAGCTTCACTTTTTCATGCCCAGTCGTCCACAGAGATCGACCATAGATACACAAAATTCGGAACAAACGAGGTAAGAATGAGCAAGCTAGAAGACCTTTTCAGGCGAGCGGCGACGCGCACGCCCCAGCCACTGGGATTCGGAACCGCCGTGAGAGACGAGTCAGGCTCTGGAATCCTGCTAATCGGCTATGCCAGATCGCAGGACATTTCCAAGTCTCCAGAACTCAGCAAGGCAGACGTAGATGCCATCGTTTTAGATTCAGGCGGCAAAGCGGTTTCCAAGACCGCCGCCAATGCTTTGGAGAACGCGGTTTGGGGGAGCGAGAACGCCCAGTTCGACGCCGAAGGCATCGAGAAATTGAAAGGACAAGGGTGCGATTTCCTGATCTTTGATGCAGCAGACACGTCATCAATGGCGGTCAACGATGACGATCTATCCAGTTTCCTGCACGTGTCCGGTGAGCTTGACCGAATGACAGCGGCAGCTGTCAACGTACTGGGGTTCACAGGATTATCGTTAGTTGAAGCACTCGAAGGCTCGTCCCTGGACGTCCAACAATTAATTGATCTCGCTAAGTTGACAGCTCAGGTCGAAGGGCCGTTGCTGGTCAGAGGCGCGCGAGTTTACGCCACTTCTGAGATCACGGCGCTCAGGAACGCAGGCGTGAACGCGCTTCTGGTGGCATTGGATGACGCCGAGACCATAAAAGAGATCAGGGAAAATATGAGACAGGTCCAGCCCAAACGAAGCAGTTCTCGTTCGTCTTCGTGGTCAGCTCTTGCCCCTCATTCTCCCGACGAAGAGGACGAATAGGTCATGCGGTCTATCTGCCAAACTCCAGGCGTTCGATCAAAAATTCGGGTAGTTTGTGTTCGCGCATTTTGTCCTGAGTCGTCTTGATATCGTAGTCCACGCGATAGTGGGTGACGGTCTCAGGCTCCGAGTCGTAAATTGCGTAGCTGGCTCTGGGGTCGCCGTCCCGGGGTTGACCCACGCCCCCTGGATTGATAATCATGCGGTCGGAGTTCAGAGGCAACGGAACTCCCAATTGTGGAGTCTGAAACTCTGCGCTGTCATCGCCTTTGGGCCTACAGATGAATGGGATGTGCGAATGGCCGAGAAGACAGCGGTATGTGTCGAAGTGGTTAAAGCTGGCAACAGCCGCGGTTATGGACACGACATACTCCCAGACTGGGTCGCGGGGGCTTCCGTGACACATCACAAATTCGCCCTCTTCGATAATCTGAGGTTGTCGGTCTAGGAAATTTCTTTCGTCGGATGTAAGCTGTCTGCTGGTCCAGAGATTCGCTTCTTTAGCGTACGGGTTGAACGCTTCAAGATTCAGTTTGCCTATAGAGGCCAGGTCATGATTGCCGATGACCGCTTTATGTTTGTGCTGCCCCAGCAACCCGATAACAGCGCTGGGGTCGGGACCGTAACCGATGAGATCGCCGAGAGACCAGATTTCGTCAAATCCGCCGTGGCGGTCGGCGTCATTTACAACGCTTTGGAAGGCTTCGATGTTGCTGTGGACGTCCGAGACAATAAGGGCGTTCAATACCTTTGGGCCTCTTGCTGGAATTTGCTCAGTCGCCAATCTATAATACACGACTGTTGAGTCGTTAACTATGCTGCCGATGGCTAGGACGCCCTCAAGCAGACCGAGCGTGCTGGCCAGGTATGCCGACATCCAACCAAATTATTGGCCAATAATCGAGGGAAAACAGCACAGGATCGACACCACGTTACGGCTAGGCTAATATCGACCACCTGGTCTGATGTCGTTTCAACCACACGGCGGAATCGAAGAAATAAATGGAAAGATCCATACGGAGTTACTCTCCCAAGGACACACACAAGATCGGCAGGCGGATTGGAACGAAAGCTCAATCCGGCGATGTTTTGTTGCTGGTTGGCGATCTGGGAGCGGGCAAGACTACGCTCACGCAGGGAATTCTTTGGGGGTTGGGAGGAACAGAATATGCTCGAAGTCCTACGTTTGTACTGGTGAATGAGTACCCTGCCCGATTGACGATGTACCACATGGACTTGTATCGACTGAACTCGATTGAAGAAATCGAGGACTTGGGATTGGATGAGTATCTTTACGGCAACGACCTATGTGTCGTCGAGTGGGCTGACAAGGCGCCGGGGTATTTTCCGGTGAATCATGCGGTGATCCAGTTGGAAGTGATAGACGACCAGACAAGGCGCGTCACCGTCTCATCTGAGACAGCACATCTGGACCGATTGGTCATGGCGATCGCAGGCGGCGCTGATGAGTGATCAGGATATTGCCCTGGCGATAGACACATCGACCAGATACGCTGTCGTCGGTGTATCGAGGGACGGCCAGTCGATTGCCGAATTGTCATGGCGGTCCGACCGGAATCACAGCGTAGAGCTTGTTCCGGCGATACAGCGAACGTTGGCTCAAGCTCACGTTAGCATCGAAGACATTACAGTGATCCACATTGCAATTGGGCCAGGGGCATTCAGCGCCCTACGGGTCGGGATGAGCACTGCAATGGCGATGGCAACGGGACGGGATATTCCGATAATTACGATTGGAACGCTGGAGATTGAGGTTCATCCTTACCTCGATCTAGGCCAGGATGTGACCGCGATCATCGGAGCGGGTCGAACTCGGCTGTATATCGGAACTTTCAAGAGAGAAGATTCGTTGAGTAACGGTCATGTGTATCTCGAAGATCGAGATAAATTCTTAGAAAACCTGCCCGTCGATTCAATTTTCTGCGGAGAAGCTGTGGCTGAACTCCGCAGCGAACTTATAGGTCGGTTGGGACCCGATTGCAAAATTCTCTTGGCGCCTCCACCGACACGGTCTGCCAGTGTCATGGCTGAAATTGGGCACGCGAAGCTAAAATCAGGAGACACAACCGATCTTGCTGATATTGAGCCGATTTACCTGCGAAGCTCTCAGGTCGCGTCTGCGGCTCGCCGATGGCCGAATACGAAAACCGAATGACATTATGTCCAAATTTAATTATTCACGGAGACGAAAAACATGGATCGAACACTGGTGTTGGTCAAACCCGACGGAGTGCAGAGGGGTCTCATAGGCGAGATCATCTCGCGTCTGGAACGCAGAGGGTTGAAAATAGTCGGAATGAAGCTCATGCAGGTGTCTGGGGAGCTTGCGAACCGCCACTATGGCGAGCACGAAGGCAAACCTTTCTTCGCTGGGCTAGTCGGGTTTATAACATCCGGGCCTATCGTCGCGATGGCGATCGAAGGGAATAATGTCGTTGGACTGGTCCGGACTACCGTCGGCGCGACCAATCCAGCAGCCTCCGCGCCAGGGACAATTCGAGGTGACCTGGGCGTGGACATCGGGCGCAATCTGATCCACGGTTCTGATTCAGATGAGTCCGCTAAACGAGAACTCTCGCTGTTCTTCACCGAGGGAGAACTTGTGGACTATTCGCGGGATACTGATCCGTGGATTATTGAAGCCTGAGCAGTTCTACCGCCGCGGGCCATACTCCCTCGAGGTCGTAAAACTCTCGCTCGTCTGGCCCCATCAAATGTGCGATCACGTCGCCGAAGTCCAACAAAATCCAACCGCTGTCCCGTGTTCCCTCCACATGATGAGGCGGCAATCCGTTGAGCTTCATCGCCTGCTGGATGTCGTCCTGCAAGGCACGCATCTGACGATTTGACTCGGCAGTCATGATCACGAAGTAGTCGGCGAAATCGCACGCATCGTGGACGTCCAAAAGCACAATGTCGGACGCCTGCATCTCAGATGCTGCCTCGACGATTTCGTGGGCGTAGTCTATGGGTTGGAGCGCCAGTTGTTCGGCCATGCAGTTATTATATTGAAGGCATATGCCACGGTCAACGGAATTGACTGCGGCTGGATATGTTGAAGGCGTCTTTAAGCCTATGTTACGCTGTCTGTTATGAGTAAAGGTCGCGTAATTGTAGCCATGAGTGGTGGTGTCGATTCGTCCGTCGCGGCGCTGTTGTTGAAGCGCGAGGGGTATGAAGTCATCGGCGTCACCATGCGCCTGTGGGCTCTCGAACGAGAGGATGTTCCTCAGGCCAATAAACGATGTTGCAGCGTAGAGGATGTCGAGGATGCCCGTCGCGTGTGCAGCGTCATCGGAGCTCCTCACTACTTCCAAAACTTCGAGCGTGAGTTTCAGACTCACGTTGTCGATTACTTCGTCCAAGAGTATGACCGTGGGCGCACGCCCCACCCTTGCCTTGCCTGCAACGACAAGATGAAATTCGACTTTCTACTGCGCCGAGCAATGTTCCTCGACGCCGACTATATCGCGACCGGACATTACGCGCGGATTCGTCATACCGGAAGCCAGTTCGAACTGCTGAAAGGCATCGATGGCGACAAGGACCAGTCATACGTGCTGTTTACGCTCAAACAACAGGAGCTTGCCCGATTGCTGTTGCCAATCGGCGAATATCCCAAGAGCGAAATCCGTGAGATTGCAGCCGAGGCTGGCCTGCCCGTGGCAGACAAACCTGACAGCCAGGAAATCTGTTTCATTCCAGATGGAGACTACCGGAAATTCGTCGGAGAGCGCACGAAGCCTACGCCTGGCGACTTTATTGACTCAGACGGAAACGTTCTTGGTCAGCATCCGGGGATTCAATTCTTCACGGTCGGCCAGCGGAGGCGGTTAGGTCTCAACGGAAACACAGGAAAGCCGTTGTTTGTCACTCGGATAATTCCAGAGACTCACCAGATCGTCCTGGGCTCAGTCAGAGACCTCGACGAGCGCCAGTTATGGGCGTCCAGGGTTACATTCGTGGGTGAAAAACCTCCTAGCGAGCCTGTAACCGTCGACGCGAAGATTCGTTATAACGCAGGCGTGTCGACGGCGACCCTGACGCCACGCGGCGATTGGGCGGAAATACGATTTGACGAACCACAGAGGGCCGTCACGCCGGGACAGGCTGTGGTTTTCTATCAAGGCGATGTGGTGCTTGGCGGCGGAATAATCGAGCGCGAGGCGCCTATGCTACAGGAAATTGCGGGAGGCTGATTCTCAGATGGATTTCAAAGACATTGTGCATAAAGGATTTGACCAATTTCTGGAAGAGCTAAAGAAATCTCTTGAGACTCTCACGCCTGAGGAACGTAGATTCCAGCCTTCGCCCGACTCCCATCACATCGACTTCGTCGTCTGGCACATGGCTCGAGTGGAAGACGATTGGGTCCAGCGATTTGCCCAGCAGAATCCGACCGTATGGCAACGAGACGATTGGCACACTCGGTTTGGCATGCCAGAGCGGGAAAGCGGATTCGGATATTCCTCAGAGCAAGTCCGGGACCTGCCGACCTTCGATATGGATCAGATGCTGGAGTATTTCGACGCGGTCAGAGTCGACACGAACGCCTTCCTCGATGCAATGTCGGAGTCGGACCTTTCCACCGAGCCTCATCCCCGCAGACCCGGCGTGACCTTGATGGATATGTGGGGTCATGTGATGATCGAGGAAGCCGAGCACCTCGGCCAGGTGGCCTACATACGAGGAATACAGCGCGGACTCGACAAATGATTCCCGACCGGCCTCACTTCGATCTGGAGCGCCGGTTACATTCCCAGGGTTACGCGTTGGTTGCAGGCATTGATGAGGCAGGACGTGGACCGCTCGCAGGCCCGGTCAGCGCAGGGATCGCCATTCTTCCTCAAAAGCTTTCTGGCGACTGGGTAGGTCTTGTCAACGACAGCAAAAAACTGAGTCCGGCCCAGCGCGAATTGGCATATCATCAACTCCAGACCGAAGCGGTGGCGTTGAGCGTCGGCTTCAGTTCATCTCAGGAAATTGACTCCCTGGGCATCTCCTCTGCCACTCGGTTGGCGATTCGGCGGGCTTTGGAGAAGATTCCTTCGCGGCCACATTACCTGCTTTTGGACGCGTTCTCGATTCCAGAGATCAACCTTCCTCAAATGGCCATCAAAAAGGGCGACGCCATTTCCCTGTCAATCGCGGCGGCGGCAATCGCGGCGAAAGTTGAACGCGATCGACTCATGGTTCGATACGCCTCTGCATATCCGCAGTACGATTTCGCGAACAATAAAGGCTATGGGACGCCCGCGCATTTGACCGCCATCACCAAGTTCGGGCCGACGCCGGTCCACAGACTCACCTTCAAACGGGTGCGCGAGTCAGCATCAGGCGAATCTTCTGACTCTGCGACCATCGGGCGCCATGCCGAGCAGATCGTCGCCACACACTTGAGATTCCACGGATACCGGGTCATCGAGACCAACTACTCAACACGACTTGGCGAGATCGACATAATTGCGTCTCAGGACGAAACGCTGGTGTTTGTTGAGGTTCGCGCTCGTCAACGAGGCGGCATGGTCGGCCCCGTCGAGTCACTGACCCGCTCTAAACAACAGAAAATGATTGCAACAGCCCAGCAGTATCTTCAGGATTGTGAGACCACATGGACCGATTGGCGCATGGACCTAGCCGCCGTAGAATTGGATAGATCCGGTCTGGTCAAACGGTTGCGGATCCTGGAAAACGTGATGGAAGAGTAACCAAGCGCGTAGCATCGATTTCTCATCTTTTAGTTTTTGGCAGCTGTCTCTCTCGATTAGTTATGATTGCCGCTCCCGACCTCCCCTGTCACAGAACCAGACAAATCCAAAACTTTGGCGCTATAATCGGTCTTACCGATTGATCACTCCTTTTCGATGCGGAGGCCAAAATGCCCGAAGGTAAAGAACTGTACATGCTCCAGTTGCGGCGAATGATGCTAATTCGCCGATTCGACGAAACGGTCCAAACCATGGTCCAGAGCGCTGAATTGGTAGGCATGGCCCACGTTTACATCGGCGAAGAAGCTGTAGCTGTCGGGGCATGCACTGCGTTGCGCGACGACGATTACATCACCGGAAACCACCGTTCGCACGGTCACCCGATCTCGAAGGGCGGCGACGTTCGACGAGCAATGGCGGAACTCCTTGGCAAAGCGACGGGATACTGCAAAGGCAAAGGCGGTTCCATGCACCTTGCCGACTTCGACATCGGCATCCTCGGCGAGTCTGGAATCGTGGCATCTGCGCTCCCTGTCGCTGTGGGCGCCGCCCTGGGCAGCAAAATGCAGAACAACGACAGAGTTGTTGTTTCATTCTTCGGAGATGGAGCCAGCAATCAGGGAGCGTGCCACGAAGCGATGAACCTTGCCTCCATTTGGAAGCTGCCGGTGATTTTCTTGTGTGAAAATAACCAGTACGCCGTCACAACTTCTTTCAAGGACACCGTCGCAGTCGAGAACGTGTCCGACCGAGCCGTTGCATACAATATGCCCGGAATCCTGGTCGATGGCCAGGATGTCATGGCGATGTATGAGGCGACGGTTCAGGCTGTGCAACGTGCACGGGCTGGACAGGGACCGACCCTCCTCGAAGCGCGGACATATCGCTTCGAAGACCACTCCGAGGGCCTGAATCGCATCCTCAGGGAGCCGTACAGGACGGAGGAAGAAGTGGCGCGATGGAAAGAACGCGACCCCATCAAACTCCACTCCGCATGGCTGATCGAACAAGAAGTGGCGACACAAGAAGAGATCGAGGCAGTCAGGATCGATGTCAGACAGGCCATTGAGGACGCGCTGGAATTTGCCCGTCAAAGCCCATATCCTGATCCCGAAGACCTATTCACCGATCTTTATGCTGACCCACTGCCAGCCCGCTAATCACGAGGATTTCGTTCTAATACTCAACTCAAAACATTCTCACGCTTAGGGGCGCATAATGACCGAAATGACATACAGCGACGCATTGAATCTCGCGATCAAAGAAGAGATGAGAAGAGACGACAAAGTCTTCTTAATGGGCGAGAGCATTCGCGGCGGAATATATGGCGTCACAGGCGGACTTTCTCAGGAATTTGACGATCGAGTCATTGACACCCCGCTTTCGGAAGCCGGGTTCATGGGTGCGGCAGTTGGCGCGGCGGCGGTTGGCATGAGGCCCATAGTCACGTCGCTCGCCAGTTTCGCGTACGTGGCAATGGACCAATTGATAAGTCAGGCCGCGAAGATGAGGTATATGTTTGGCGGTCAGGTTAGCCTGCCAATCGTGTACAGGTGGGGTATGATTTACGGAAATAATGTCGCCGCGCATCACGCTGATCGGCCATATCCTCTGTTCATGGGGATCCCTGGCCTGAAAATAGCGATTCCTGCTTCGACCGCCGATGCTAGAGGCTTGCTCAAGACTGCCATTCGCGACAACGACCCGGTGATGTTCTTCGAGGACAACAACCTCGCCGGTTGGCGTGGCGAAGTCCCGGACGATGATGTTTGCGTGCCGTTCGGGCAGGCGTCGGTAATCCGTGAAGGAACCGACGTCACCGTCGTGAGCATCGCAGGCAGCGTCAGGCCAACTATTACCGTGGCTGAGGAAATGGAGGCCGATGGAGTATCCGTGGAGGTCATCGACCCTCGAACCATCGTTCCTCTGGACACCAAAACGATTTTGGATTCGGTGGAGAAGACCGGAAGGCTCGTCATTGTGGACCCCGCGCACCAAAGTTGCAGTGTCGCATCGGAAATTTCCAGCATCGTCGCCCAAGAGGGGTTCTGGAGCTTGCAGGCGCCCATCCAACGTGTCACAAGCCTGGACGTTCACTTCCCTTTCAGCCCGGCGCTGGAGCATCTGGTGTATCCCAACGAAGACAAGATCGCCGACGCGATCAACTCTGCTCTTGAATGATCGAGTAACTCTATGAGGCATAAAATAATCGTGACCCCCAAGGAGTGACTCATGGCTACAAACGTATTGCTCCCGCAATGGGGCATGAACATGGATGATGGCACGTTAGTCAAATGGCTGGTAAAGGAAGGCGACGAGGTCCAGCCAGGTCAACCTCTCGTCGAAATCGAGACCGCCAAGATCAACTCTGAGCTTGAATCCCCGACCGCCGGAGTGGTTGCCCACATCATGTCCGAGGAAGGCACTGTCGTGAAGGTCGGCGACATCGTCGTCGTGATCGGGGCGCCGGACGAAAATCCCCCAAAACCCGAATCGGCTTCGCCCAGGGCTGGCGGTTCAGGCAGGCGTCGTGCTGCCGCTCCACAGGAGACCAAAGGGGGCGGTTCAAAAGCGCAGGTGACGCCAATCGCGCGCCGCCTGGCAAAAGACAATGACATCGATCTTGATAGCGTGACTGGCACCGGGCCGCGAGGTCGCATTACCGAGGACGACATTAGGGCGGCAATGGCCGCGCGTGACACACAGTCCTCAGCAGAAAATCGCCAGATTGTCCCCAAAGCCCGCCAATTGGCTCGACAACACAACATTGATCTTGCCGATGTGATAGGCACCGGTCCAGGCGGTCGCGTGCTGGTAGCTGACGTGGAAAATGCGCTGAGCGCCTCAGACCCTGCCAGCGTATACGGCGACGCTGTGGCTGAGTCTACCCCTCTCACCGGCCTTCGCAAGATCATTTCAGACCGGATGTCACTTAGTGTTCGCTCTATGGCGCAGGTGACGTTGACGACAGAGATCGACGCCACCGAACTTGTGAAGCTACGCGAAACCTTGGTTTCGAAGTGGAGATCCGATAGATTGCGCCCGATGGACCAGGATATGATTGTCGCCGCAACCGGCGATGCGCTGAAACAGCATCCGCGTCTCAACGCGTACCTTCAGGACGACACCGTGATGCTTCTGAAAAACGTGAATATCGGCGTTGCAATGGCCGTGCCTGATGGACTGGTTGTCCCGGTAGTTGACTGTGTTGACCAGGCCACCCTTCTGGACATCGCCAAACGACTCCGCGAACTTGCCGGCAAGACCCGCGACAATTCGCTAACGATCGAGGACATGACCGGCGCAGGTTTCACGATAACATCGTTGTCGAACTACGATATAGATGTGTTCACGCCCTTGGTTGATCCGCCTCAAGTGGCGATTTTGGGTATCGGACGAATATCTCAAAAACCTGTCGCTGTTGATGGCGAGATCGTCGTGCGCTCAACCATGCACGCCAGCGTTACTTTTGATCACCGAGCGTTGGACGGCGTCCCCGTGGCCGAATTTATGCGGACTCTGAAGTCCAGCTTGGAGTCCGCGGAATGGCTGACTGCTAGGGCGCTGGAGGCCTGACGCTTGGCCTCTGTGGGTATAATCGCCAACCCCGCCGCCGGCAAGGACATTCGCAGAATTGTCGCTCAGGGTCGGTTTGTTCCTAACAACGAAAAGATTAACATTCTCAAACGCGTTCTCGCCGGGCTCGATGCTGTTGGCGTTGAAAGCGTCTTGTTCATGCCGGACTCTGGGATGTTGGGCCGTGGCGCTTTGGATGGCTCAAATTTCAAATTCGAAACTGAATTTATCGACATACCGGTATTCCACGCCGAAGAAGACTCGACACGTGCGGCAGCACATATGCGCGATCGTGGCGTCGGTTGCGTGATAACTCTCGGAGGCGACGGCACTAATCGCGCTGTAGCTAAGGACTTGGCCGAAGTTCCGATATTGCCGATCTCTACAGGCACGAACAACGTATTTCCGTCGATGATCGAAGGCACGGTTGCGGGGATGGCGGCGGGGCTGTTAAGCCAGGGCGTGGTCGATGTTCAGGTCGCCGCCACCCGTTCCAGCAAGTTGGAACTCAAACTAAACGGTGACGTCAAAGACATCGCGCTGGTTGACCTGGCTGTGTCCTACGAGAGGTTCGTCGGGGCGCGAGCGATATGGGATATGAGCACGCTGCACGAGGTGTTCCTGTGCCGCGCTGAACCATCGAGCATCGGCTTGTCGGCTATCGGAGCGCAGCTAAAGCCGATTTCACTCGGAGATGGAGGCGGTGTTCACATTGAGTTCGGCGATGGCGATGGTTCGGTATTGGCGCCGGTGGCTCCTGGGATGGTTCTGCCAGTGAAAATCAAGTCTTGGCAGGCTCTAAATGCCGGGGACAGCGCCATCGTAACCTTGAGACCTTCAACAATCGCGCTCGATGGCGAGCGAACGCTAAGCCTAAAACCCAGTGATTCTGCCAGCGTCACGCTGTCGTCTGACGGGCCTCTGGTGGTTGATGTTAACAAGACACTCAGGGCCGCGGCGGAGCTTGGACATATGCGCGACTGAGGGAATATTCTCGAATCCAGCATTCTTGAAAATTAAGGGCAAAAATGAAATTTGATTCACGGCGATCTCCGGTCATGGCACGAAACGGGATGGTCTCGACAACCCAACCTCTGGGGGCCATGGCTGGAATCCGTGTTCTCATGGGAGGCGGCAACGCCGTCGATGCGGCAGTGGCGACCGCCGCCGCGCTGAACGTGGTGGAGCCATTATCCACCGGAGTCGGCGGTGATGTGTTTGCTCTGGTTCGGATGGCTCATGACGGGCAGGTGACGGCCCTTAATGCCAGCGGCCGTTCGGCTGCGGCCGCGTCGCTAGACGAATTGGTCAATCAGGGCATGGATGTCATCTCGGACCAGAGTCCATATGCCATAACCGTGCCCGGTGCGATCAGTGGGTGGCAGGCTATCATAGACCGTTACGGGAATATGGGACTGGCTGACGTTTTGAAGCCTGCCATCGAATACGCGGAGGACGGATTCCCCGTCTCAGAGATCATCTCGCGGCACTGGGATTTCTCGGCATACCGTCTGGAAGGAGGGCCAGGTGGCCCTGAGATGCTGCTCAACGGCAAGCCTCCTAAACCCGGAGACGTGTTCCAGAATCCGACGCTGGCAGAGACTCTGCGAACAGTCGCTGAAGGCGGAGCCAAAGCCTTTTACAATGGCCCTATCGCTGAGAAGATAGCTAATTTCGTCCAGAAAATGGGCGGTTGGATCACGACCGAGGACATGGCCGACCACTACGCCGAATGGGTCGAGCCAAGTTGCACGTCCTATCGCGGATTCGACTGCTGGCAAGTCCCTCCTCCCACCCAGGGATTGAACGCCCTGATGGCGCTCAATATCGCCGAGGGATTCGATCTGGCGGACATGGGGTACCAGAGCCTTGACGCATACCACCATCTCATCGAAAGTATGCGCCTCTCTTTCGGCGACGCCATGCAATACATCGCGGACCCGGCGCACATGAACGTCGCTTCGACGGAGTTGCTGTCCAAGCAGTATGCCGCCACGCGAAGGGCCATGATTGACCCCAACCGCGCGCAGGCGGCAATCACTTCCGGCAAGCCGCCATCCCATCCAGACACCGTGTATCTGACTTGTGTCGACGGCGACGGCAACGCTTGCTCATTCATCAACAGTGTTTACATGGGATTCGGCACGGGCCTGGTCGTTCCGACCACAGGGATTGCCCTGCACAATCGCGGTTCGTCGTTTGTTTTGGACCCGGAACATGCCAACGCATTAGCCCCCCGGAAACGGCCTTTCCACACGCTGATTCCAGGCATGGTCACTCGCAACGACGAGCTTTGGGCTTCGTATGGCGTCATGGGTTCGATGCAGCAGGCTCAGGGACACCTTCAGGTCATCTCGAATATGGTCGACTTCGACAAAAACCCACAGGAAGCGCTGAACGCCCCTAGATTCAGTGTCCGGTTCGAGGAAGGCATATTCCTCGAGGACCTGGTCACCACCGAAGTTGTGAAAGGGTTGCAAGCCAAAGGCCATCCGATTACCGTACGCGAGCCTCACGGCATCTTTTTTGGCAGTGGACAGATAATCCGGCGCGACCCAGAATCTGGCGTGCTGACCGGCGGAAGCGAGCCACGTGCCGACGGCGCGGCCATAGGCTGGTAGGTTCAGGACCGCGTTGCATCTTCCGGATTCTCTAGCAAGGTTTTGACAAGCATCAACTCTCGTTGAAGCTGTCTGGCCATAAATGGACGAATCATCACTCCAAACAGCGTGAACCACAATCCCAATCCCCAATTGGTAGCTTTGGCGTTCAGTGTGTTCGTGATTCGAGTCTTGTCATCCATTGACTCCAAAGAGACCTCTGAGTCGAAAGGGAACGGGCCACTGGTTGATCTCGTCGCCATGAGCCTGGGAGTTTCAAGAGCCGTTATCTCATATGCGATCTCGTGAGTTTTGCCGCCATAGGTGTACATACTTTGAAATGTCGCGCCGGTTTCCATGACCGATACGGAGGTCCAAGCTGGCTCCGTCACGCCGTTGATCCACTGATCGTTGTTCTCGATATTCGCTATGAAATCGAAGACCTGATCGATTGGCGCATAAATCGTCACCGTGGCTGACGCCTTCATGACAGACCCTCCTACAAACCAAATTGGTCTATCTCCCCGCCTTTGAGAAAGAAGAGAGATAGACGATGAGGGGAGAGGAGTTGACTTGGCTCCTCGTCCGGGGGGACTAACTTACGGTCTCTCCGGTGAACAGACCCACTGAGTTACCATCTGGGTCGCTGAAAACGGCCGCAGAACCGACGCCTGGAATTTCCCTTGGCGGCATCATCGTTTTTCCGCCGAGTGATTCGATCTTGTCGAGATACTGCTGGATGTCGTCGACATGGACATAAAACATGGTGTACGGCGCGGCGCCGTTGGGTGGAGCGAATATGCCGCCGTCGATCCCGCCTTGCCTTCCTGTTTCGACGATGCCGTAATTCAATGCCTCGTCAACATTGACCTTCCAGTCAAAAATACCGCTGTAAAACTCCTGAAGCTTCGCGGCGTCCTTGCCCGCAATTTCCCAATGCACCACCGGTTGTCCCATTCTCGCTACTCCTCAAATCTTGAAATTGGCTTGGTATTCCGTTATTCTCTGGTTCGAGGATAAGAATAAAACAGTACATATGTTCGTGTCAAGCTGTTTGACGACGATTTTACTAGCGTTTAGAACAATTGGTCTTCAAACAAAACGAGAAGGATTATGTTACGTTCACCAACTGACAGAATCTTGCAGATTCGAATGCAGGGTTGTTTGGACTGCGGCAGCTAAGGTTTCTCGCCTCGGGCCAGTTTAGAAGCTAGCGCGTAGTCCCGTTCGGCCTCGGCCCTTCTCCCCAACTTCCAAAAAACCATCCCACGTTGGCCGTACGCGTGCCAGAAGCCTGGGTCCAACCGAATTGCCGTCGAGAAATCCTCTATCGCTGCTTCGAGGTCGTCCTTGTCAGCCTCAGCGATGCCTCGGTTGTTATAGGCGTCGCGGTAGTTGGCGTCCAACTCCAGCGCTCGGTCATAGTCGTCGATCGCGGCGTCGGGATTTCCCAGCCCCCGGTGCGCGATGCCTCGGTTGTTCATGGCAATTCTGTCGGTTGGGTCTAGCTCTATGACGCGGGAATAATCAGAAATGGCGGAGTGGAAGTCGCCAATGTCCAGATAGGCGTTTCCTCGCAAGAACCATGCACGTCGGTCGTCGGAGTTGCCGTGGATGACATCTGAGAGATGCAAAATTGTGTTTGTGACGTAATCGCGGTCGCTGGTGGGGCTGAGGTCTGGGTCTGGAAAAGGCCGTTCCAAATTACTCGCTCATACCCATTGTGAGTGTGACCTTCCATTCCTTCGGTGTTACCGGTTGCACCGAAAGACGGGAGTTTTTAGCTAACACCATATCTTTCAATTCGTTATCGAATTTCACCTGTGTAAGGCTGATGGGACTGCGGAACAACGCTTCGGCTTTTATGTCCACCATGTACCATATCGGATCTTCGGGCGTGCTTTTTAGGTCAGGATGTTCAGATTTTGGATCCCACGCTGTATGGTCTGGATAACCAGAGCGGGACACAACGGCGTAACCCACAATGGCGTTCGGTTTAGAGTTGGAGTGGTAGAACAGCACGCCGTCGCCCACCTGCATATCGTCGCGCATTGTGTTACGCGCCGCATAGTTGCGGACGCCATCCCACTCGGCTTCCCCGCCCTCCTCCGCCTGTAGCTCTTGGAATGAATAGACGCTAGGTTCGGATTTTACGAGCCAATATCGACGTGCTGGCATTCGGCGCTCCTCCGAAGAGACGTTTCATATTTAGTGTTCTCAATATCGACGATTCGTCAGATTGATTGCTAGCAGAAGTTTTGCTCGATTGCGCGCAATATCAGAAAATAGTGAATCGTGGACATGGCGAGGCGAGCGGCATCACGCTCTCGGCTCCGCTCTGGTGTATGCTACGATTCAAGAAGACAAGCAGATGCGCGCCTCACGCCTATGAACATTATGCGGCCCACGTAGATGATTTCGCAAACCTACAGTTTTCTGATCGTCGGCACGCTGATGCCCACGATTGCCACAATGCCAAGGCAAATGCCTCCAAGCATCGCCATCCCCACAGACACTCCATAGGCGTCACTTACGACACCAGCCAAAATTGCGGCGACTGACTGAACACCCATATCAAGGAACGTGATGCTCACGACCCGACCCTGAAGACGTTGCGGCGTGATTTCCAGCAGAGTGCTATTGTTGGCGGCTCGGAATATTGTCTGGCAGCCGCCTATCACGACGGCCACGGCGAACGCCGCCAACAGCCAATTCGCGCTGCCCAGGAGAATCACCGCGCATCCATATGCCAGGCCGGTTGACATCATGATCCAACCTTTGCGTCGAACTTTGTGGGATGCCGCTAGCCAGAATCCTCCGGCCAATGCTCCGATGGCTCCGACCGACTGGATCGCTCCGAAACTAGACGAACTGGCGTTCAATACCTCAGTCACCAACACGGGCAGGAGCGTTATGTAACTGAAGCCAAATGCCAGTGGCCCGATGGCGAGAATCACCAGGGTCAGCGCAGTCCGGTTCTCCACCAGCAGGTATCGGAACCCTTCAACAAACTCGGATCTGAATGAAAATGATTTCTGACTAGTAGCGACGGATACGTGGTCTATCATGATGGTGGCGCCGATTATCAACACATAGACGACCACTGCGATGATGTACGCCGGCGCGACATTATCCCCTGCCACCGCGATCAGGAAACCGACTCCCGCAGGCCCGATTAGCTTGGACACGTTTATGGCTATCGAGTTCAACGACAGCGCGTTGAGCAGCAATTCGCCTCCCAGCAACTGAGGGATCAACGATGTCCTGACCGGTTGATTCATCGACATGCCAATGCCGAGGAGAAACGCAGTGAGATATACGTGCCACAACTCGATCCAGCCGCCAAGCAGCAGGACCGCCATCGCGATGTAAATGCACAGGCTCCATGTTTGGATCACTATTAGGATAGTGCGCTTGTCGAATCTGTCAGCGATTACGCCGCCGACAAGGCCGACGGTTATGAGTGGCAGCGCGCGAAATACGTTGACCAGGCCGATGGCGGTTGCGGACTCTGTAAGCTGCCATGTGAGCCAGCTACGAGCTACCTGGTCTGCCCACATCGCTGAAGACTGACCCAGCATGCCCAACCACAACAGTCGGAAGTTGCGGTTTTCAAGCGAAGCGAACGGGATCAGAAACTTCTGTAGCCAGGCGCTTTTGGGCGCCGATTCCACCACACCGGGGGAAGGCGACGGAGGTTCCTCGTTTCGATGGTCAGTGTTCGCCAATGATGGTGTATCCTGTCCTGTGGACTCAAGCCCGGTGTGTCAACGCCAATTTAGGTCGAGTGGAGAAGCGTGTCAAGCGAATCGTCAAACCCTGGAGGCCTCGAAGTTACGACGCCCAGCGAATTTCTGGGCTTTGCCGTCGGTGACGACCATCGACTGGCTGACTGGCCGCAAGTAGTCGACTACATGCGCCTGCTCGATCAGGAATCCGACAGAGTTTCGACAATCGACATCGGCAAAACTACCGAAGGCAACCCTTTCCTCCTCACGTTCATCAGCTCTCCGGACAACATCGCGAATCTCGATTCGCACATGGAAACTCAGCGCCGGCTCGCTGACCCTGACAAAATATCCGACAGCGAAGCAAATGAGTTGATCGCTGACGCGCGATCGGTCGTCGCAATTACATGCAGCATCCACGCAACCGAGGTCGGCGGGACGCAGATGTCGTTGGCGCTGGCTCATCAACTGGCATCAGAGGATGATTCTCGTGTTCGAAGGATCCTCGACAACGTCATATTGATTCTCGTGCCCAGTTTGAATCCCGACGGCCTGATAAAAGTGAAACGTTGGTACGACGCGACCCGCGACACGCACTACGAAGGCTCCATACCACCCTACCTGTACAACAAATACACTGGCCACGATAACAACCGTGATTGGTTCATGTTCACACAGGCCGAGACTCGCCTGGTCGTAGACCGCTTGTATAACCGGTGGCGCCCACACATCATCTTCGACATTCATCAGACCCGTTCCGACGGGATGCGTATGATTCTGCCTCCGTTCGTCGACCCCGTTGGTCCCAATGTTGATCCGGTGTTGCAGAGCGAGCTTGCCGCGTTAGGGACCCATATGGCATCTGAATTGACGGCTGCCGGAAAATCCGGTGTTGCGGTCAACGTCGTGTATGACTCGTATAGCCCCAGCAGGTCGTATTCTCACTACCACGGCGGCATACGAGTGCTGTCTGAAGCCGCCAGCGTGAGAATCGCGTCGCCTATCTCGATTGATCGTACCCAATTGAAGAGTGACCGAGGCGAACGCCCAACTACGAAATCTTGGAACCACACCATGCCTTGGACTGGCGGGAAATGGAGCCTCAAGGACATCGTGGAATATGATCTGATAGCTTCTCTCGCATGTCTGGACAGCGCCGCGAGAAACAGGGACACTTGGGTCGGAAATTCGTTCAAAGTGTTGCGTCGGGCTGTGACTAAGCAGGGCAACCCATACGGCTACGTGATCCCAAAAGAACAGCACGATACCGGCGCCGCGCAGGAATTGATAGAGGTGTTGGAGTTTGCCGATGTCGAAGTTCAAGAATTGACCAAGGAAGTGGAGCATGAGGGCCTGGCGCTCAAGCCGGGCGATCATCTAGTGTTGACACTTCAACGATTTGGAACATTCGCGCAGACGATGCTGGAAACTCAAAAGTATCCCGACATCAGGCATTATCCCGGTGGCCCTCCCAAACACCCATACGATTCGACCGCCCACAGCTTGCCTCTAGCGATGGGAGTCACCGCGCATGAGCTAAATAAACCAATCGAGCCGTTGCCACGGTTGACCGATCGCAGGAAACAAGCCTCATTTCGCTGCGATCAAGTATTTCCTGAAGCGTCGGCTTACGCGATAAATCCCAAATCGAACGCGTCCGCAAAAATCGTCAATCATCTTTTGGCTGCCGGATTTCAGGTCTCAAGAGTTTCGCATTCGCTGCACAACGGAAGCGAATTGCTACCGCCTGGAGCATTTGTGGTTGAATCGAGCCAGCAGTTGATTGAATCCTTGCGGGATGCTTGTGACGGAAAATTTGCTGATATCTCTGGAACAGATTTCAAGCCTGTCGCCAACGCCATCGAACTGAGGACTCCGAAAATAGGCGTCTACCAGAGTTACGTGCCTGCCACGGAAGAAGGTTGGACCAGATTCATCCTCGACGAATACGGATTTCAGCATGAGCCGGTTTGGGACTGGGCCATTCGAGAAACTGACCTGTCCCGACGTTTCGACGCTATCATCATTCCACATCAGACAGTGAGGCAGATACAAAGAGGCTTCAATCGGGCTTCGTATTCAAAACGCTATTCAGGGGGTCTCGGGGACGCTGGGGCCGCAAGGCTGAAACAATTCACCGAAGCAGGTGGCACGCTGATCGCATGGGATGGAGCAGCCAGATGGGCGACCCGGCATTTCGACCTCCCGGTAGTCAACGTGCTGGCCGGGCTGACCCACTCAGATTTTTTTGTTCCGGGCAGTTTATTGGACATCCGAGTCGACACCCAGCATCCGATCGGATACGGCATGCCAAGCAAAGCGGCGGCGTTGTTCATGAACGGCCCGGCTTGGCGTGTGAACATTGGCAAGTCGATAGCAACGTATTCTAAGGAAAAACCGCTATTGAGTGGTCTGTTAATCGGGTCCAAAAAGATAGCTGGGACAACGGCCGTCGCGGCTGTGCCGCTCGGCAAGGGCCAGATCGTAATTTTCGGATTCAGGCCACATTTCCGAGCGCAGGCGCGTGGAACTTACAAGCTGTTTTTCAACGCGATATATTCCAGTGTTATGAGTAATCATCAAGGGGATTGATATGACCACGACCTTAATTTGGGGCAAGCAGGTTGTGACCCGCATAACCGGAACGTCCAGCGCAGAGGTAATTACTGACGGGGCAGTTGTCCAGCGAGACGGCGAGATCATTGAGATTGGCAGTTACCGCGACATGAGAGCCAAATACGAGGTTGACGAGGAGATCGGCGGCTCGAATCAAGTGGTGATCCCCGGCCTCATCAATGCTCACCACCATGTCGGGTTGACCCCGTTCCAGTTAGGAGCCCTCGATGCTCCGCTAGAAGCCTGGATTATCTCTCGGTGGGCGATGCGGGACGTTGATCCATACCTGGACACCTTGTATTGCGCCATCCAGATGATTGAGTCGGGAATCACAACCGTGATGCACAACCATATGGCCGCAAGACTTCCTGCCGATGTTGGTCTGTTCGATGCGGCCTCTCAGATTGTTGACGCCTACGAAGACTCTGGAATGCGGGTGGCGTTCTCCCTGTCCCACCGCGACCAGAACCATCTGGTTTATGAAGACGACGAGAAATTCCTGGCTACCCTGCCGTCAGAACTGGCGAGCGGAGTCCGCGCTCACATCAATGCCCGCCCAATAACACTGGAGGATTACCTGACCGCGAATGCGGAATTGCTGGACAAGAAACAGTCAGACAGGACGAACATTTTCATCAGTCCGCACAACGTTCACTGGTGCTCTGACGACATGCTGAGAGCGATGAGCGACTTCGCTCGCCGCAATAACACGGGACTGCACATCCATCTCCAAGAGACGATCTATCAAAAGATGTATGGCAGTCGTCATTGGAGCAAAACTCCGTTGGGCCATCTGCTGGAACTTGGCGTTCTTGGCCCGGAAGTTTCGTGCGCTCATGGGGTCTGGCTCACAGAATCGGACGTCGATATTCTGGCTGAGACTGGGACGGCGATCTGCCACAATCCAAGCTCAAACCTGCGTCTCAAAAGCGGCGTCGCGCCGATAAATCGACTGATGGACAGGAACGTCACCGTCGCTATTGGAATCGATGAAGCTGGCATCAACGACGATAACGACATCATCCAAGAGATGCGGCTGGCTCAGAAGATTCATCGTGAACCGGGCATATCTTCCAGGTCTCCGACCTCTCATCAGGTATTCGAATTGAACACTGTGAACGGCTCGAAAGTCACGTTCTTCGAAGACCAGATAGGCACTCTGGAACCCGGGAAACGGGCCGATCTCGTTCTGATCAACATGGACCGTATCGAGGAGCCGTATCTTCATCCTGACACAGACATCGTCGACGCTTTGGTGTTCCGGGGCAAAGGTCTTGACGTTGACACCGTGATCGTCGACGGTAAGGCGCTGTTGCGAAACAAGGTCTTCGAACGTCTCGACAAAGCCGACGTGACTGCTAGATTCAAAGATTCATTGGCCCGGCCACTCACCGAGCGTGAAATCAGCCGTGGCGCGTTGTCCAAACAATTGATGCCCAGCATCGAAAAATGGTTCTCTGCATGGCCGCTGGAGACTGGCGACCCGCATTATACATACAACCTGGCAGACTGAGCGCCGCTGGACACAGATCAACGAGGATCAGTCTGGCGGGTTTGTAGCTCGGATACAGCCTCTTCCTCTGGGGCTTTGACGGTTCTGAAAGTCATGTATAGCGCAGCGTTATAGGCTAATTTGATGAGAGCCCCCGTAATCATCGGCGCGCCGATGAATGTGGCCTGGGCGACCACCCCGGCTAACGCGGGGCTTATCGTTTGGGCGAAGGTGCGTCCCAGATTAGTCATCCCGGCCGTCGCAGTTCGTGCCTCCGGTGGCACAATTGCCATCGAGTACGATTGGCGGGTCGGGACATCCATTTCGTTGGACAATTCGCGAAGCATGAAGAAACCGACTGCCAGCCAATAGTTGCCCGTCAGAGCCATAAATATCATGAAAGAATTCGATATCACTTGAGTGGATGCCATCGTGGCTATTAGCCCGATGCGCCCAGCAAGCGGAGTGGCAAGCGCTAACGACACACTGTTCAAAATCTGACCGGCGAAGAATATCAAAGCGATCGACTCAAGACTGACGCCGAATCTTGATGTGAACCAAAAAGAGATGAACGCGTTGACCATGAACCCTCCGCCAAGCGCGTCCATGGAGAACAATGCTGTGAGTCGGATCATGATACTGCGCGTCTCTGGAGGCATCGTTCTCTGTACATCGCTGGCGGCCATTTTCTTGCGCTCTGCCATTGGCGTCAGCAACCAGTAAACCCCAACTCCGGAAAATGCGACTCCGGCGTACGCCCAGAACATCATTTTGAAGGAGTCAAGTTCTCCAATGCCGAACCAGGCCTGCAAAACGGCGGGGACTGCAATCACCAGCGAGCCGACGGCCTTGGTGAGGCGACCGATGATGTTGTACCAGGAGAACGCCGCCGTCCGACTCCTCGGCTCGACTGCCTGGGCCAGAATCGACATATCAAGTGACAAAAACGCGGTGCGATCCCCGCCAGTAGACGTGGTCATCGCGATGAGTGAGATCAGAACCAGTCCAGTTACGTTAGATGCGAAGGGGTACAGCAAGCCTCCAACGCCCATGAGAACAGCCATGACCAACAGCATGCGTTTTCTGCCGATGGTGTCCCCGCGCCAACTGGCGATGGCGTTGGAAAGCGTTCCACCACCCATTATCGCGCTGAACACCAGTCCCGCCTGCAGCACGCTGAAATCCAATATGCTCAGGTAAACACCAAGAAAAACGCTTAGAAAACCGTAGTCCAAAGACCTCAGCGCCGAGGCGGCAATCACCACGGCGCCGTTCCTGTCCATCGAAGGAAAGATTCGTGAACTTATTCGGACTGCCATTCACTAATGCCTGCCAAGCCGATACCGCGAATCGCGAAATTGAGATTCGCGCTGACGACTTCGGAGGTTACGCCGACAGCCGATCTAGGATGTCGGTAAGCCTGTCAGCGCGAGCGTCGGCGTCATCCAATCGCTCACGGTCCTTGTCCACAACTTCCTGAGGAGCCTTGGATAGGAACTGCTCGTTGGAGAGGCGCCCTGCAATCTTGCGGCGATAACCAGTCAGTTCGTTCAACTCGTCCTTCAGGCGCGTCTTTTCTTCTTCGATGTCCACGAGGTCTCCAATGGACATGGCAAGCGTTCCGGTGGTTATCACCTGGGAGGCTTCGTTGCCTGTGTTTCCTGCTCCGTTGGCGCTGGACGACAGCGTTAACGTGATTCCTGATTCGGACTCGATGAACCGCGTTGAGTCAGTGAAAACTTTGGCAAACTGCTCAGACGTGTTGACCGTCGCAGGTATTTTCTCATTGTTCTGAATACGGAACACCGCCCTGAGGTTCCTTGCGGCGCGTGTCAACTCAACGACCGCTTCGATTTCGCGCTCGGCAGCATCGTCGAATTTTCCGGCATCCGGTTTCGGATATTCCGCCACTATGAGCGCTCCGGAATTTTCGCCCTGTTGAGGCAAAATGTTGCTGAGAGCTTGCCAAATCTCCTCGGTCACAAATGGCAGGAATGGATGTAGCAGTCTTAGAACCCGCTCAAGCACATGGGCCAACACGGGCAATGGCGATGGAGACTCCCCTGCCCTTATGCGAATCTTAGACATCTCGATGTACCAATCGCAATACTCGTTCCACAGGAAGTCGTGGATTGCAGTTTGCGCTTCGCCGAACTGGTAATCCTGCATGTGCTGGTCGACCTGCTCGGCCACCCGATTCAGGCGACTGACGATCCAGCGGTCTTCTCGATGTTGAAGATCGGCGACGTCTTCCCAACCTTCAAGAGAATCCGCTTTTTGCAGGTTGGTCATCACGTATCGGGAAGCGTTCCACAGTTTGTTGGCGAAGTTTCGGCTAGCCTCCAGCTTGCCCTCGTTCATCCTCATGTTGTTGCCTGGGGCTGTGCCGGTGGTCAATGCGAATCTGACCGCATCCGCGCCATACAGGTCGATAATCTCCAGAGGATCGAGGACATTGCCCTTAACTTTGCTCATCTTGACACCGTCCGGGTCCAGCACCATTCCATGGAGATACACCGTGTGGAACGGCTCTTCGCCCATGTTGAAAAGGCCGCTGAAGATCATCCGCGCCACCCAGAAAAACAGGATGTCGTGGCCCGTCTCCATGACCGCGGTTGGGTAGAAATAATCTAAATCCTCGGTCTGTTCCGGCCATCCCAAAGTAGAGTGGGGCCAAAGCGCAGAGCTAAACCAGGTGTCAAGCACGTCAGGATCGCGGTGGAGGCTGGATGAGGCGCAATTTGGACACTCGGTCGGGTCCTCCATCTCGACGATGTGTTCTCCGCAATCATCGCAGTAGCAAACAGGAATACGATGGCCCCACCAGAGCTGGCGACTAATGCACCAGTCCCGGATGTTGTCGAGCCAGTTGAAATAGATTTTGTCGAACCTCTCAGGCACGATCTTGATGCGGCCCTCGTCCACCGACGCCCTTGCCGGTTTCGCAAGAGGCTCCATTCGTACGTACCATTGTTCAGACACCAAAGGTTCGACGACTTCATCGCAGCGCTCGCAGTGACCCACCGAATGGCTGTAAGGCTCGATCTTTTCTAGCGCAAATTCTTGGCCCAAATGATCGACTATCGGCGCGCGTGCTTCAAGGCGGTCCTGGCCTTCGTATGTTCCGCCATTCTCGTTGAGCGTCCCGTCATTATTGAGGATGTTGATCGTCTCAAGACTATGACGCTGGCCGATCTCAAAGTCCGCAGGGTCATGTCCGGGCGTGACTTTCAGAGCGCCTGTGCCGAACTCCATGTCCACAGCTTCGTCGCCGATTATGGGAATTAACCGCTCGACAATTGGCAGCTTCACGCTTTTGCCAATCAAGTGTTTGAATCGGTCGTCATTAGGATTCACTGCAACCGCGGTGTCTCCCAACATCGTTTCGGGTCGCGTTGTGGCAATCGTCACATGACCATTGCCATCTGCTAACGGGTAGTTGAGGTAATAGAGATTGCCCTGCTCCTCTCGATGCTTGACCTCTAGATCAGACAACGCGGTCCGGCACCGAGGGCACCAGTTGGTGATCCGGTTGCCCTTGTAGATCAGCCCTTTTTTGTACAGGTTCACGAACGTCGTCCGCACCGCGAGGCTGGGACCACCGTCAAGAGTGAACTTGCGACGGCTCCAATCGCATGAAGCGCCGAGCCGTTCCAACTGAGTGTAGATTCGGTCTCCGTAGTCGTCCACCCAGCTCCAAATGCGTTCCACGAATTTGTCTCGTCCCAGGTCATGGCGAGTTATGCCGTCGGACGCCAAAAGCCTCTCGACAACCACCTGAGTCGCGATTCCCGCGTGGTCCGTTCCCGGAAGGTAGAGCGTCGGCTCGCCTTGCATCCGGTGCCAGCGCACCATCAGGTCTTCAAGCGCGATTGTGAGGGCGTGTCCCATGTGAAGTTCGCCCGTAACGTTGGGCGGAGGCATGATGAGTGTGAACGGTTTCTTGGACCTATCGATCTCAGGCGTGAAATATCCGCCTTCAGTCCAGAAATCGTATATGCGCCCTTCGACTGCGCCCGGCTCATAGGCTCTTGGAATTTCGTTCGGTTGCTGAGTCTGGGTCATGGTTTCCCCTGTGTTGATATTCGAGGATCAAGAATAGTTAATTCTAGTCGCCGTTCGGGATTAGCGTCAACGGCACCATAGCTAATGTATTATGGTTGCAGCATGAATCGAATTCGCCAACTCGGACCAGGACCGCCCATCGGATTCATCACAACCCTGGCGGCTCTTGGATTGTACCTACTGACAGTCGCCCCAACGTTGAGCTGGGGATGGCGCGATATTGGCGTTGACGGCGGCGATTTACTGGCGTCGGCCTACACCCTGGGAGTACCCCATCCCTCTGGATATCCGACGTTTATGCTGTTGCTGAAAGCGTTCGGCACGCTCGTTCCCGTGGGCGACTTCGCGTTTAGAGGTAACCTGCTGTCCGCGCTGTTAGCAGCTGCATCGGCAGGTTTCCTGTACTGGTTCGTCTATCGAATTTCATCGAAGCTCGACACCGAATTGCCGTTGATGGTTCGGGCGGTTGTGGCATCGTTCGCCGCGTTCACATTCGCGACGGCGCCACTGTTCTGGTCCCAAGCAGTTATTACCGAAGTTTACACACTGAACACATTTTTTGTAGGAGCATTGTGTGTTCAGGCAAGTTATCTAACCGACCGAAATCGGGACCGCGTTAGACTGATGGTGATTACCGGCCTGACTCTGGGAATGGGACTCGGGAATCATCTGACCCTGTTGGCGGTCGCGGTTCCGTTGGGCTTCTGGGTGATTGTGCGAGGGAGCATTTCGCGATCATCTGGCGTGAATTTTATCATTGGTTTGCTAGTCGGTCTATCGGTGTACATTTATCTGCCGATTCGCGCTGCAGCCAATCCGCCGGTTAACTGGGGTGACGCAGCATCGTTGTCAGGACTGTTCTGGGTCGTCAGCGGCCAGGCTTACCAAGACCTTGTATTTGGATCGCCGATTGATTCGCTCGGCCAGAAACTAATCTCGTGGCTGGAGTTGGTATTCGAGCAGTTGAACCCGCTTGGCTTGTTCTTAGCCTTCGGCGGAACATCGGCGCTGTGGAAATCTGAACGATGGTTGATGGGCGCGACCGCGATTTCCGCGGCGGGTCTGCTGGCATACAGCATTTTTTACAACACCTTCGATTCGCAAGTCCTCACGATTCCGGCTTTCTTTATCATATCCGCGTACTCTGGCTTGGGACTATTTAGCATATTGGCGAGCGTCTCGAAATGGGCAGTCGAAAATATCAATGGCGACAGCCCAGATTCTTTGAAACGCAACCTACCAGTCGTGGTTCTGATCCTGGTTGCTTTCGTGGCGGTTCCTACGATTGCGATATATTTGAATTACGGCTCACAGGATCGGAGCGAGGACAGGCGAGCGTCCGCATATGCCGAGCGGGTTCTGGACACAGTGTCTCCGGGAGCAATCGTGTTGAGCGATACTGAGGACCGAACATTCGCGTTGTGGTACTACGGGTTCGTCGAACAAAACGAAAAAGAAATCATCCCGGTGTCATCACGCCTGCTCCAATTCGACTGGTATTGGCAAAGCCTGAATGAGCGGCATCCCGCCATCTTCCCTGCCCAGATACCGAAAGATGTCGCCGAGGCGCTGGTGACAATCGTTGGAACGGCTTCAGATGATCCCGGAGTGTATTTCACGTTCTTCCATACATTTTTGGTGGACAATTTTGAATTGACTTCCGACATCCCCGGTCTCTTTAAAGCGAATCCCAAGTGAGCGCACTCCTTTTGCAATCCATTTGACCCTCTTGATGCAACCGCATAAACTTCCCGATGCGAAAACGACAATTTTCAAGAACTGAAGCCAGGGAGACAAGAATGACTGAATCTGCTTCGTTGGAATACGGCCCCATCCAGCCGGATGAAGCCCAACCCCTGTGGACATTGATCGATCAGGCTCTGCATCGGGCGATGCAACCGGGCTGGGCGGAACACGTTGGAGCCGAAAATTTCCGGGCCATTCGGCAGAATGGCAAGCTCGCTGGCGGCATGGGCATCATGAACATGGGCCAGTGGTTCGGAGGAAGAATCGTCCCAACTGCTGGAGTCACCGCTGTCGGAGTCGCTCCTGAGTTTCGAGGCGGCGGCGCGGCTTCAGCGTTGCTAAAAAACGCTTTGGAGGAGATGCACGAAAACAGAACTCCGATTTCGACACTCTTCCCTTCGACGCTCACTGTCTATCGCCGTTCTGGCTACGAACGCGCAGGCGTGAGCACGGTTTACCAACTCCCAACTCAGGAGATCGACGTCCGCTCTCGTGATCTGGATATCGTGGAGGCCGACGAATCACACCGAGAAGACATCTTTTTGACGTATAATGCTCGCGCCGAAATCACATCTGGCAACCTAGATCGTCACTCATTGATGTGGGAACCTATCCTCGGTTTTGGCGGACGGCGGGTGTTCACCTATTTGATCACGAACGACGGCGAGACCGAAGGCTACATAATTTTCCAGCAGTCAAGAGGCGCAGATCATATTAGGGTTCGGGACCTTTGCGTCCTGACACAGGGCGCCGCGTTGCGACTTCTCAGGTTCTTCGCAGACCACCGCTCGACTATCGACACTGTGTCCTGGAACGGCTCTCCTGCGGATCCGCTTGTTCACCTTCTTGGCGAGCAGATTGCTCAACCCACTCGCACCAGGGATTGGGTATTGCGGATAATCGACGTCCAAGACGCTCTCTCAGCCAGAGGTTACCCTCGAAACTACGAAGGCGAGTTGCACATCGCCGTCGCCGACGAATTATTGCCCTGGAACGATGGAAATTTCGTTCTAAAAGTCGCTGATGGCAAAGGCCAGGTTTACAAAGGCGGACGCGGCGACCTGAAAATCGGTGTCCGAGGGCTGGCGTCGTTGTTCTCAGGCCATCTGACACCCTCCGAAATCAAGACACTTGGAGGCTTGGAGGGAACAGAATCGGCGACGGGAGACGCATCCCTGATGTTCGCGAGTCCTCGTCCGTGGATGGCCGACCATTTCTAGTCTGCGATTGGGATAGAGAGGCTACACTCCGCCGGCGATAACGCTTCCCATCCGCACTGTGTCCGTCAACTCGCCGCCATCGCCCGCGATATCTGCGGTGCGGTATCCTTCCGCTAGCACCCCTTCCACCGCTTCTTCAACGGCTGTGGCCTCCTCGTCAAGGCCTAATGAAAGCCGGAGCATTGATGCGGCGCTGAGTATCGTGCCAATTGGGTTGGCGATTCCCTGCCCCGCAATATCAGGAGCCGAGCCGTGAATCGGTTCGTAGAGGCTGATAGGCTGCTTCTTCCGGCTCGACGGATCAGGAAGCCCCGCAAGGCTGGCAGATGGCAACATGCCCATCGAACCCGCCAATACCGAGGCTTCGTCCGTCAAAATGTCGCCAAACATATTTTCCGCGACGATTACATCGTAGTGACTGGGATTGCTGATCAACTGCATCGCGGCGGCATCTACTAGGATGTGCTCAAGTTCGACATCCGGGTAGTCGGCAGATACCTCGACTGCTATTTCGCGCCAAAGTCTTGACGACTCCAACACGTTAGCCTTGTCGACAGATGTAAGCAGTTTGCGACGCCCTCGCGCCAACTCGAAGCCAACCCGCAATATTCGGAGGATCTCCTTTTCTGTGTACTTGAGTGTATCGACGCTCCGCCTTCCTCTGGACGTGTTCCAACGCTTCTTTGGTTGAGCGAAGTAGAGGCCGCCCGTCAGCTCGCGAACCACGATCATGTCCACGCCTTCAAGCAGTTCCGGTTTGACCGGACTGGCGTTGATTAGCGTGGGATAGACTTTTATTGGGCGAAGGTTCGCAAATAGTCCCAACTGCTTGCGGATTGCGAGAATACCGTCTTCGGGCCGCACCTTGGCTTGTGGATCGTCCCACTTCGGCCCCCCCACGGCGCCAAACAGCACGGCGTCGGAGTTCAGGCACATCTCGATTGTCTCATCGGGCAAAGCTGATCCTGTCGCGTCGATAGCTCCGCCTCCTACGATTCCGTATGCGAGGTCGAAATCGTGGCCAAATCTTCTGCCAACGGCTTCCAAAACCTTCACCGATTCGTCAATGACCTCCGGCCCAATGCCATCCCCTGGCAGGACAGTGATTTTGTATTCCATACCCAGCGCTCCTGGTTGTTGTTATTTTGCAAAGTCTCTAATGCGGGGCGTATTATATGCGAAATTGATTCACAGCGCAGGCATAGAGGCAAGCACATGACCGTAACTACCGAAGCGGTAATCATCGGTGGCGGAGTAATGGGAACCAGCATCCTGTACAACCTGGTTTCAAGGGGTGTTAAATCTCCGATTCTATTAGAGCGTGACACGCTCGGTTCAGGCTCCACGGGCCGGTCGTCTGGTGCCATCAGGATGCACTATTCCACCGAGGTGAACGCGCGTTTGGCGTGGGAGTCTTTGAAGATTTTTCGAGACTGGGACTCGGTGGTCGGAGGCGGCGAAGTTGGATTCGTGAAGACTGGCTATATGGTTTTTGTGCCTGACGATGCCAAAGACGCATTTCGGCAGAACATCGAGATGCAACAGAAAGTTGGGATCGCCACGGAGATCGTCTCGATGCAGGAAGCGCGAGAATTGGCCCCCGCATTTCGCCTGGACGAGTCAGAAGCGTTCGCCTGGGAATCTGAATCTGGTCACGGCGATCCGTCCGCGACTGCGTTGGCGTACTCGACCCGTGCAAGAGAGTCGGGCGCCCGCGTGATTTTGGAATCGCCTGCCACACGAGTTGAAATTACCGCTGGCCGCGTGTCAGCAGTGGAGACTGCCAACGAGCGATACGAAACCAGTACCGCGGTCATAGCCACCGGCCCGTGGTCGAGTAGATTCCTGACACATCTGGGGATCAACCTGCCGCTGAAACCGACACGTCACGAGGTCATCCTCCTGAGACGCACAACAGACGCGATCCCCAACCATCCGGGCGGCGGAGACATGACCAATCTCATATATTTCCGGCCCGAAGGCCCCGACCTCACGCTGGTCGGCAACGGCAACCGCGAGGAAGAGGCCAACCCAGACGCCTACAACCCCAGAGCGACTATGGACTTTGTTCTGGACATCTGGGGCCGTCTCGCCAAGCGCCTGCCTGGCATCGAGGACGCCGAACTATTCACAGGCTATGCAGGTCTCTACACCACAACACCCGACCTCCACCAGGTCGTAGACAAAGTAGACGGCATCGAGGGCCTGTACATCTGCACAGGATTCAGCGGACACGGATTCAAACTGGCTCCTGCCATCGGCGTCGCCGTGTCCGAGTTAATCCTGGAAGGCGATGCAAAACTTTTGGACATTTCATCGTTGAGAATGAGCCGATTCGCCGAGGGCGACCTGAACTCGACGCGGTACTCGTTCAAAGTGATTGCGTAGCGGTCTAGATTCTAGCCAGCCACGATGTTCACCAACCGGCCTGGCACATATATGACTTTCGACACGTCCTTGCCCTCGATATGAGGCTGGATTTTCGGGCTGGACAGAGCGGTCTCCTTGGCGGTGTCTTCCTCGATTCCGACCGGAACTTCGATTCGGTCTCTCAGCCGACCGTTGACCTGAACCACCAACGTGATCGTCTCGTCGGCGGCCAGGGATTCGTCCCATTCGGGCCATGATTGGGTATGAACGCTGGATTCGTGGCCCGTCGCCTCCCAAAGTTCTTCTGACAGGTATGGGGTAATAGGCGCCATCATTGCCACCAGATTGCTGACGGCTTCGTTCCAGGCGTCCGACGTCAGGTCCGAGCGCTCCCATGCTTGAGTCAGTGTGTTAGTTAACTCCATCAACGAAGCGATGGCGGTGTTGAACTTGAAGCTGTCCATGTCGTCGGAGACTTTCTTGATTGTCTTGTGCAGGGCACGCTGAACGTCGCGAACAGAGTTTTCGTTAACAGGGCTGTGGTCCAACTCTGATGAGTCACGATTCGCGACCTCCCAGACTCGATTCGCCCAGCGCGCGACCCCATTGATGCCCGAATCGCTCCAGTCGCCGCCAGCCTCCCACGGGCCGAGGAACATCAGGTACGAACGCACCACGTCCGCGCCGACCTCGCTCACGTAGTCGTCGGGAGCGATAACATTGCCCCTCGACTTGCTCATCTTCTGGTGCTGGTAGATGATCGTCCCCTGGTTGAATAGCCGAACGAACGGCTCGTCAAAATCAATCAACCCCAGGTCTCGCAGCGCTTTTGTGAAGAAACGAGCGTAGAGTAGGTGCATCACGGCGTGCTCGACGCCGCCCGTGTACTGGTCAACGGGGTTCCATTTTTTGATCGCTTCGGGGTCGAATGGCCCATCCTGGAATCCGGCGCTGGCGTATCTCAGGAAATACCACGATGAGTCCACGAAGGTGTCCATCGTGTCTGTCTCCCGCTTGGATGGCCGTCCACAATCTGGGCATGGAACATTGACGAACCCTTCGTGTAAAGCCAGAGGAGACTCACCTGTCGGCAAAAATTCAGCGTCTTCCGGCAGCACAACAGGCAATTCATCATCTGGAACCGGAACTTCTCCGCACTCCGGGCAGTAGATGATCGGTATGGGCGTGCCCCAGTATCGCTGACGGGAGACAAGCCAGTCTCGCATTCGGTAGTTGACCTTGCGCTCGCCCCAGCCTTGCGCTTCGATATGGTCGGCTATTTTCTGCAATCCTTCAGAGCTAGACAGGCCGTCAAATTCTCCTGAGTTGACCTGTGTCCCTTCTGCGAGATACGCATCTTCGAGGTCGCCACCGTCCCAATCCGGCGGCGCCACAACCACCCGAATTGGCAGTCCATATTTTTTTGCGAAAACGAAATCACGGGCGTCATGGGCAGGCACGCCCATGACCACACCAGTCCCGTAGGTGTGCAAAACGTAATCGGCAGTCAGAATCGGCACCCTCTCGCCGTTCAATCGATTGATGCAATAGGCGCCAGTGAAAACGCCGGTCTTTTCCTTTTCAGTGGATAATCGTTCGATCTCTGTTTCCAGACTTGCCTGGTGAATGTAGTCCGCCACCTCTGCTTTGTGTTCCTTGATTGTCAACTCTGGAACAAGGGGATGCTCCGGCGCCAAAACCACGAACGTCACGCCGAACACAGTGTCGATCCGCGTAGTGAACGTTCGGAGCGTCTTTTGTTCGAGTCCGTATTCCGAAATATCGAACTCTACCTCGACGCCTTCGCTTCGGCCAACCCAATTAGTCTGCATTGTGTTGATTCGCTCCGGCCAATCGATCTTGGACTGGTCGAGAAGCTCTTCAGCGTAATCAGTGATTTTGAAGAACCACTGGTTCATGTCCCGTTGCTCAACGGGTGTATCGCTCCTTTCGCACATACCGTCGATTACCTGTTCATTAGCGAGCACGGTTTTGCATGAAGGACACCAGTTCACCGGGGCGAACCCACGATAGGCCAGCCCTTTTTTGTAGAACTGGAGGAAGAACCACTGGTTCCACTTGTAGTAATCGGGAGTGCAGGTGATGATCTCCCGGTCCCAGTCATACATCGGCCCCATTGAACGCAACTGCAGTCGCATGTTCTCGATGTTGCTCATGGTCCATTTGAACGGGTGGATACCGCGTTGAATAGCGGCGTTCTCAGCGTTCAAACCGAAGGCGTCGAACCCCATAGGATGCAAGACATTAAAACCCGACATACGCTTGAAACGGGCATGCAGGTCAGCGCCCGACATGGCGTACCAGTGACCGATATGGAGGTCTCCAGACGGGTACGGGTACATATGAAGCTCGTACCAGTTAGGTCGAGAGTCGTCATCGTCAACGTGGTAGATGCCGTCTTTCTCCCAGCGTTCGCGCCACTTGGCTTCGATAGCCTGATGATCGTATCTGGTCGATGTAGTTCTGACTGATGTCATCCTTAACTCCGTCGTGTGTAAACCAAAAGCTGAATATAAACAAACATCCCGCCCCGGTTTAAGGGACGGGATGTTTGGCATCAAAATTCCCGCGGTACCACCCTAATTGTCTGAACGCTTGATCCAGACCACTTTGATCTGCGATAACGGTGCGACCGTCCGGCCCTATTGTGCGAATATATTCAGGCCGGAAGCTCCGAGGCGAGTTCAAGGCAGTCCTCGCATCAGCTTCCACCAACCGCTGGCTCTCTTGAGCGGGACTGTCCCTTACTACTCCCAATCAACGCCTAACCGTGCGTCTACCTCAGCAGCCGCACACAAAAACCGTAGCATAGCCAATTCAAGCGAGTCAAGATTCGAAGCGTTCAGCACACGGGACGACTGCCGACCGAAGGATCTATACTCCGGTTCACCAGGTTGCCGTCACCCGCTGAGCCGACGAGGTTGCCGTCCTCGACCATCACTTTGCCTCTCAGAATTGTCGTGGCAGGCCAACCGTGTGCGTGCCAACCAGCCCAGATGCTGTAATCCTCCATGTGGAGATCGTCTAGCGTCAGCGGCCGGTCGAACAAGGGGTCGATTATTGTGATATCTGCGTCGCTGCCGGCCGCGATGGCGCCTTTTTTCGGATACATGCCGAATATCTTGGCGGCGTTGGCTGAGGTGATGTCGACCATCCGCTCCAAGGACATGCCCAAATCAACGACGCCAACTGAATAGGCGATGCCCACACGAGTCTCGATGCCATTGTGCCCACCAGTCACATCGGCGGTCGTCCTGAACCTGATCTTCTCTTCCCAGGTCGTCGAAACCAAGTCCGTAGCGACTGTCGATAGCCGGCCATCAAGCAGTCCGGCCCAGAGCGCCTGCCGATCATCCTCTGATTTCAAGGAAGGATAGGTATGGTACTTCATGCCGTTGTCTTCGCGATAATTTTCGGCACTGAAGCAGGCGTAATTGTGAAGCGTCTCGCCGTAGATAGCCTGACCGCGGCTCCGAGCCTCGCCCACTGCCTCGACACCCTCCAATGCGCTGACGTGGACGAAATATACTGGACAGTTTTTCTGTTCGGCCAGCCTTATTACCCGTCGGAAAGAAACGTCTTCAGAGAGTTTGGTGTGAATCTGGTGCATCTGCCACCATTCGACGTTGCCCTGATCCTCCGCGTTGTCGTAGTTGTAATGGACCATGTCGTCGTCCTCGGAATGGACCAGAAGCATGCCTCCGGACTCGGCGACTTGCTCCATGATTAGAGAAAGCCTGCCGAAGTCGGTCTTGTTGTTTTGCAATTGCGCGCTTGGAGGCCGAATGCTTGTCGTGAATATCTTGAAGCTGGGAAACCCTGCTTCGACAAGCTCGCCTATCTGGTGGATTGAGGTATTATCAGCGCCGCTGGTGAATATCGGATGGTAGGAATAGTCGGTGTAGCCTTGGCCCTCCCATCGTTCGGCCGCTTCGCCCATTGCATGCAGCAGATCGTGGCCGGCGACCTGAGTGGCGAAGTCCAGAACCGTGGTCGTTCCGCCGTAGATAGCCGCCTTGGACACAGGCTCCGCCGCTGAGCGTTCGGGTTGGCGCGGCCCGCCGATGTGCGCGTGGGGTTCTATGCCTCCAGGGATAACGATCTTGCCGGTGCCGTCAATTACTCGCGCTCCATCGGGAGAAATGGTTCCTGGCTGAGCGACGGCGACAATCTGCTCTCCTTCGACTGCGACATCCAGGTTTCCGACTCCAGCAGGGGTGACCACCTGTCCGCCCTTGATGATCAGATCTACCATAACTAACCTCTTTCACTTTTTGTTAATACTAACCAAGAGCCGACACAACGGCATCGCCTACCTGTTCGGTAGTGGATGAGCCTCCCAGATCGGGGGTCAGGGTTTCGCCTAACTCAACGATCTTCAGCGCCGCATTGTCAACCGAGTCCGCCGCTTCGTCTTCGCCCAGGTGTCTCAGCATCATGGATCCTGACATGATCGCCGCCAGAGGATTTGCCTTGCCGGTTCCCACGATGTCGGGGGCCGTGCCATGCACTGGCTCGAACATCGACGGGAACCGGCGTTCCGGGTCGATATTCCCGCTGGGAGCCATGCCCATGCTCCCGGTGACGATTGCGCCAATATCTGTGAGAATATCGCCGAACAAATTGCTCGCCACCACGACATCGAACACTTCCGGTTTTCTGATGAAATCCATGCACGCGGCATCTACCAGGAGGGATTGCGTTTCGATATCTGGATAGTTCTCGGAAATCCGGTCGAAAGCCCTGTCCCACACCAGCATCCCATACCCTAAAGCGTTGGACTTTGTCACGGACGTGACGTGCCTGTCCTTGTCTCGACGACGGGCTAGTTCGAAAGCGTGTTTGATAACCCGTTCGCAACCCCTACGGGTGAAAATACCAGACTGCACACCTATCTCTTCATCAAAGCCCGCGTACTGAAAGCCGCCAACGTCGGCATATTCTCCCTCGGTGTTTTCACGCACGACCACCATGTCGATATCGCCAGGCTCCTTGCCGCTCAGCGGAGACGTGATGCCGGGATACAGGACACTCGGTCGCTCGCAAACGTATTGATCGAAACTGCGTCTGATAGGAAGAAGAAGGCCGCTAAGGGTCACATGGTCCTGAATGTCGACATGACCGACCGCGCCCAAGTAGATGACGTCCGCTTTCGCAAGAATATCCAGGCCGTCGGACGGCATCATTTGCCCGTTCTTGATATAGTACTCCGAACTCCACGGATGTTCTTCAAACTGCCATGAGATGTCGAATTGTTCGGATAGGGCTTCCAGAACTTTGATGCCCTCCTCAATCACCTCTACGCCGATTCCGTCGCCTCTGATCACCGCGACTTTATACTGGGCCATTTTCGCCTCGCCTGAAAGGGCAACTCATTCTGAGCGTAATTTGTGTTTTGTCATGCTCGCAATCACTGGGTCTGCCGCATATTATCATGGGGCAATTTCAGCGACAAGCGCAAATACCGATGCGGTCTGCGGTCGAATATTTTGCAATCAGGAATTGAATCTCATACAATGTTGACGGATCAGATAATTGTATCGGCAATCAAATTCGGAGGATTGGCTTGGCAGACACGACAACAGACACCATAGTTGTATATTCCCACCCCGACTGCAATTACTCGGACGCCCTAAAGGACGAGTTGAACGAGTTGGGCATCACATTTGAAGAAATCGATCTTTCACGTGAGCCTGACAAATGGGCGATTGTGGAAGAACTGTCCGGTGGCGAACGAATTACGCCGGTCATGGTGACCGGTGATGTGGTCGAAGTAGGCTTTCACGGCGTTGGTTGAAGTTTCTAATATTTTCGGAGTCGTTGACCCCGATCAAATTTGAACGAATGGGATGCCACTGCGAGCGCGTCTCGGCATATCAGCAATAGAAAAAGAGGAATCTTGGCAACAAAAATCTCTAGACAGGTCGGTGAGGGCGATTACGCGCATGGCTTTACGCTTCCCTCGTTGGACGGCGAAAACATAACGCTGAGTGACTACAGAGGGAAGCGTGTGATCCTGTTCATGTGGGCTTCTTGGTGAGCGTGCCGTGAACAGTTGCCTGTATGGCAACAACTCTACGAAAGCAAGAATCTTGCTGACTCCGGCGTCGAAATTCTTTCCGTGGCGATGGACGCCCAGGGCGCTGCGATGGCCCGACCGTTCGTCGAAAAAGCCCAAGCTAAATTCCCCACAATTGTTGACCGTGAGAACCTGCTGGGACAGCTCTATCGATTCAAAGCAATCCCCAATGGCTATCTAATAAACGAAGAAGGGATCGTGGAATACAGGCGACTGGGCGGTTTCGATATCCGCAAGCCGGAAACCCGTGACGTCGTCGAAAATTGGATTGCAGAAGCGAAAGGCGGGTTAGAATCTCCCGACGTGGACGAACTCGGCGCCGACCACGACGAGGCCAACGCGCTGTTCAGGCAGGGGGTTTTATTGTACGAGGACGGCGAGGCCGATCAGGCGATGATTCTTTGGCGAAAGGGCGTCGAGTTAGAGCCTGACAACTATATCATCCGCAAGCAAATTTGGGCCGTCGAAAACCCAGACCGCTTCTATGAGGATAAGGTGGACTTCGACTGGCAGCGCGAACAGATGGAAGCCGGGCGCTAGCCTCAAGACGATAAGATCGCTCTCATACGGCGGATGGTCCATGGCCATCCGCCGTGTCTGTTTGTGGGGAACTAGATTAATGCTCTACAAGCGGCAATTTGACAGAATAATCATTCGCGGCTGATTCATACCCTGCCAAAATAACTTCGGTGAGGCTCGCCGCAAGACGAACGTTCATTTCAGGCTCGACGTCATTTTCGATACAGTCGATAAAAGCCGAAACGTCGGCAAGCTGGCCCGGAGGATCTTGGTCGAACGACTGCCACCGATTCTTCCTCATGACGTTTGATTCCCGTTGCGTCGACGCCCACATGCCCATTGGGTCAAGCGAGTGACGCTTGGGCATGGCGAAAGGCGCCTCGTCGGTGTGACGTTCGAACTTTGGATTGCGCGCGTCGAAGGTGAATGTGCCATTTGCGCCGACAAGCACAATCCAAAGTGGCCCTCCTGCCGGGTGGCTGGTCCAACCGAATCTGCCTGCCGCGATCGTCGCGGACACCCCGCCTTCCAGGTCGAAGATCATGATTCCGAAGTCCTCGACTCCGGCCTGATCGTGCTCTTGGAAGAAGAAATTGCTTGTTACTGCGTCAACGGTTGAAATTTTTCTGCCCGTCAGCCAACGGACCAGCGCGACGGTATACACCCCGATATCGAACATCTCACGTTTTGCTTCCACAAATGTGAACCTGTCCGGTCGCGCTCGCTCGATTCTTGGAGCAAGAGACTTCGCAGTTCCTGGCGGGCCTTTGGCGAATATGCACTCGACATGAATCGCTTTCAATTCGCCGATTCGGGCAGACCCGATAGCTGCCCTGGCGGCTTGGGCGAACGAGCTATGCACCTGACTGAACATCTGTGCCGTGACGCCATTTCGATCCACCGCTTCGACGATTGCTCTGGCGTCTTCATTTGTGCCTGCAAGAGGTTTGTCGAGATAAAGACACTTTCCGGAATCAGCGCATTGGACTGCGACTCTTCCTCTGCGCTCGACATCGGGACACGCGCTTACGATGTCAACTCCCGGCAGCTTTAGCGCCTGGTCTAAGTCCGCAACGTATGGGATATTGTAGTCATCAGCCAGAAGTTGGTTCGCTTCGGCGCGGGACGCCGAAACGTCGTGCTCATCGGTGATCGCTATCAACTCGCAACTTAGGATGAGCATCGAAGGCGGCGGCGTGTCCCTCCTGATGCGTACGCCTGCCAGACACGAGTAGAGCGCCATATTTTCTGATCACAACTGCAGTTCGTTCGATGAATTTCTGTGAACTTCACTCACTATAATATGCCGCCCCTTTTGACCCGACGATCATAAGGTCTGTGCTGGGTTTCATATCTTCCTGAGTGCGACTGACCACGAGTATCGCCGACTGGCCGCCAGGCCAATTGGTCATGCCTGTCAAAGCGAACTCTGCATCACCTGAGCCCACCTGCCACGATGGTGAAGCGCCAATTAATCTGCGAAACTCCATGTGCCGACCGTCTGCAACTGTTTCGAGATTCACTTCTGATCGAACTTCCACAATGCATCTAATGAATCTTGTTGATCCCAGACGTCCAGACTCCACTATATTGGACATCTCCAGGGCTAACTCATTATCGATCACGGCCTGCTGGTCCATAAGTTCTGGGTGGGGTGCCTGGATTTAGCGAGAAGTGGGTATGCAATGAAACCCAAACACCGTCTCTGCGTTCCAACACAACCGTCGCGCGGCCGGGACGGTGGAACGAACTGCCGTCCTCGTCAAAACCGGTTGAAGTCCAGGTGGCGATTCCCCAGGCGGTATTTTCCGAGCCTCCTGAAACGATATTGTCGACGTTAATTTGGAAGTCCTGGATGTTTGGCCAGACGCTTTCCCACTGGTTGGTTTGAAGCAGATCCAATCCGACGACAATATCTGCCTTGGTGCCGAAGGAGGCGACATCGCGCGCAAATATCGCGCGAGTGGAATTGTAGTCTTCAGAGGCGCAATAGCGACTCAGCATACTGAACCATTGTTTGACAGCGTCACTAGCGTCATCGGTGACAATTGTCGGGCGTTCTTTTTGCATGTCGAACTCTCGTGAGGTCCGGGTTTGGGATTCGGAGTGTAACACATCAGGAATTGCCTGACCTGGCAGTTCATTCGATTCGCGCTGGTCGTCATTGGAAGTAAAAATTCATGTCAATCCGAACACCCAAATAGTTGCCGGCATCCAGACATTTATCGATTTTGATCCGGCGAAGATCACCGTGTCGAGTGTCAAAATCGCGCCAGACTCGCCGATCGGGTTAGAGTTGCAGTCAGTTGCCGACAACAATAGTGGGAGCCTGATATTCGCAGTAGGAACCCTGGGTGAACCACCTACACAACCATTTGACATGGCGGTAATGAATTTCTGGCGTCTTCACAACCATCGACCGCGACGATTGAATTCCCAACAACCGAGCCGTGGAGCACTATCGCCAGTGTGCAGGGAGTCGAGATTCAGCGAAGTGCCATTGGAATCGAAGTATAAATCGGGCAGCATTCAGGCTTGCGAATCACGAAATTTGGGTCGCCGACGACAGTTAAAATTGGCGATTTCTTGACGTACACCATCGAGGTTGAGAACGTCGGACCCGAATCCGCCTTGGATATCACGATCACTGATGAGTTGACTGTCGGAATGGTATTGGATCAAATAGTCACGTCACAAGGCGTGTGTTCCGAAACAGCAGGTCTTATATCGTGCAACCTGGACGATTTGGAGGCTGGTGCCTCTGCTCAAATCCAGATAGTCGTAATACCTGACCCGCAGTTGTTGGGTGAAATTGCAGTCAACGAAGCCAGCGTCAAATCGTCTCGTTTCGACCCTATCACATTCAATAATTCAGCCAACTCTACCGTGCAAATTCCGGCCCTATCGGAGGTTGGAATGATCGCGATGGCTGGCGTGCTTGCAGCCATATCGCTCGTTAGGATCGTGCGGAACACAAGGCAAGTGTGGAAGCATGGTTTGAGGAAGTCGGGGAGACTGGATTCGAACCAGCGGCCCCCTGCACCCCATGCAGGTGCGCTACCAAGCTGCGCCACTCCCCGATCAGCTTCAGGATAGCACAGCGATGGTGGGCGTTCAAGATTCTCGCACGCATGACATGCTGTCTCAGAACAGGAAGGAAAAGAGCAAATAACGCTCGTTATCATGATCTAGTTATGAGCCTGCCGGGGACCGAATGCGATGGAACCAAGATCGTCGATTGCCTTTATTTGCGATCTCGAAGACGCCTTCCGTGGAACAGATACTGGTTTGCATAGCCTGCGTGCTCGCCAAATCGTGCCTGCGCCCACGCCCTCATTTTGTTTCGACTGACCTTCTCCTCGCTGTCAGAAAAGTACCACTCTCTTAGCGCGCGATCTATCCAAACATCAACCGGGAATGCTTCACACTTATCCATCGAGAATAACAACACACAATTGGCAACTTTGTCGCCAACGCCCGCGAACTCGACCAAAGTGTCCAGCGCGTCCTGGTACGCCGCTTCTCGCAGGGAATACAAGTCGAACTCTCCATCTGCGACTCGTCTCGCGGCGGCGGCGACGTATTTGGCTCGAAAGCCAAGCCCCAGTTTTCGCAGGCTCGCTTCGCCTGCATCGGTCAGTTGAGCAGGAGTTGGGAATGCGTTTTTCTCAGTCGGGGTCCCCTGAATCGGCGATCCAAACGCCGCCGCCATATCTTCAACGTTTTTGGTGATGCGAGGAATGTTGTTGTTCGCTGAACAGATAAACGTCACGAGGCATTCCCACGGCTCCTGACGCAGGATACGGATGCCCGTGTACTCGGCGAACACTCCCCTCAATATGTCGTCGAACTCCAGAGTTGAGATGATAGCGGGAAAGTCGTCGTCCAGCCTGAGGTAATCTCTGAGAATCGGCGCCATAGAAGTCTCGGAGTCTGGAGATGCGTCCCATTCCAGCCCTCCGGTGACCTGCCTGATACGGACGATGTTGGAGAATATCACTCCTTCAAACCACGTTGTCCCGTCGTTTTGTGCGTCTTCGCGCCGCCATCGGAACGCCTGACCGCTCTCAAGAGTCGCGGCAAGGTCCAACGGATCGCTGTGTTCGATAAATGCCATCTATCCGTCGAGCCACCGTTCAATTTTGTCCGGCAATTCTCGCATGGAACACGGTTCGACTGTGACAGGAGGAAGGGACTGAATGAACGCCTGCCCGTACCGTCTAGTGAGGATTCGCTGGTCCAGAATTACGGCGACACCTCGATCGGTTTTCGTCCTGATAAGACGGCCAAAACCTTGCCTAAGTTTCAGAATTGCTTGAGGCACCGCATATTGGTTAAACGAGTTTTCATATTGTTCGGAACGGGCTGCAAAGACTGGCTCTGAAGGCACGTTGAATGGCAATCGCGCAACCAATAGCACTCTCAGAGCGTCTCCTGCGAGATCAACGCCCTCCCAAAAGCTGGAAGTTCCGAGCAGCACGGTTTCCGGGTTTTCCAGGAACCGTGACACAAGTTGTTGAGGAGTGCCATCCACCCCTTGGGCCAGCACATTTATTCCAGCCGATTTCATTGGCCCCCGAATTGCCGTGGCGCATGCTCTAAGCGACGCATGTGAAGTGAAGAGCGCCATCGCACGACCACCGGACGATTGGGCGGCCTGGATCACCGCCCAATTGACTGCACGCTGGTAATCGTCGGCGTTTGGCTCCGGCATATCCCTGGGAACACAGAGCAGCGCCGCATCTTCGTAGTTGAACGGCGAACCCAGAAGCAACTGATCGGCGTCGTTGAATCCGACACGCTCAATCAAATGCTTGAAGTTGCCGTCTGTACTGAGCGTGGCGCTGGTCAGAACCACTGATTCCTTGTCCGAATAGAGAAGTTTATCGAGCGTGTCCCCCACATCCAATGGCGCCGCGTGAAGTATGATGCCCTGACTCCGTGAGTTTTTCGTGGCCCAATATATTCCGTCATCTTGCGGGTTGACCACGAACTCAGCTAGCCGTTTTCTCAACTCGGCGTTGCTTTGTGTCGCTTCGGTCACTTCTGTCATCAACCCGTCGTAGCCGGGAATGTTGCTTTCATCAAGCCCTTCAAGAGATTTGTGAAGCTCGCTCAGAACCGTTCCAATTTCGGCGATGAGGATGTCAGCGTTCTCCCAGGCGATCTCCAATTCGGACCACACTGGTTGGGAGCGAGTTGCGCTGGTGACCCGCGACTCATCGTTCTGACGCCGTTGCCCTTCTGTAGCGTCGAACAGCGCCGAAGTCAGTCCATTAAACAACAGGGCTAATCGTTCTCTGGCTTGTGGCAGTTGAAGCGCCGCCTTCCCGCTCGCTTCCTCAACAGATTTTTGGCGCGACGCGCCGGACGCCGAGCGGCGGATCGCGCTCAGAGTTTCGTTAAACAGTCCGCGTTCCCCGATCATGGACTGAAAATGATCGTCGAACGCCGCCTGTGGAAGCTCATAACCGAGTTGGCGCGTTGCTTCATCCTCCAGATGGTGAGCCTCGTCAACGATGAGAATGTCGTACTCTGGGATCACAGACCCTCCCATTGCCAGGTCCGACAGCAACAACGCGTGATTGACGACGACGATGTGGGATGCGGCAGCTTTCTCTCTCGACGCGCGTAGGAAACAGGGGCCGCCAGATGAAATGCAATCCTGCGCTCCCTGAGCGGACAATCGTTCCCACGGCGCAGCCGCAGACCGGTGACCCAGATTGAGTTCGGAACGGTCTCCGGTTTCGGTGGTTTGGAGCCACCGCAATGTTTTCGCCAGCATGCGAGCTTCCGTTTCGTCGACACTGTCAGAGGCTTGGAGATTCTGCCACTTCCGCACACACAGGTAGTTCGCCCTGCCCTTCAACTGGGTGAAGTGAACATCGAGATCGGAGAGTTCAGGCACGCTCGCCATGCCTTTTAGCATCGCAGGCAGGTCTTTTGTGACCAACTGTTCTTGGAGGTTGATCGTGTTGGTGGACACGACGACTCGGCGGTTGTTGAGAGCGGCGTAAATAGCGGCGGGAAGCAAATAGGCCATGGACTTGCCGACGCCGGTTCCCGCTTCGACAATTAACCTGCCTCCAGAATTGAGCGAATCAGTGACTGCTCCGGCCATTTCGATCTGCTCGGGTCGTTCGTCGAAATTATTCAATGCTTCCGCGAATACGCTCCCCGATTGGAGCATATCTTCCACCAGCGATCTGTCAACTGGGACAAGGCGCTCATTGGGCCGGAGAGGGCGGTCGTGTTTCAAACGCTGGCTGAGCGCTCGTGTGTCCAACCCAAACATCAACTGGGCGCGGTCTCGTGGCGCGCCGCCAACAGGAATGTCTCCGATTTTCGGCCGGCTACGGGTTCCTGTGGAGTTCATGGAATTTAGAATGTGCCGCAATTTCCAGCCCGACCGTTGGGCCAAGCGATTCATTTCTGTCAGCGTGGGCTCGTCGAGATCAGCTAGTTCCCGGACCAACGTCACGAACACCTGACGGGTCGCCTGAGCGTCGTTCACCGCCCTATGTGGATTAATGTGAGTGGCACTAAGTAGCCCAGCCAGCCCTTCCAAACCATAAGCTTTCGCGTCCGGTCTCAGCACATAAGCTAGTTCCCACGTGTCGCAAATCTGATTGGACAATCGCATGCCTTTGGCTCGAAGAAATCCGAGGTCGAACTCAACATTGTGCCCTACGATAGGCGCAGATCCGAGGAACACAGCGAGTCTAGGCGCTACGCTTCCGAATGCGGGCGCGCTATCGACGTCTTCTTGGACAATGCCTGTCAAATCAGTGATGAAATCGGACAACTGCCGTCCCGGATTCACGAAGCTTTGGAACGTCTCAACTTCTTCGTCTCCGACAAATTTTACGGCGCCAACTTCGATTATCTCGTCAGACTCTGGCGAAAGACCAGTCGTTTCGAGATCCAGGGCGATCCACGCTTCATCCAGCGGCGACGGTTTTTGCAATAGAGTCATAAATATTCGATTCTCAAAATTGTTGCACCGGTCGGCGGTTTGCTGTTGTTTTGTTCAACCAATTCAGTCTGCATACAGCATACGGGTCCAGTTTGCGGGCGGATAGGCGGTTGGGACGGGTGGGTTGCGAAAGTATTAATTCGGCAATTGTGCCTGCGGCGAATCGACGAGTGAGTGAACATTTCCTGACCCATCTCGGAAGCCTGGAGAGTAATGTTTCGCTTTCAGAGCCTGCACAAGGTCAGATTCGCTCTTAATATCACGGTTGAAAATTGTGACTCCCTTGCCCAGGCCGTGCGCGGAATGAACATCGCTTCCCCCGGTGCCGTGAAATCCCAGGGCTGTCGCGACATCTGAGGCATAACTGTTTTCCTGGCTCGTGTTCGAGCCGTTGACGACCTCTATATCGTCGACGAGATTGAAAAGCGGATGATTGGCCGCATCGCTCGCAGACTCTGGAATCTGGCGACCTTTTGGAAACAGGAGATTCGTGTTGTAAGGCGGCCTGTTGAAGAAATTTCTGAAGGGATGTGCCGAGATCATCACGCCCCCGGCGTTGTCCACCGCCTTGCGAAGCTCGGATGCTTTGTGCATTCCTGCCACATACCTGTGCATGCCGAACACCAAAATGTGTCCCATATCGGTGTCCACTTCCAGCGCTCGAATAACCGCAAGTCCGGCATCTTCGAACGCCTGGTCGAACTCAAGCTGCTCCCAGCCGCCACTGTGTTCGGTTAGGCAAACACCGCTCAACCCCAGACGAGTTGCCTCGTTCACCAACTGCTCTGGGGTGAGACTGCTGTCACTGCTTCCACGGACCGTATGAACATGCAGGTCGAATATTGCCAATCATTTCTCCGATCACGTCGTCGAACTAAATTTGTTGAGTCTAGAAGTCGGTTATGAAGCGAAGACAGGCAGCAACCAACCGAAAATGCCTCCTGCTGCAAGAGCTATGCACATAATTCCGTGCCAGACCTTCCGGAGTATATATGCGACAGGCGCCGCCAGTATCGGAAAAGCGGTCAACACTCCGAACGAGTATGTGAGATTCGAAGTCCCAAGCCCGCCACCGGGCGCGGCGTTTTCAAGAGCGAGTAATGAGACTCCAAGGATCACTCCAATGAACCCCCAGATCGGGTAAGACAAAACGACTATTGCCATAATGAGACCGCCCGGCGGGAATCTCGCGAGGTAAACGGCTAGACTCGGAGATGGGTCTTTGATTAGCAGGAATGCCAAGAACATGCCGGCGGTGACAAACACTGACGCCATCAACGCTCCGGTCGCCATTCCAGCCACGAGAGCGTTCATTATTGGCTGCTTGTCGGGTTCCAAGCCGAAACCAGATGAGAGTTCCAGCGGTTTTTGTGTTGCAACAACAGATGGAGAGCCGTTCCGACTTCCTTCTGGGCCACTGGCGCAAATAGTGTTGGCCCGCTGCCCGCCACATGTATTTCTCGGGCGCCCAACGCCTCGAAGCCTCGCCAGTATTCATCGAGACCGCTTACCGTCGAAAGGGCCACTTCATCGAATGCATTGAAGAAAAACTGAGGCGGTGCGTCTCCACCACCGCGAATCCGAGCTTCGAGTTTTCGCGTCAACGCCCCACGAGTGTAATTGGACGGAGGAAAGTTGGAAAACATTGCGGCGGTTTTATGTTCGACTTCGATACCCGGGCAAAGCAACACGAACCAGGGAAGTTCAACAGGCGGCAACGATCGCACCCGTTCGCCTCGACCTGTGAGCATCGCCGCCCCGCCGGTCAACAGAAACGGGATGTCTGATCCGAGTTCGGACGCGATGCCTTCGAGTTCGCGAAGGGCGAGTTCGAGTTTCCAATGCTGATTCAAGCCCACCAGGACTGCCGCGGCGTCAGCGCTTCCGCCGCCCAACCCTGCAGATACAGGGATTCGCTTGTAGATTCTGATCTTTGCCCCCAAATCGGTCTTCGACTTTTCCCTCAACAGGTCTGCGGCGCGGTATGCGAGGTTATCCCTCACTCCTAACCCTTCGATCTCGCATTCAACCTCAAGAGACTCACTGTGATCAATGACCACTGTGTCGTGCAACGAGATTGTCTGGACCACCGAAACGATTTCGTGAAATCCATCGTCTCTTCGCCCTAGAATCTCCAACGTTAGGTTGATTTTTGCGTGCGCTTCGAGTTTCAGCATGTCGAATTGATATTCGCTCGTTTGTGAATCAAGGGTTCACAGTCCGCCATTGATTGTAGACGTCCCCCCACTCTGCCACTGACAGGGTTTCGGGTCGACGTTTGGGGTCAATGCCGGCCGCTTCGAGCATGACGCCTGCAATCTCGCTCGTCACCTTTAGGCCGTTCCTCAGGCTGTTTTTGATCTGTTTGCGCGGGGCGCTGAATCCAGCGATGACCAAATCGAAAAAATCTTCGTCAGATATAAGATCGAGGGCTGGTTGGTCGTACACGTCGATGCGGACCACGGCAGATGTGACTTTTGGCGCAGGTCGAAAAGCCCTGGGAGGCACTGTGAACGCCACCTTGACCGAGCCGTACAGTTGGATCATCACCGACAACAAACCCATGTCTCCCGGCTGCGCGGCCATGGTTCGGGCGACTTCTCGTTGCACCATGAAGACAAGGATTGATGGTTTGCGCTCGGCTGTGAGAAATCTACGCACAATGCGATTAGCCGCATAATATGGCAGATTTGCCAGTAGCTTGTAGCGTTCACCGGCGTTGATAAATTGGTCGAGGGACACGTCTCTGGCGTCGCCGTGAATTATCTCTACGCCAGGGTTATTAGAAAAGCGGGCCTGTAGTTCCGACGCCAATTCCGAGTCGAGTTCTATTGCCACGAGTCTCTTGCAGGTTTCAGCCAGATGCCTAGTCAAAGCTCCTCTGCCCGGCCCGATCTCTAGGACTGTGTCATCCGAACTGATGTCGGCGGCAGAGATGATTTTTTTGGCGACACGCGAGTCAACGAGAAAATTTTGGCCCAGGGATTTTTTAGGCTTGGACCGCGTCACACTTCGAACAGGTGTTCCCGTTTTGGGGGTCATCAATGGCACCGTAGGAATATGGGGCATAGTGAAGAAGAAATGTTAGGCCGTGCACCGCCCTTCGATCCCTTCCGCCGGCATTTTCGACGGCTCCAACTCAAGTCAGGTGGACCCGCGGCGCACGAAAGTTACCACTTACCGCTGCTTTCTTCCGAACCTGACGGAGTTCGCAGGCTTCCGCCGCGCAGAACCCAACTCTCAACATCAGAAACCGCCAACAGAGGCTGCGCAAAGAAGACCTCAGGGAGGAATTCAGCCTCGCTAGAGCGGATTGCGAGTTCAGGGCACCGCTATCTCCCCGCCTAGCACGACCTGAGTTAATGGTAGGTCACGGCCTATGCTGTGTCAATTGCAAACCCGCACAGCGGGGGTTATTTGACAAAAGGAATTGGAGAACGAAGCAAAGCATCTTCGATTCTAATCTTGTGAGACAAGACCACATGGTCGGGTAAAGAATTGACCTGATTGTACCGAAGTTCCGTGCTTTCATCCGACATCTGGAGTGTGCCGCCCGTGGCTGTGCATTCAAACACTATGGACAGAATGTGCGCCGTATTACCGTCGGGATACTGAACGAAGCAGAGATTATCAGGGTGTGAGTAGACGCCCACAAGCCGCATGATCTCAACTACGAGACCAGTCTCCTCAAGCACCTCCCGAACCACAGCATCCTGAGCTGACTCGCCTATCTCGACGTGACCACCCGGCAGCCCCCACCACCCGTTGTCAGAGCGTTTCTCAAGCAAGATGCAACCATCGTCATCGAAAATTATCGCGTTCGCGCCCACTCCGAGGCGCGATGGCATCCCAGGCAGAGGCATCCCGGTGTTGTCTCGATATTTCGTCCAATCGAAATTGAAATCCATTTATGCTCCAATGTCAAGGTGGGCCAGGCTTGCGACCTAGACCGTCGCAACACCGACTATGTTAGGAATCGTAATAGGCACGCCAACTGACAGGCTAAACCTTCGAAACTCCACCTGAGAAAACCCCGCTCGCCCTATTTCACCGGACAGGTCTCGGTTGAGGTTACAACCGGTCGTGGCGAATTTCCAAATTGGATTAAAAAGCCCCTGCCAGATGCCGAGGCGCTTGTGAGTAGACACAACGTGTTCATAGAACAGGAGTCTGCCGCCAGGTTTTAGAACTCGACGAACCTCAGATACGACGCTCTCGACATCGGAAACCATGCACAGTACTAGCGTCGTGACAGCGGTATCGAACGAGGCGTCCTCGAATGGCAAGTTCTCTCCAAAACCAGGCACAATAGTTACCGACCTGCCCAGTTTCTCTGCGTTGCGTTGGAGACGGACGGCCATGTGGGGATTTGGTTCAACGAACGTGAGGTCGGCGCCTGGTGGGTAAAATTCCAGATTAGCGCCAGTGCCTCCGCCGATCTCCAACACTTTTCCGCTCGCTAACCCAGCAGTCAATCGCCTGTAAGGAATGACCCTGTTTTCGACGCCGGCATTCAGCAAGTCGTACCACGCCGCAAATAGCCGCTTGCTCAGACCGTTGTAACCCAGGCTATCGTAATCATGTTCTGTCATGAGCACAATTTGAGCAGTTTCCTCCCTGAGTGTCAAACCTCGGCGATGTTATAATTTTATGGAACATGAATTGTGTCTGAACCGAAACGTGCAGGCACGGGCCGAACTCGCAGTCGGCACCAGCCAGACGCTGGTGATGTTATCAGGAAGATAATGCCCCACGGGAACCGTCGCGAATCGCCCGCGCATCCAATCAAGTGACAGTTGATCTGAAACACGGTCAATATCGACCCTAAAAAGTATCAGGAAGTGAAGAGTTGGCAGACCAAAATACGCATTACGACGTCTTGATAATCGGGCAGGGAGCATCATCTTATTCGGCGGCGATGTACGCGGCCCGTTATCAGATGAAGCCCATCATATTCGGCGCGATATTCGGCGGAGAAACTGCCACCGGTGGCATCATCGAAAATTACCCAGGTTATCCAGAGATTGATGGCTTCGAGTTGATGTTGAAATTCCGCGAGCAAACAGAAAAGTACAATGTGCCCATAGTTGACGGGAATATTGTCAAAGCGGCCAAGCTTGTCGACGGGTTCGAGGTGACGACGGAGGAGGGAGAGACCTATCGTGGCGCTTCAATAATTCTGGGTGTTGGCCGGGAACGCCGAACGCTGGGTTTGGATCATGAAACTGAATGGATGGGCCGTGGAGTGTCTTACTGCGCGACTTGCGATGCTCCCATTCACCGGGGAAACACAGTTGCGGTTGTTGGCGGCGGAGACTCGGCAGTCAAAGGCGCAGTTCTACTCGGCAAGTACGCTAAGAGGGTGTACATCATATACCGCCAGGGAAGCTTCACTCGTCCTGAGCCGATAAACCTGGCACAACTTGACGCTTCCTCGAACGTCGAACCGATATTCAATACTCAGATCGTCGAGTTGCTCGGCGATGATGGTTTGACTGGAGTTGTGCTGAGCCAGGAACACAACGGAAGCAGCAAATTGACTCTAGACGGCGTGTTCATCGAGATCGGCGCGGACCCGCGGGTGGATTTGCCAAACCAGTTGGGTCTCGATCTGAACGATGTGAACGAAGTCATCGTCGACAAGGCCGGGACTACCAACATCGAAGGCGTCTTCGCCGCCGGTGACTTGACTGACGCATCCGGAGACCTCAAACAGACAATAACAGCTTCCGCCCAAGGCGCGATAGCCGCCACATCGGCTTATGCTTACGCATCCGAACACGCCAACAGTTGCGAGATACAGGCTATGGGATGCAGTCTGGTCGAGGCAGATTAATCGTAAAAACAAAGCAGGGCCGCCATGCATCGGTCGGCCCTGCAAAATTTCGCGTGAACTTTTTGTTGTTCCTAGTGATGGCAGCCGCGGGCGAGAATCGGCCACACAGCTTCGACTTTGCCGTTTCGGACAGCCACGAACTGGTCCCATCGATTGACCATGATGTCTTGTTGAGCGCTCAACAGTAGGAATTGGTCGCCGACGTCCAAAGGCATCTCGCCATCCGACCTTAAAACGATGACGTCCGCCTCAAGAGACTCCACTTCGATCCCAGCGATACCGTCCACACGAGGCAAAACACCACCGGGCGAAGTCATCGCTCTATACCCCACATCGCCGACGGCGACGTTGCTCTCAGGCGTGCTGATCACTGTGGAGAGAACTTTGACAGCGTATTGGAAAGCGTCCATGTAATCAGCCTGTGTTGCCATCAGCGCATAAGTTCCGCCCTGCACCTCGTCGACGCCAGGAATTTCGGGAGCGACATCGTATGTCCAGGTCTCGCCTGTGGATACGATATCGACGGAAATGCCTTCGGCTTCGATGGCGTCTTTGACGTCCAGGCACATCTGGATGTACCTCCGCCCCTCGATGAACCGAGATTCCCTGTCGTTGTCGGCTCCGGCGGCCAGAGACTGGTGACTCATCACCCCTCTGAACGTCACGCCTGGCAGGTCGTTCGTCATTTTGGCAAGCTCCACGCCTCGTTCGATGGCCCGAATGCCGCCTCTGCCCATTGAGGTGTCAACCTCAAGAACAACTCCGACATCCGCTCCCATTTCGGATGAAATGCGCGACAATTCGTTGAGCGGCCCATCGGAGTCAACAGACAGCTTGATGTCGGCAATCTTGGACAGCGCTGCAACCCGTGCCAGCTTGTCAGGAGCCACCACCTGACTGGTTATCAGGATGTCGGTCAAGCCGCCTTCCACCATAACCTCGGCCTCGGCGGTTTTGGCCGTGCAGATGCCGCCCATCGTCCCGCCAGCGCGAATTTGCTTGTGGAGTATTATCGGCGTCTTGATATTCTTCGCGTGCTCGCGCATCTTTGTCGGCGAGTCGGCATACAGGTCAGCGATGACGTCGAAATTGTGCTCCAGCGCATCAAGGTCGACAATCATGCAGGGGGTGTCTAGCTCTGCCAGCGGCGTCCCAATTTGTGGCCGGTAAATGCTCATGTTTATCTCCTTGAAGATCAAGCCCTGAGATCAGCGCTTGAGGTAAATTCGTTAGCTGTAACGACCTCGCGCAGCCACATCCCAGACAGCTTCCAGCGCGCCGTTTTCAGCGGCATGGATGAAGTCATAGACATTGACGCAGTTGCCGATGTCTGACGGAATGAGCCATACCTTGTCGCCGACGTTCAACGAGTTCTGAGCGTCGCCTTCCACGACCAAACCGCCATGCTCGGCGCTCATTCGGGACAACGACACGCCCGATGCGCCATCAACTTCAGGCAGTCCTGTGTCAATGCTTGAAGCCTTCTGGCCCGTGTCTAACCACGCCACCTCTGGTTCTGGGTGGGTTATTATGGTGGCCAGGATTTTCGCTGCGTGTCGAAGGTTCGAGTGATACGCAGTGTGTCGATTGTCCATCAGCGCATACGCTCCCGCGATGACCTCAGTGATGCCTTCTGCGCCTCCAGAGTTAAAAAGCTCCTCGTTTGCCGATACGCTCACAGTTGGAACGTCGATGGCAGAGTTATCCAGCGCCGCTCTCGCTTCCAGCAAGGTTTGCGTCGTGTTCGAGCCGGCGTCTTCACTCGGAAATTCGCTCTCAGCGTATAGCCCCTTGAACAACAAGCCATCTAGTTCCAAAACGGCTCGTGCCAACGCAAGAGCGACCTCGGCAGAAGCGGCTCCAATCTGTCCCCCTGGTGACTTCACCTGCGCCAACACCCCAAGCTCGACGCCTGATTCGGACGCGATTTGGGACAACAAATTGGCGTTGGCGGCGCTTTCGACGACGACCGTTATACTGCATCTACTGGCGACTCCACAAGCGCGGACAATCTTAGATTTCGTGACCAACAGATTTCGCACCAATATGTCCGACACGCCGTTCTCAGAGAACACTTCTGCTTCCCCAACGGTGGACACCGCAACGCCGCCGACGGTGCCGGGGGCGTCCAGTTGCATTGCAGCGATCGCGGGGCACAGGTGCGAATGGACGTCGGGCCGAAGCAACGAAGGGCCGCTGGCGAACGCTCCGTGCGCCTCTGCGATGTTGTGTTTCACCGATCCAACGTCGACCACAAGGGCTGGGGTGTCCAGTTCCTCCACGGGCGTGCCCACAGCCTTAAATACAGGTCTTTCCATCGAAATCTCCATCTGTCCATTTTAATATAAGACGATGTCTCAAAAATCCACGCTGAGGCACGGATCGAGTCGAGAGTATCACAGGCGCTATATCGAGTCTATCTGCGCCGGTTCAGGATTCTCAACGCCCCATTGGACTCATTCGCTGCAAGTGATATATTCCTCATTGGTACCTAGCGGCAATCATGGAGGATAAAAGTGATCGCAATAACCAATGTCCGACTGATCGACGGCAAAGGCGGCTTGTTCGAAGACGCCACAGTAATTGTGGATGGCGCCGACATTTCCGATGTATCGACAACCGACGCCGCGCAGATTCCCGCCGGTGCGCAAATCATTGATGGCAACGGAATGACAATGTTGCCCGGCCTGATCGATTGCCACGATCATCTGGCGTCTATGGGTTATGGACTGGCGGACAAGTGGGGACTCACTGAGCCGCTGAGCCAGCGTCACTTGCGGATAGCCTCGGTGTTGAAGCAGACTCTTGAGACCGGTTACACGACAGTGCGAGACGGCGGCGGACTCGATGCCGGTTTCCGAATGGCAGTGGACGAAGGACTGGTTCCCGGCCCCAATCTTCAGGTCGTGCTGGACATCATCACGCCGACAGGAGGCATCGGCGACCATGCCAGTCCATCTGGTTACCACCACCCTGCTCCTCCTAATCCATCCCTGCCCAACAGCGTTGCCGATGGACCCACTGCCGCCAGAGCAAAGGTTCGAGAAATGATTCTCGGCGGTGCCGACGCCATAAAAACAGGCACGACTGGGGGCGCCAGTTCCCGGCCGGGTCTTGGACCAAAGGACCTCCACATGGGAAGGGACGAACTGGAAGCCATCGTCGACGAAGCCCATGCACACAGGAAGCGAGTAATGTGCCACGCTCTGGGAGGCCCGGGCCTGCGTATGGCAGTGGAGGTCGGTGTCGACTCAATCGAGCATGGAACGCATCTCGATGAAGACCCCGACATTCTTCCGTTGATGGTTGAGAACGACGTGTTTTACATCCCTACATTTAGCGTGTATATCTACCACCGAGCGCAAGGAACTCCCCACGGCAGGGCAAGGTCTGAGGAGCTTCTCGAACACCACGTCAAGAGCCTTCAGATGGCGATGGAAGCTGGCGTCAAGATCGTCACCGGCACCGACGCCGGTGGGTGGGTTCACGGCAACAATGCCCAGGAGATAAGCTGTTTGGTCGGAGCCGGAATGTCGCCAATGGAAGCAATCATTTCTGCCACGGGCAGAGCCGCAAAATGTCTCGGGTTGGATGATCGAATTGGAGCTGTCGAAACTGGCAAGTCCGCGAACCTAATCTTGGTGGACTCGAATCCGCTCGACGACGTGACAACTCTGGAGGAGGGGCGGAGCGTTCGGTTCGTGATGAAGGGCGGAGAGACTGTGGTTGATATGTTGTGATCAACCGTGTTGAACTCGTGTCTGGTAACATTAGAATTAGACATCAGCGGTTAAGGAGATTGGTTTGGAGTTAACTGAATTCGGCTTCGGAGGCGTGTCCCTGATGGATAGAGAGCGAGTCGCCTTCTCCATCAACACAGCCGATTCTGCCGGGAAGCCGTCATCCAACCGCCCCGAAGCGCTGCTGCTGACAGACAGCCGGATAATTCACCTCAGCGGCAATGAGAAACAACGCACAGCAGTGATCGCATCTGTGCGCGACGTCGAAGCGGTCGAGATCACTTCCAATCGAGAAGGGTATAGCGCCTATCTCTGGGCCGCTCTAGCAGTCGTGCTATCCATCGTTCTATTCGGAACAATTGAAAACACGGGCGTTAAACTGGCGTCATCTGCAATTGTGTTGTTAATGGGTGTTTACCTGGTCATCAGTCAGGTTACTGAGCCAGGCAAGCCGACCGCAGTGTTCCGGGCAGGCGGATCGGAGATAAAGTGGGAGTTTGATTATGGGGAAAATTCTGAAGATGTCAACTCCTTCATCAACAGGCTGTATCAGATCAAAGAGTCGTCGGTCAACCACTCTGGAGCGCCGACGAACTTCGCTCCTCGTTAGCCTAATCGGAGATTCGGGATCACGTCCAGATCCCAAATACGGTCTGGGTTGTCTTTGATACGAAGGAACGCAGCCGCTCCGATCATCGCCGCGTTATCAGTACACAATCCAGGCCTGGGAACCACAACCGGCGTCGAGGACTGATCGGACATCCATTCCCGCAATTGCGAATTTGCGGCCACTCCCCCACCCATCAGTATGCCGTTGACATCATAACGTTGCGCCGCCTCAAGCGTTCGCTTGACCAATGTGTCAACTATTGCTTCTTGAAACGCGGCCGCGACCTCAGACACTTCTTGGGAGTCAATATTCTGATCTTCCCTGGGCGGATACATGCCCTTTTCTTCAGCACGGCGAAGGGCCGCTGTTTTCAGGCCACTGAAGCTGAAGTCCAGCGAGTTTTTCACGTTGGGCCTCGGCAGTCTCGGCTCCGTGCCTATTGCGGATTCAGCGGCGCGTTGAATCTCAGGCCCGCCTGGAAATCCGAGTCCCAGAACGCGGGCGGCCTTGTCGAATGCCTCTCCGGCCGCGTCGTCTCTCGTCCTGCCCACAAGTTGGTAATCTCCGTGCCCCCGCATGACAATCAGATCGGTGTGGCCTCCAGATGTTATCAGGCACATTATGGGAAATCCTGGATCGGATTCGGGATCGACGCCATCCTCCAGCCAAGCGGCATAGATATGCCCTTCCAGGTGGTTGATACCGATGAAAGGCAGGTTGTGAGACACGGCCAAACCTTTGGCGGCGTTGACTCCGACAAGGAGTGATCCGGCAAGGCCTGGCCCGTGAGTTACCGCAATGCCGTCAAGGTTTTCGAGATTGATCGACGCCTCCGAGAGTGCTGTCTCCACGACTGGAATCATAGCTGTCATGTGCTGTCGAGACGCAATCTCAGGCACGATTCCGCCGTAACGGGCGTGCATTTCAACTTGGGACGCAATGACGTTTGAGTGGATTACCGTGCCGTCCTCGATCACGGCAGCGGCTGTTTCGTCGCAGGAGGTCTCGATGCCCAGTATTTTCATATTAGTGGTTGCCTGACAACGGCGTGAACGTGGGTCGCTCCAGCGAAGGGGCTACCTCGGCCACGATCTCTTGAGCGCGGTGCATCACTCTGTCGCCAGAACCTTCGTGCGGGAGCAGATACAACTTTCCGGCTCTGATTCCATCGAACACGTAATCTGCTATGAAACTTGGCTCTTTTCCGCCGGCAACGCCTTCATCCAAGAAGCCAGGTTCTTCTGCGTTCTGACTCAGAATCTGCGATCCGCCATCAGTCCTATTGCGGTGGGACTTGTTTATCTGAGTGCGAATGAACCCGGGACATAGCACCGAGACTCCAATGTTAGCGCCATCCTCGCCGAGCTCGAAATATAGCGTTTCGGACAACGCCACCACTCCAAACTTCGTGACTTTATAAGCGCCCAATCTAGACCCCGCGATAAGCCCTGCCATTGACGCTGTGTTCACAATATGGCATTCGTCTGCCTGCCCCAGCATAATCGGCACAAACACCCGAATTCCGTGGATGACGCCCATCAGATTGACGCCCATTATCCAGTCCCAATCGTCGGTCGTGTTCTCCCAAATTCGCCCGCCCAATGCGACACCCGCATTGTTGAACAGCAGATGAACGCCGCCAAATGTCGAGACCGTTTGCTCGGCCAACTGCTCCAAATCGACAGTCTTTGACACGTCGGTCTCGATGGCTAAAACCTGGGCGCCGCGTTCGCTCAGTTCCGCTTCGGCCCTGAGCAGCGGTTCCCGTTCGACATCGGCCAAAACGACCTTCATGCCTTCCGCCACCGCGCGATCTGCGAACGCCCTGCCGATACCGCTTGCCCCGCCAGTTATCACCGCGACTTTATCTCTGAAATTCTCCACGGTTAAATTCCCCTCTCTCCCCGACCAAGCGGGATGTACGGATGAGCGTTGAAAACATCCTCGTCCAGCGTCAGGCCAAATCCCGCATCTTCTGACAGTTCGACGTACCCGTCTTTCTGACGGGGGAGGCCGTCGAATACCTCGAAGTAGTGAGGTTCGTAAAATTCTGCGTGATATTCCTGAATAAGGAAATTTGGCATCGCAACGTCCAGGTGCATGCTTGCGACAGTCCCGACAGCCGCGTTGGTGTTATGAGGAGCCATCGACACATGCTGAGATTCGGCGATCGCAGCGATCTTCTTGAGTTCTGTGATTCCACCAGCGTTGCAAATGTCTGGTTGCAAGACGTCAACAGCCTGCGCTTTCACAAGTTCATAGAACGGATGCTTCAGGTAGAGGCGCTCGCCCGTGGCGATGGGGATTCGGACGTGATCTCGGACTTGAGCCATCTCCGACACGTTCTCTTGAGACACCGGCTCCTCGAACCAGAATGGGCGATACTTCTCAAGGCGCTGGCCCAATTCAATAGCAGTGTGGACGTTGAATTTGGCGTGGACTTCGACCAGGATGTCGACGTCCGGCCCAACAGCTTCTCGCACCGCCGCAACCCGATCTTCCGACAGTTGAGCTTCTTCAGCGGTTATCGTGTAATAGCTGTCGTGACCATAAGGATCGAATTTCATGGCGGTGTAGCCCATTGCCACGACCCGTTTGGCCTCTTCGGCATTCAGTTCTGGGGCGCCGGGAGTGGTGTACCAGCCGTTTGCGTACACCCTGATTTTGTCGCGAATCGGGCCGCCCAAAAGCTTGTAAACCGGAACACCGAGAGCCTTGCCTCGCAGGTCCCACAGGGCCAGGTCGATACCCGAAAGAGCGGTTGAGAACAACCTGCCACCTCGACCGATGTTGTCCTGATAGAGTCGCATCCAGTGAAGCTCGTTTGCCATTGGGTCTTTGCCGACGAGATACGCTTCGCCCCACTCTTCCAGCAAACTCGCCACGATCGGGTCGAATCCGAGCATTGAGGCTTCGCCGATCCCGTCTATTCCTTCGTCGGTGTGAAGCACAACAATCAGCCAGTTTCGTTTCGCATTGCTGTGTTGAGATGAGAATAGTCGAGTTTCCAATCCGGTGATTTTCATAATTGCTCCTGCCGAATGGGGATTGCCGGTTTGAGTGTACTACCGCAGTGCAAGCCGAAGCAATTTGAGTAGTCGCACACCTCGCAGCTTGATTCTAGAATTGGCGGCGAACATCTCCAGTATTCCCAAATGAGGTGAAGGATTGAACCGTCAACGCTCGGCCCAGTTGTACAGCGAAACACAGAATCTCATACCAGGAATGGTCAACAGTCCGGCGAGATCGCGGGGCGCTGTTGGCGGAACGCCAATATTCTTCTCAAGAGGCAAAGGCTCGCACGTTTGGGACGCTGACGGGAACGAGTACATCGACTACGTTTGCTCGTGGTGCCCGCTCATTCTTGGCCACGCAGACGATGGCGTCGTTGCTGTCGTGTCAACTGCCGCCAAGAACGGCATCAGCTTCGGAGCGTCCACCGAAGCCGAGAGTCAAATGGCTTCGCTGGTAATTCAGGCGCACCCGTCAGTTTCGTTGGTGCGGTTCGTGAGCTCTGGCATAGAGGCGGCTATGAGCGCACTGAGGCTCGCGCGTGCCTACACCGGCCGAGACAAGATTATCAAATTCCAGGGCGCGTACCACGGCCACGCTGATGCTCCCCGTCGCTGCGGGCGCTGGGGCCACGTCCCACGGTGTGCCAGATACCGCAGGAGTCACCGAGTCCTTGGCACAGGACACCCTGATCGCTCAGTTTAACGAAATCGACTCGATTTCGATCCATTTTGATGAGTATCCAGATTCCATCGCTTGCGTGATTGTCGAGCCAGTGGCCGGCAACATGGGCGTAGTTCCCCCGGAAGATGAATTTTTGGAAGGACTTAGAGAGATCACAACCGGGCGTGGCGTGTCGCTGATTTTTGACGAAATTATCACGGGATTCTGCGTAGCGCTCGAAGGCGCACAGCGAATCTACGGAGTCACGCCGGGACCTGACATGTTTCGGCAATATCGTCGGCGGGGGCATGCCTGTGGGCGCATATGGCGGGCGCGAGGAG
>ENA-ORDI01000018-ORDI01000018.1-marine-metagenome-genome-assembly--contig:-NODE-18-length-103724-cov-5.231208_pt1 | contig 103724 bp, 99 predicted proteins | sample MGYA00248628_ERZ508525 | MGnify/ENA primary metagenome ERZ508525 (study PRJEB26195, sample SAMN05422138) | marine metagenome | isolation source: East of Porto Seguro, South Atlantic Ocean | place... | reverse complement strand
GCGAAAAAGGAAGGCGCGTCGTCGTAAATGTCCGTCGTCCTTGAAGTCCACGATCTGCAGAAAACCTTCGGCGCGGTGGTCGCCGCCCACAACATCAACGTCGTCGTCCAGGAGGGCGAGACGATCGGCATCATCGGTCCCAACGGTGCCGGCAAGACGACCGTATTCAACCTGATCATGAACGAGCTCCGACCGGATTCCGGTGAGATCTTTTTCAAAGGGGAAGCGATCTCGCGTTACCCCACTCACGAGCGTGTGAAGCTCGGCATTGCCCGGACGTACCAGGTGCCGCGGCCGTTCGCGGAGATGACGGTAGGCGAAAACATCCGGGTCGGTATGCTGCCCGACAACCTCTGGAAGATGGTGACTGAGGAAGCAGAAGAGGCACTGGAGACAGAAATCGGCAGAAGTGTGGGATTTAACAATCACCAGATAGCACAGCGACCCAGCGAACTCGCGATGGGGGATCTCAGAAGGCTGGAACTGGCCCGTACGCTGGCTGTCCAGCCGTCGTTGCTGCTGCTGGACGAAGTGTTCGCGGGCCTGACGCTTGGCGAAATCGACCAGATCTCAGAACTGCTGGTCGAGCGAAAGAAGCATGGCTTGACCTATGTGATGGTCAGTCACGATCTGAGATCAATGGCACCGCTGGTGGATCGGGTAATCGCTATATCTTTTGGCGAGATCATCACTGAAGGCACCTTCAACGAGGTGGTTAATAATAAAACAGTTCAGGAGGCTTATCTGGGACAGTGATACCTGGTCCAGGATAAGCGCACTCCACAGTATTAGCATGGCACTACTGGAAATTAGTGATCTGGAGGTGTTCTACGGCAAGGCCCGTTCCATCAGCGGCGTCTCTCTCAGCGTAAACGAGGGCCAGATCGTGGGTATCATTGGCCCCAATGGCGCGGGCAAATCCACTCTGCTCGATACCATACTCGGCCTGACTGACCACAAGGGCTCAATATGGTTCGATAATGCTGATCTTGGCAGGTTATCGACTGCTCAGATCGTCAAGCTGGGTATCGGCTATGCGCCCGAACGTCGGAACCTGTTCCCATTCATGAACGTCCGCGAAAATCTGCTCACGGGCGCATATGTCGCCCGAGACCAGCTGAAAGCCAACCTGCAGCGGGTGTTTGAACTGTTTCCTAGACTAGAGGAACGCCAGAACCAGGAGGCGGCAACACAGAGTGGCGGTGAGCAGCAGATGCTGTCTTTAGGGAGGGCCCTGATGGCCAACCCCAAATTGTTGCTGGTAGACGAGCCCACTATTGGCCTGGCACCCCGTGTCTGCAAAGACATCGCCACAGTGTTGCAAAACCTCAACCAACAAGCAGGGTTGACCATCGTGATCACGGAACAGAACGTCAATTTCGCGATGAGCCTGGCCGAGGAGATTCATCTGTTAGAAACTGGCCGGGTTCGAATGACCGGTACCGCGGACGAACTGCGCAACGAGCAGTACATCAAAGAGACTTACTTCGGGATTTGAATCTTTGAGATCTGTTACTGCCAGCCAGGCGGATAACCGATTCTTATTCCGCGAAAACCTTTCGGTCACGGGTTCTGACCGGCACCAAAAAAAGCGGCTGCCGAAGCAGCCGCCATGAACTTTGGGTTATTAACTGATTAACCGAACCACCAGCGCTCGGCATTCTTGTTGCCATCGAACTCCCAGTTTGACGCGATATTTTCAGGACGCTTGACCTTGTCGGAACTGGCATGGCCATAGGCAGAGAATATCGGAATAATGACGCTGCAGTTGTCGTGCACAACGCGCTGCATCTCGACATACATTTCGCGGCGCTTGGCATCATCAAGCTCTGCTCTTGCCTGCGGCAGTAACTCCTCAAAACGTGGATTATTGAAGAAGGTTTCAGACCAGCCTGTGTCGATTGCATTTTTAGAGTACACCTGGCTGAACATCCAGTCTTCTGTCGGGCGGCCGCCCCAGTACGACGCGACCCAGGGATCGACCAACCAGACATTAGACCAGTAACCGTCTTCAGGTTTGCGTACCACCTCGATGTTGATACCCGCCGGACGGGCTGTTTCCTGGAACAACACGCAGGCGTCATCCGAGTTCTGAAAGGCCGTGTCCGCTACCGAGATTTTCAGATCAAGCGAGGATCGCCCGGCCTCTTTCATGTAGTACTTGGCCTTGTCGAGATCATATTCCCGCTGGGGGATCTCCTCATTGGTCGCCCGGTAACGATTGGCCGGCCCAATAGGGATGTCGTTACCCAGTGAAGCATAGCCAAACCAGATCTTTTCCAGCCATTCCTGGCGATTAATCGCGTGCTTGAGCGCCATGACTACGTTGTTGTCGTTGAAGGGCGACACATTGTTGAGCATGGGCAGTGTGCAGTGTTGATTGCCGTTGGTGTAGAACACCTCGATCCCTGGTCGTTTCGCCAGGCGACCTGCAGTCGCCGCCGCGGGGGATGTGATTACGTCGAGCTCATCGGACATCAGCCCGTTTTCTCGTGCGCCGGTATCAGAGATGAACAGCGTCTCAACCGAATCGAAGTGGGCCCGCCCGGCTTTCCAATAGTTGGGATTGCGAACAGTCAGCGTACGCACACCGGGATCGAATGACTCCAGTTTGTAGCCGCCGGTTCCAAGGCCGGACTGCGTATCTATGGTCCCGTCGTCGTTGGCAGGACAGATTCCGAGGTGATAATCCGACATCAGATACGGAAAGTCTGCGTTGGGGCCTTCCAGCACCATCGTAACCTGATGGTCGCCGTCTGCCGTAATATCGGTGATCTGCGAGACAATGCCTTTGGCCGCTGATTTGGTCTTCTCTCCCAGGTGATGCTGGATCGATGCGACTACGTCGCTGGCTTTGAGTGATCGGCCATTATGAAACTCGACACCTTGACGCAGTTTGAAGGCCCAGGTTTGGCCATCCGAAGAGTCCCATGACTCTGCGAGCTCAGGAACAAGCTGGTTGTTCTCATCGATTTCGGTGAGGTTGTTGCGCAGCTGCCCCATGCCGACATTGATCATGTAGGAGTCCAAATATGTTGCCGGGTCCAAGCTGTCGCTGGACGCGCCACCGGTCAATGCCTGTCGAAGCATACCGCCTTTATTGGGCGTTGCCGCCAATACGGCGCTCGACAGCGATGTGGCGGTCGGCAGAGCAACGCCCAGTGCGATCGCGCTGCGAATGAAATCCCGTCGTGTGATTCGGCCTTGCGAAAGCCGTTCCTTAAGATGGTTAATATCTTTCATAAAGTTCCTTCCTCCTAGAAGAATCAATTTCTGTGAGCGTGCCGTTAGGCTGTGCTCAAGAATTACTTAGACTACGCCACTGTATATACAGGGGCACATCTTCACCCTTTCATTCAGTCTCGTCAAATTCCGACATAAACCGAGGGGAAAGCATAAGTTATTGGCTCATTGCGATCAACGGCAATAGCCATTTGTTGAGAAAGAGTGCTGCTGACCCTAAGACGATGAATTGGCCTCTAATGAGGCCGAGCGCCGTGCAAAGAATGAGTGCTCGTAGATCATGAGCAGAGCTGGCACCAGGAATAAAACCAGCAGCGTTGCGAAAGCCAGACCAAAGGCAATGGAAGTCGCCATCGGGATCAGGAACTGAGCCTGAAGCGAAGTCTCAAACAGCAGCGGGGTCAACCCAGCGATGGTCGTCAGCGAAGTCAATAACACCGCCCGCAGGCGCTGGCAGGCGGCTTCGACCACCGCCTGTTCGGGATCAAGGCCGTCAGCTCGAATCTGTTTGTAAAATACCACCAAGATGATTGAGTTGTTGACCACTATACCGGCCAGGCCGAAAAACCCGAACATCGAAAGAATGGTCAGATCGATATTCATCAGTGTATGGCCCCAGATCGCACCCACCAGGCCAAACGGAATAATCGCCATGACCAGCAGCGGCCAGCCATAGGAGCCGAAGACCCACGCCAGAACGAGATAGATCAGGACCAACGCTAGAATTGCGCCGCGCTTCATGTCGCTCAGCGTTTCCCGCTGGTCCGCTTGCCGACCTTCAAACGAAAACCTGACGCTGTGGCGTTGTTCGAGTCCGGGTAGAGTGTTCTGCTTTAGGTTGGCGATGATCCGGTTATCGTTGTTGACCGCATCATCGACGTCACCGGTCACGGTTATGGCGAGGTTGCCTTCGACATGCCGGATAGAATCAAAGCCACGTCTGGTCTGAAGCGTAACAATGTTGGCAAATGGGACTGTTCCGCCACCAGGCAGCATGACCTCAAATTCGTTGAGGCTGTCTAGCCGATTTCTTTCATCGTCAGGCAAGACCACACGAACCTCGACTTCATCGTTGTTATCAGCCATGACCTGTACCAGGTAGCCTTCGTAACCAGCCCGAAGCTGCCGGCCCAGATTTTCGACCGACAGGCCCAGTGCTTCGCCAGTCGGGGTCAGCCGGAGTATGATCTGTTCGCGGCCATACGGCATATCGTCTTCAACACCCGACACACCCGGGATATCAATCAATACATTCTTCAGTGCTAACGCTGCTGATTTGACCGCTACCAGGCTCGGCCCCGTGATCTGAACCTCTATGTCCTGTCCCGGTGGACCGGCAGTCGGTTCCTTGATTGACAGGTTTTCAAGTCCGGGAGCGTCAGGGATTCGGGCTCGCCATTCTTCGATGAAGGTTCTATTGCGGACTGCGCGGGCATCCGGTTTAACCAGCTCAACCAGTACAGAACCGATATTTTCGCTTCTGCGCCGTTCCCAATCCCCGCTTTCGCCCAGACCCAGTCGTGAAATCGCCGTTACCACCAGGCCACCTCCGAAATGATCATTCGTGTCCCACAAGGCTTGTTCTACCTTGTCAAGATGGTCGGCGACATGTTTCTTTGGCGTGCCCGCGACGAAATCAACGTTGGCAAAAAAGATCGGCCCCTCGGCAACCGGGAAAAAATTGAACGCGATACGGCCACCGGCGATCCAGCCGATACTGACGATGAAAATCGCAGCTGCCAGCGCTACCGTCAACCAGCGATAGCGAACGCCCGCGACGATCGTGGGGCGAAAACGGGTTTCTCTGAAACGGACAAATCCGTCGTTGAGTTTTTTTCTCAGCCGGCGCGGACGATAGCTCCCGACGCGAGCAAAAGTGCCCCGAAGATGACCGGGTAAAACAAGGAACGCTTCAATTAAGGAGGCCAAGATAACGCAGATCACCACCACCGGCAGCGTTCGCAGGATGATGCCGATAATGCCACCTACCAGAAGTAGCGGCATAAATGCAGCAATCGTTGTCAGCGACGATGCGAGTACCGGTGCCAGCATTCTTTGAGCACCTTTTTGTACCGATGTTAAAGGGCTGTCGCCGCGTTCAAAATGCGTCACAGCATCTTCCCCGACAACAATAGCATCATCTACAATGATGCCGAGCGTCATGATCAGGCCAAACAGACTGATCATGTTGATCGACCCACCGTAAACATAAAGCGCACCCAGCGCTGCCATGAAAGAGGTTGGAATTCCGACTGTGATCCAACTGGCTGCCGGCACGTTCAGGAATAGGTAAAGTATCAGTATGACCAGGACCAGACCGGTGGCGCCGTTCTTGAGCAGCAGATTGATCCGGTCCTTAATGTAGCCCCAGCGTTCATCGTAGACATTGAGTTCAAACCCGGTCGGCAGCAAGGGCCGGGTTTGCTCGACCCATTCACGCATGATTCGAGCTGATTTCAAACTGTCTGCATCCTTGGAACGCGACAGCCTCATTTCTACGGCTGGCCGGCCACGATAGGTGACCGTTGTCTGGGCGTTCTGTGGTCGCCGCTGGATATCAGCGATGTCGCCCAGCGTCAGCAGACGACCGTCCTCAGCTGCGATAACAGGGAGGTCTGCAAAGGCGAGTTCACCCCGACGTTGATCCTTGAAGCGAAGCTGCCTAGCTGACTCACCACGGCCGATTACGCCCACCGGCAGATCTCGTGACGCCGCACCGATGCGTCTGCCAATATCCTCCAGCGATATCCCTAATTCGCGCAGCGTTTCTGAGGGTATCTGGATTGCGATTTCCTCTTCTGGTAAGCCGAAAATCCGGATATTCGAGATGCCCCGTTCAAGCAGTTCGCGTTCAAAACGGCGGACGATGCTGCGTAGACCGCGCGGATCGTCGGGTCCTGCGATGAGCACGCTCGCAATGGGTTCGTAATTGATAATGCGACCGATTTCCGGTGTTTCAGCAGTCGCTGGCAGATTGCGTACCAGGTCAACCTGCTCTTTGACCTGGTCGACGGCAAAACCCATGTCAGTGCCTTCTTTGAATTCAAGGGTAACCAGTGACAGTCCGTCTACAGATCGAGACCGCAGTTCCTTGGCGCGATCAACCCCTCGCAGCTGCTGTTCAAGCGGTTCGGTAATGAGTTTCTCGATATCTTCTGCGCTCGCGCCGACCCAGACGACTTTGACGGAAACAAAGTCGATATCAAAATTAGGAAAGAACTGGACGTTTAGTTTTGAAAGCCCCCAGATACCAGCGATGATCATCATCGTCATCATCAGGTTGGCAGCAACCGGATGACCCGCCAGCAGACCGAGCAGGTTATTTCTCGGTTCCAACGACATGTCAGTCAGTCAGGGTCAGGATGTCGACTTTCAGACCCTCGACAGCGTTCGGTAACTGATTGGCCAATACCTTGTCGCCATCGGAGAGGTCTTCGCTGCGGAAAAGGACCCAGCTGCCCCACTGTCCATTACGATAATCACCGACCCGCTCAACGTGAACCATCGACAGCCGGTTGTCCTGAATGCGGTAAACGTTATTGGCACCGTAGACGGCCGTCGCCGGTAGGGCAAAGACATTGGCTTCTTCTGGAAGGTCGACGAATACCGATACCGTACGACCAAGTTCAATCAGGTGTTTTTCACCAATGATGTTGAAAAAGGCGTCCACTCCCCCCTGACCCCTCTCGATTTTGCCGGCCAACCGGTCAAGTTCAAGTGCGATCGGGTTGCCGTCAAGTTCTGTTGTCGCAGTGACGGTACTGCCGTGGTTTAGGGCCTGTCGAAGGGTGGGCAGGAACCGATTAGGAATCTGGGTGCGCAGTTCAACGAAATTCGTGTCAAATAAATCGATCAGGCGATCACCGGGACGTACACGGTCTCCGGGGGAGACGTGTACCGCAGTAATGCGCCCATCAAACGGCGCGGTCAGCTCGGAACGCTGCAGGTCTCGACGAACTTGATCTCGCACGGCTTTGCTCCTGTTCAGCCGTGCATCGAGCTGGGCCAGTCGAGGGGTGTGGTCGCTGACGGCTCGCTGACGATTGGCCAGGGCGAGAGCCTGGAGGCGTAAGGCGCGCTGCGCCTCATCAACCCTGGCTTGAGTGCCAGCCTGGGTCTGAGCAAGGCGTTCGGCTCTTTTCAGGGTACGCTCCGCAAGGTTGTAAAGCGCACGCTCATGTTTCAGTGCTGTGATGTCTGATCCATGCCGGTTTTTTTCACTTTCGATCTGTGCCTTGATGTCTGCGACTTCGGCATTTCGCTGGCGCAGCAATAGCTGGAGGTCATGGTCGTCCAGACGCAGCAATAGTGCTCCTTTTTTCACCACTTGTCCCGACAGAGCAGTCAGTTCCTTGACGTCTGCGGGCACCGCTGAGCGCAGTCGAGTTTCCCGGGGGGATTCGACCCGACCGTAGAGACGAAGCGTAGGCGACAAGCCTTTGTATTCGACAATGACAGCAGCGACTGACCAAACCCGCGCACTGGGTTCGAGCGGTTGATCAACCGGCGCGCTCGATTTGAGCAGCGCAAACCCCGCGACACCCAATGCCACGACAATAATTGGCAGGAGAATTCTAGGGATTGTTTTCATCAAGAAGACAACTGACGACCGCGGCATAACATTGCCGATTCAGCATTGTAAGGGCGAGGTGACTCAAAAGCGACCGCTGCGGTGATCTGATTATTCAGGACTGCCCGGACGGTATTAATTCTTGGTTGCGACTGAAAAACTGGCTTGACCCAGCGCCGGTCGGTCAGCATCGTATCGCTGCATGAAGGACTGCAGCTGACCCCTAGCGGACAGTTCGGCGACCTGAGTCAGGGCGGTTTGGAGTTCGTGATCGCTGGCCAGGGCCCAGATCGAATCGCCTTTTCGCCATGCGTAATCCAGTACGGCTTCAGCATCAAAGTAACTTTCACCTGGCTTCCACGCGGTGGACCCGGTCGACCAGCGCTGACGCATAAAGTGCGGTACCGCAATCGGCATCCAGTAGAATCTGTAATTCCGGTTTTGTGGACCCGGAAGATAGAGCGGCCGTGATTATATTCAGACCCACCGGCACGCGGGTATGGTCGTAGACGGCACTGGCCTGGGTATAATTTTCGTAACTGCTCATCGAGTCTGGAAGGTACCAACAGCGGCACAGCATGCTCGCGGTACAGTAGATGAGCTTATCGTGCTTTAGCGGGCGAGAGAGGTGGGTGAGGCGAAAATGTGTGGACGGTTCGAGCGCCACAGTGCGCTGTCAGAGTTTTCAAAGATCGTGGCGGGCCTGGTGGCCGAGGGTATTGACCCGTTGCCACCAAGCTACAACATCGCTCCCTCCCAGGCTGCACTGGTGGTACGACATCAGACTGGTGCACACAGGGTTGACTTGCTCACCTGGGGATTGGTGCCGGGCTGGATGAAGGAACCCGGGAAAATACGTCCCATTAATGCCCGCGCCGAGACCATCCACCAGAAACCGATGTTTCGAGATGCATTCAGACACCAACGATGTCTGGTTCTGTGTGATGGTTACTACGAATGGAAAAAGCTCGCCAATGGCCGGAAACAGCCTTACCATCTGGGCAGAACAGACGGATCGCCTTTCGTCATGGCCGGTCTGTGGTCAGATAATGCGCATGCTGCGTCCGAGGGTATCCAGACATTCTGCGTAATCACAACGCCGGCCAGTGGTGAGGCGGCCACCATTCATCACCGGATGCCGGTCATACTCCCGCGCGCGGCCCAGACACAGTGGTTGGATCCGTCAGTCTCGAAGACCGAACAGGTGCAAGAACTGCTGTTGAACGGTGACGTTGACCTGTCGGTCTATCCAGTCAGCACTTTCGTAAACAGCCCGGCCAACAATTCAGCCAAGTGCGCCATCCGGTTGGCTGAGTCAGTGACTGGTGCCAACTGATTCCCCATAGACTGTCTATCAGGTGGCGTAAATAACAAGTCTTTAATATCATGTAAACCTTTTGGTATGTATAATCTTCACTTATATATAGAATCTCACCGTCTGTAGTGGCCTGGACCTAATTAGGTGCGTTTAGCTCAAAAATTCCTCAGTCGAGCATTAGCGACGGGCTCGGCACGGCGTAGCGGTGTTTTAGGCTGGTGGTCCTGTGGTTGCTGTTCGCTCAACCACTGAACACGATATACCGACAATCTTCAGTAAAACGCTTTGAAGCCGACAGATACGTCTGACCCTCGGTACTACCACAAAGTGGTCGACTGCCAGTGGGGTTGTCCTGCCCATACGGATGTCCCCGAATACATCCGAATGATTGCGCAGGGGCGCTATACGGATGCTTATCTTCTCAATCGCCGTTCAAATGTTTTTCCAGCGATTCTGGGCCGAGTCTGTGACAGGCCCTGCGAGCCGGCGTGTCGCCGTCGTCGCGTCGAAGAAGAGCCTGTTGCCATCTGCAGGTTGAAACGGGTCGCTGCAGATTTGGCCGACGATATAAGACCGTACTTACCGGCTGTACCCGCAAAAAAGAACGGAAAGCGTATTGCCTGTATTGGTGCCGGTTGTGCATCGTTAACGGTAGCCAACGATTTGTTGCCGCTCGGCTATGAGATCGTGATGTTTGAGCAGTTCGATCAAGCCGGTGGGCTGATGCGGACCAATATCCCCGCATTCCGATTGCCGGGACCGGTACTGGATGATGAAATCGCAATGATAGTTGAACTGGGCGTGGATCTTCGGCTGGGTCACCGGATCGACAGCATGGCCGATTTGCTGGGAGAAAACTTTGATGCCGTGTTTGTCGGTACCGGCGCGCCGCGGGGAAAAGAACTTGATCTGCCCGGTCGACGGGAAACCGATCGAATCCACATCGGTATTGACTGGCTTGAGTCGGTCGCCTTTGAGCACACCGACCGTATCGGCGAGCGGGTGCTCATCATCGGCGTAGGAAACACAGCGATGGACTGTTGCCGCACTGCACTAAGACTGGGGGGCAAGACGGTCAAGGTGATGGCGCGCAAACCGCGCGGTTATTTCAAGGCTTCGGCGTGGGAACTGGAGGACGCCGAAGAGGAAAGGGTTGAAATTATCGTCAACCATTCACCAAAATCATTTGTTGTCGACGAGGGTCAGCTGAAAGGAATGATATTTGACCATCTTGAATATCAGGTCGATGCAGACGGCAATCTCCAGTCAACCGTCATCGATGAGATATTTCTTGCCTGTGACGATGTGATTCTTGCCATTGGCCAGGAAAATGCTTTCCCCTGGATCGAACGTGATCTCGGCATCGAGTTTGACGAGTGGGATGTACCGAAGATCGAGAAAGTGACATTCGAATCGACCCGCCAAGGCATATTTTTTGGGGGTGACTCAGCTTTTGGGCCGGAAAACATCATCTGGGCTGTTGAACACGGGCATCAGGCGGCGATATCGATTCACAAGCACTGCTGGAGTGAACCGCTGGACAAGCGCTTGCCCCATGGCATGAACCTGCTGAGCACCAAAATGAGCATCCACGAGTGGAGTTTCAGCAATGATTATGACCCTTCGGATCGCCGCCGGATGCGGCACGTCGAACTCAAGCAGCGATTTGATGAACTCAACATAGAAGTGGAGCTTGGGTTTTCAGCAGAACAGTTTGTGACAGAAGTCGAGCGCTGTCTGAACTGTGACATCCAGACAGTGTTTACGGCTAAGCTTTGTATCGAATGTGATGCCTGTATCGATGTCTGTCCAGTCCGTTGTTTGACCATCACTGACAACGGCGACAGAACCGATCTGGTTCAGCGCCTGAGCGCCCCGGTCACAAACTCCGACGCACCGTTTTATGTATCGGATTCACTGCCGCAGACGAGCCGGGTCATGGTCAAGGACGAAAATCTGTGTGTTCACTGTGCCTTGTGTGCAGAACGCTGCCCCACCGGTGCCTGGGACATGTATAAATCCGACTTGTTGATTCCTTACGCGATCGATGAAGAGGTTGCAGGATGCAATCGAAAGACCGGATAAACGATTTCGTCGTTAAAATCGCTACGGTGAATGGTACGGGTTCATCCAGTGCCAACACACTGCTGATGAAAGCGATTTTTCGCATGGGTATTCCAGTTGTCGGTAAGAACTATTTTCCTTCGAACATCCAGGGCCTGCCCACCTGGTATGAGATCCGGGTGACAGGAGAGGGTTATCTGGCTCGGTCCGGCAAAGTCGACATCATGGTTGCGATGAACGCGCAGACGTATGCGGAAGACCTGGCGTCTGTGGTCACCAATGGGGTGTTGATCTATGATGCCAGCTGGCCGAGGGCAGAGCTCCAAGATCGATCGGATATCACTGTTTTTCCAATACCACTGTCGAAAATGTGCAACGAGTCGTTCACCGGCGCTCGTGCACGTATCTTGATGAAGAACATCGCCTATGTCGGTGCTATTGCAGCGCTGATAGAAATAGATCGGGATGTCGTGCGTCAGCTGTTGGGTGAAACATTTACCGACAAACCCGATCTAGTCGAGTCGAATATGCAGGCATTCGAGCTGGGTTATGACTACGCACAGACAGAATTTAACTGCCCGCTGGAGAGCCGGCTGGTTCCAATGGATGCTATGTCCAATCACATCATGATTGATGGAAACACAGCGGCGGCTTTGGGGTGTGTATACGCTGGCGCTACGGTTGGCAGCTGGTACCCAATCACGCCTTCGACATCGTTGTTTGATGCGTTCGGTAACTTTTGCAGACAGCTGCGACAGAATCCGGAAACCGGCGAACAGAATTTCTGCATTATCCAGGCTGAGGACGAACTGGCTGCGATTGGTATGGCGCTGGGGGCTGCCTGGAACGGCGCGCGCGCATTTACGGCAACGAGCGGACCTGGTGTGTCGCTGATGTCGGAATTCCTGGGTTTGGCTTATTACACGGAAATACCGCTGGTCCTATTCGACGTTCAACGGGCAGGCCCCTCGACGGGAATGCCGACGAGAACCCAACAAAGTGATATTCTCGCTGCCGCTTTTGCATCCCACGGCGACACGCGGCATGTTCTGCTTTTCCCTGCCGATCCGGAAGAATGTTTCCGGATGGCGGTGTCCGCTTTTGATCTGGCAGACCGGCTGCAAACGCCAATAATCGTCATGATGGACCTGGACATCGGCATGAACGACTGGCCCTGTCCGGAGTTGACGTGGGATGACAGCTATCAGCCTGATCGAGGCAAGGTGTATACCGCAAGGGACTTAAGCGAGATGGATACTTTTGCCCGCTACCTCGATGTCGACGGGGATGGTATCTGTTACCGGACACTGCCCGGAGAACACCCCAACGGGGCCTACCTGATTCGCGGTTCAGGGCATAACAAATTCGGTGGCTACACGGAAAGGGCCGATGAGTATCTGGAAGTCGTTGATCGGTTGCGCCGTAAGTTTGATACGGCTGCCGAACTGGTCCCGGAACCGGTGATCGAAACTTCGAACAAAACCAGTTGTGCGATTGTCACGCTAGGCAGTTGCGACGGCGCGGTTCGGGAAGCGCGGAGCAAGCTGGCCGCTGAAGGTGTTCAAACAGGCTACATGCGGATTCGAGCATTTCCTTTCAGCAAGACCGTTGTCGAATTTTTAGCCAGTTACAGTCAGATTTTTGTCGTCGAACAGAACCGCGACGCACAGCTGCGCAGCTTGTTGCAGATAGAAGCCGGGGTCAGTGCGAATAAACTGATTCCGATTCTCAGCTATGGGGGCATGCCCATGGCCAGTAATGAAATCTATGAGCCGCTGCTGGAAAAAATCGCTCAGGGGAAAGCAGCGTGAGTTTTATCAAGAAACCGAGAATTACGAAGGGACTGCCACAGAACGGACTGGGCTTGTCGATCGTCGATTACGAAGGTGCTATGTCGACCTTATGTGCTGGATGCGGCCACGATTCGATCTCTGCTGCAATCATTCAAGCCTATTTTGAACTTGAAATCGAACCTCACCGGGTGGCCAAGGTTTCCGGTATTGGTTGTTCGAGTAAAACACCGACCTATTTTCTACGGCCGGCGCACGGTTTTAATTCAGTACATGGCAGAATGCCCTCGATCGTCACCGGCGCAAACGCCGCGAACCGCGATCTGCACTACATCGGTGTTTCTGGAGATGGTGATTCTTTGTCTATCGGGCTCGGGCAATTCTGCCATGCTATTCGGCGTAACGTGAACATGCTTTATGTACTGGAGAACAATGGTGTTTACGGGCTCACTAAAGGACAGTTTTCAGCATCGGCAGACGTCGGTAGTACTGCCCGCAAAGGCGGTGCTGTCAACCAGCAGCCGCCAATTGACCCTGTGTTGACAGCCATCAATTTCGGGTGCACTTTTGTCGCCCGTGGATTTTCAGGTGATAAACAGAACCTGGTACCCTTGCTAAAAGCCGCGATCCGACATCCAGGATTTGCACTGCTGGATGTGCTATCCCCCTGTGTAACATTTAACGATCACGAAGGCTCGACAAAAAGTTATGCTTATACCCGCGAGTCAGAACGTACAACTGTTTATGCGGATTTTATTCCCAGTCGTGAGCCGATAGAGACCGACCGGGTGCAGGACGTGACGACGATAACATTACATGACGGCAGCCGAATCGTGTTACGCAAGGTCGATAATGATTACAACCCGCTCGATGCCGGCGCAGCAACAGCTTACATTCGTGATCACCAAGATGAAGGGGAAATTGTGACGGGTCTTTTATATATAAACGAAGAAGCTCAAGATCTGCACGCTATGAATAACACATCCAATACCCCCCTCAGCACGTTGGAGCTCAGCAAGCTGATACCGGGCGCGGCAAAACTCGCGGCGCTGCAGAAGGCCTGGCGTTAAGCTGGACGTTGGTTAGGGGTTTTCAGTTCTTGCTTGACGAGAAAGCAGTGCCGTAACCGCAAGCGTTGGATCGAGGTCTTCAAACAGGACCTTATATACCTGTTCAGTAATCGGCATTTCGACTGCAGTCACTGCGCTTTTTCGGTACAACTCCCGAGTCGTGTTGATGCCCTCGGCTTCCTGACCGATTTCCGACAGCATGTCTTCTTTGGATTTGCCTTTGCCTATACCCAGGCCTAGTCGGCGATTTCTTGACTGATCGTCGGTACAGGTCAGGATGAGGTCCCCCATCCCTGTCAAGCCCATAAAAGTTTCGACCTGACCCCCCAGAACGATACCCAGCCTGCTCATTTCTGTCAGGCCTCGGGTGATCAGGGCCGCGCGCGCGTTTGCCCCGAACCCCAGGCCGTCACTGATTCCAGCGGCGATTGCCATGACATTCTTAATCGCACCCCCAAGCTGGACGCCGGACAGATCAGTACTCGTATAGACCCGTGTCCGGTTGTCTCTGAACCATGAGGCCACTGTATCGGCAACTGTTTCATTGCGAGCGGCTACGGTGAGGGCTGTAGGTAAACGCTGGGCGACTTCAGTGGCAAAGCTAGGACCTGACAACACGGCGGGTTGGGCAGTGTGGCCCAGAACCTGGTCGAAAACCTCGCTCAGCAACAGACCGGTACCGGATTCAAAGCCCTTCGTTCCCCAGCAGATCTGCGGCGGTTCAGAGCATCCCGTCAGCGCATCGTTCAACCTGTTAAGCACCGACCGGAATGCATGGCTGGGTACAGCGATGACGTAGTGATGAGCCTCATCCACAGCACGGTTAAATTGAGCGGTGGGTTCGACACCCGAGGGTAGTGCAAGCGAGCCCAGGAAACGCTGGTTACGGCCCGTTGCGATCATCTCCTGTGCATGGGTGTGATCTCGAGTCCACAGCAACACCGGATGGCCGTGATGCGCGACCAGCCCAGCCAGTGCGGTTCCCCAGGACCCTGCACCCAACACCGCCAGAGGCTGCCGGTTTTTGGTGTTCACGCTGTGTCGTCGGGCGCCTTGTTTGGTAAAGTTTCCCGGGTAGGGGTTTTCAGCCGGTGGCACCGCTGTCAGAACGGTCGATCACCGCGTTTTTGTTTTCGTACATCAGCGCAATGCTGACTGGGGGCAGGTAAAAAGAGGGAAAACCACCTTTCGCGATCATTTGCCCGATTGCCTCACGTAGATAGGGGAATAGCACTTGTGGACATGCTTTTTTTACCATTTCATTCAGAGTTTCGTCGTCATAGCCTTTCAAGGTGAATATACCCGCCTGATGGCATTCGGTGACGTAGGCGATTTCACCATCCTCGGTTTTCGCAGTAACAGTCCACTTGAGTTGTGACTCGAAAATGCCGTTGGCTTCATCGAGTGGTTGCTGCACGACTTCGAAGTCGTGGTCATATTTAAGCTTGTATTCGCGGGTAAATATCCGAGGACTATTCGGCGCTTCAAAGGACAGGTCTTTGACGTAGACCTGATTGATGTCGAAAGTCGGTTCGGTAGGGTTGGTTTCTACCATGGTAGGGCTCCTAGTGCTTCAGAGTCTCAGCGTTCGACCGGCAGGTTTTCTTTTTCCCATGCCGCAAGACCTCCCGCGAGTGTGTAAACGTCAGAGAATTCGTTTTTACGCAATATAGCGGCGGCCCTCCCCGCTCTGGTTCCAGTCTTACACGTCAGAACAATCGGTTTCTTTTTGTCCCGATACTTTTTCAATCGATTCAGGCTGCTGTCCAGCTGGCCCAGCGGAATGTTGATTGCAGCCGGAATATGACCGTTTTCAAATTCCGCAGATTCGCTGATATCAACCACGACGGCGCCATCGTGATTCATCAGCTGAGGCAGTTGTACGGCAGTAACCTGGTTTGTGTTAGCACCACGTCTGAACGTGTCTACAGCGATCAGGGCGCAGATGACCACAAGCGCGGCAAACAGATACCAGTTAGTGGTGATGAATTCAATGTCCATGGCGTGAAGTACTGATTAAACGGGGGCGCTAGTGTACAGCAAGCGGGTGCTAGGGTGCGCCAATAGCGGCGCGCGCCTATCGCAAGGCGCCGGTTAGGTAGCAGGTGGGCAGAACGCCTCGCGCATGGTGCCGATCAGCTGAAGGATTTTCTCATCACCGATTCGGTAAAAGACTTTGTTCGCATCTTTGCGGGAATCAAGGATCCCCTTGTCGCGCATGATAGAAAGGTGCTGGGAGATGTTACTCTGGGAGGTGCCTACCATCTCAACCAAATCCTGGACACTGATTTCCTGGGCTCCGGCCAGTATGCAGAGGATTTTGAGGCGCAATGGGTGGCCCATGGCTTTCAGTGCCCGGGAAGCCACGTACAAATCCCGTTCGTCCGCCAAAAGTGATGCCGCATCTCCGCCTTCTATTTGACGATTTTTACTATCTGAAACTAAGGCCATATCGCCGATTTCTGATAAATTACGTTAATATTAATCTTACCTTATACGCTAATGTACGATTTGTCCAGTGGTGAGTGGCTGTCATTGCTTTTCAGGCCCGATAATGGCCTCAGCGGGGCGGATTTGGGGCAGGAATCCGGCCATTTTGGAGCCTGGTCAGCAGCTGGCCGGGCTGGACGTATACTGTGGACGCTGCCACGGACTGGGCTCGTGGGGTCGACGTCATGGAGAAATTGGATGATTGTGCTGTGTAGAGCTTTGAAACGTCCGCTGATTGGATTGGCTGCGGCTTTTTGCTTAGGTCCTTTTCTGGTGGCGCATGCCGGACAGGCTGAAAATACGGTGCAGCTGCCGATCAAAGACCTCAAGATCTTCGCCGAGATCTTCGGGAAAATAAAGTCGGGTTATGTAGACGACATCGATGACAGCCAATTGTTGAACGATGCCATAAAGGGGATGTTGGGCGGTCTTGATCCGCACACGGTCTATCTTGATTCGGAATCCTTTCGCGAGATGAACATCGACACACATGGGGAATTCGGTGGGCTGGGCCTGGAAGTGACAATGGAAAATGGCGTGATCAGGATCGTCGCCCCTATCGATGATACGCCTGCCCATAAGGCTGGACTTAAATCAGGGGACTTGATCATCAGTCTGGACGGTGTTCAGGTTAAAGGGCTTTCACTGGATGAATCCGTGTCATTGATGCGAGGCAAACCCGGGTCCGAAATTGTTCTGACCATCGTACGCAAGGGCCGACCAGAACCCTTTGAGGTGACACTCAATCGGGCGATCATTCAGCTTGAAAGCGTTCGAGCAGAGCTTTTGGAGACTGGTTTTGGTTATGTGCGGGTCACACAGTTTCAAACCGGTACAGCTACCTCTTTGCGCCAGCAGCTGGCTCGCTTAGCACGGGAAGCGGGCACAGCGCTCAGTGGGCTGGTTCTCGACCTGCGCGATAACCCCGGCGGCATTCTGGATGGTGCGGTACAGGTAAGCGATACTTTTCTTAGAGATGGTTTGATCGTTTCGACACGAGGCAGAACAGAGGACTCGGAGGTTACGTTCAGTGCCAGTCCCAAAGACTACCTGAATGATGCCCCTTTGGTGGTGTTGGTCAACGGCGGTTCGGCATCGGCTTCGGAGATTGTGGCGGGTGCTCTGCAGGATCACGGTCGGGCGTTGATCCTCGGCACGACTACCTTTGGCAAGGGATCGGTTCAGACCATACTGCCCATGTTTAACGGAGCAGCGCTCAAACTAACCACCGCCCGTTACTACACACCCAACGACCGCTCGATTCAGGCCACCGGCATCACGCCGGATGTTGTGAGTCAACCTGCAGAATCTAGCCAGACACCCGACGGTGACGCTTCCCGACTCCGTGAATCCGATCTAGCCGGGCATCTTGAAAATGAGCTCGAAAAAGACCAGGACTCTACAGTCGATACGAAAGCCGACCCGTCACTGGTCAGCGATCCTCAGGTCAGAGAGGCCTTAAACATTCTGAAGGGAATGGTGATCGCACGCCAGCAGAGTTTGTGAGAGTGGCCGCGACAAGTGTGTTTGATTGACCCACCAGTCGGCTTGGTATTGATCTATTTACGACCTAGCCGGCACTAGTGGCTACACTGCCAGGATCGGACTGCTGCTTCTCGACCACGACTGAAAAGCCACATTGCGCCTTCAGTCATCTTGAAAGTTGGCTCTTGTTTATTTGAGTTTTTCCGGATTTTCCCCGACCAAACCATAGGGTGGATATGGGTGGGTGCACAACCTTTACTGCGATAGACCGAACAACTTGTGAACCCGATCTGTGCAATGCGAAAAAGATGGAGTGATACAGGTAAGTTAAAACAACCTTCAGCGTGCCGTTTTGGCAGCCATGAAAGCTCTCTTTGCTGATCTAGGTTGTTGATAGTGTAGAAGCGAATTTCACTTCTGGGCGCATCTGTTTTCTGCTTTAGTGTTTGACAACCGGCCAACAACAAAAGAGCAAAGATCAAAATCAACGGACGATGCAGGCGAGAGGTCAACGCTGACTCCAGTATAAAGTGTGCCCAGAACATCTTGGGTATTATGGCGGTAAGTTCGAGTTTTTGTGGATTCTGCGCTTAGACTTGAATATCAGACAGTAAACCTGTCCATGCAAGCAAGACAATACTGTTTCTCGTTCTGACAGCCCCGTATACTCGTGACATAGACAGTGGCGCGATACTTCACCGACTGCTGCCTGTCTACGAAACCTGCTTAGAGGGGATCAAGCGTGTCTGGCAAACTCGTTCTTGTAGACGGTTCGTCTTATCTTTACCGCGCATTTCACGCGATGCCTAATCTCACCAACTCCCAAGGCGAGCCAACCGGAGCTGTCTACGGTGTTGTGAACATGTTGCGGCGTCTGCTCAAAGAGCAACCATCGGAATATTTTGCCGTGGTGTTCGATGCACCCGGACCCACATTCAGAGACCAGATGTACCCCAAATACAAGGCCAATAGGCCGCCGATGCCTGATGAATTACGTGGTCAGATACAGCCGCTGCACGACGTTATCTCGGCCCTGGGGTTGCCGCTGATATGTGTCAAGGGAGTTGAAGCCGATGATGTCATCGGAACGCTGGCTGTGGCAGCATCCGAGATGGGAATCGAGACGCTCATTGCCAGCGGAGACAAGGACCTGTTTCAATTGGTGGGAGACAAAGTGTTGCTTGTGGACAGCATGAAAGACATCACTTACGACGCCACCGGCGTCGTGAATAAATTCGGTGTCCCTCCTGAACGTATGGTCGATTTTTTGACATTGGTGGGCGATAGTGTCGACAACATTCCGGGCGTACCCAAGGTAGGCCCTAAAACGGCAAGCAAATGGCTGAATGAGTTTGGCTCCCTCGACGAGCTGGTTCAACATGCGAACGAAATCGGTGGCAAGGTCGGAGAATATCTTCGCGGTGCCCTGGACCAATTACCGATGTCAAAGGCACTGGCAACCATCAAGCTAGACGTGCAACTCGATGTGCACCCGGACGGCCTGCAGTTGCAACCCGCCGATAAATCTCGTCTACGTACGCTGTATGCAGGCCTGGAATTCAAAACCTGGCTGTCGGAACTCGGTGGCTTATCAGCAGGTGATGACAAAGCAAAAAGTCCGCCGGTCGACTACCAAGTCATTCTTGATCAGAAGGCGCTGAACCGCTGGATAAAACGCCTGCAGTCGGCGGAGTTGATTTCAATCGATACCGAAACCACCTCGCTGGATCCGATGCAGGCTCGAATTGTTGGACTTTCTTTTACCGACCGAACCTGTGAGGCGGCTTACCTGCCGCTGGGGCATGACTATGCCGGTGCGCCCGATCAACTGCCGCTGGAGGAGACTCTGGCGCAGTTGAAACCTCTGCTAGAGGATCCGACCCTGCCAAAGGTTGGTCAGAATCTTAAGTACGACCGATCTGTTCTGCTTAATCACGACATAGAACTCCGGGGAATCCGGTTTGACACGATGCTCGAATCCTATGTTCTGGACAGCACCGGCTCCCGACATGATATGGACACCCTGTCTTTGAAATATCTGGGACTCAATTCGATACGCTATGAAGATGTCGCTGGCAAGGGTAAAAAGCAGTTGACGTTTAATCAGGTCCCTGTGGAAACCGCGACACCGTATGCTGCAGAAGACGCCGATCTGGTTTTGCGTCTTCATCAGACGCTTTATCCACGCCTGAAGCAATTCGAAAAGCAGCGCGAACTGTTCGAAAACATAGAAATGCCTTTGCTGCCAGTACTGTCGCGTATCGAACGAACGGGCGTACGGGTGGACAGCGACATGTTGGCCCGACAAAGTAGCGAACTTGGTGAGCGCATCGACACACTGGCGCAGCAGGCCTTTGATCAGGCCGGCGCCGACTTCAACATCGCCTCACCCAAGCAGATCCAGGAAATCCTGTTTGAAAAACTCCAGCTACCGGTGATCAGTAAAACGCCTAAAGGTCAGCCGTCCACCTCAGAGAATGTGCTCCAGGAACTTGCTGAACAACATGAGTTACCAAAGCTGATTCTGGAACACCGGGCACTCAGTAAATTACGCTCGACCTACACCGAAAAGTTGCCGTTGCTTGTTAACCCCAACACGGGCCGTGTGCATACCTCCTATCACCAGGCGTCTGTTGCGACCGGACGCTTGTCTTCCACCGATCCGAACCTGCAGAACATCCCGGTGCGGACTATCGACGGCCGACGAATACGGGAGGCTTTCGTGCCTGAGTCCGGTTCGGTACTGTTGGCTGCCGATTATTCCCAGATCGAGTTGCGTATCATGGCGCATTTGTCTGGCGATGATGGACTATTGGCTGCATTTGCCGACAACCAGGACATCCATCGTGCGACGGCTTCAGAAGTATTCAGCACTGCGTTGGAAGATGTCGACAGCGACCAGAGACGTAGCGCAAAAGCCATCAATTTTGGACTCATCTACGGCATGTCGGCATTTGGACTGGCTCGCCAACTGGGGATCAACCGGTCCGAAGCACAGTCGTATATCGAGCTTTATTTTGATCGCTACCCCGGGGTGAAAGCCTATATGGAACAGATACGAACGCAAGCACGGGAGCAGCAGTTTGTCGAAACTATTTTCGGTCGTAAGCTGTACCTACCTGACATTAGCTCAAGTAATCACGCAAGACGCCAAGGCGCCGAACGTGCCGCCATCAATGCACCGATGCAGGGCACGGCAGCAGATCTGATCAAGCTGGCGATGCTGGCTATCGACAGCTGGCTTACTGAACAGGCACTCGAAACACGCATGATCATGCAAGTTCACGACGAACTCGTACTGGAGGTTCCGGACAGTGAACTCAAAGATGTTCCGGAGACTATCGCTTCACTGATGAGCGGTGTTGCACAACTCAGGGTGCCGCTTCGTGTAGACGTTGGCAGTGGGGCAAACTGGGCGGAAGCACACAGCTGACATCTTTTACGAAGGTCCGACGGTTTTGAGGAGTGCCATGATCTGTTGACGCGCTTCTTCGATACCTACACCATTCGTAGCTGAGAACAGCTGTACCGTTACGCCGTGTTCAGCTGCCAGATTCTTACTGACCTCGCGCAGCGCATCTGTCCTAGCACCGCGCTTAAGTTTGTCACACTTTGTGAGTAGAACATGCACAGGCAGTTGCTGTGACTGACACCACGCCAGCATCTGCTGATCCATCGCCGTTGTTCCCCGGCGAATATCGATTGGCAAGATCAGACCGCGGAGAGAGGAACGCTTTTCAAAATAATGCTGGACCGTCTTTGCCCAATGAATCTGCAGGTCTCGAGGGACTTTGGCATAGCCATAACCGGGCAGGTCGACCAGTCGATAGTGACAGTCCAGGGAAAAAAAATTGATCTGCTGGGTTCGCCCGGGTGTCTTGCTGGTCCGGGCCAGGCGATTTTGACCCGTGATTGCATTCAGTGCACTGGACTTGCCGACGTTCGATCTTCCGGCGAAAGCGACTTCGCTGCCGGTATCATCTGGCCAGTCTTTGGCATGGTGGGCCGACAATACATACGCTGCCTGTCTCAAGAGGTTCGAATCACTGGGCTTGGTTTTCACAAGGTATAATCCCGCGTTTAGTGCCTGTACCGTCAGTTTGATCAAGTCTGGATCGACTGGATCCCCACCCCCAGGGCATCTTAATTTGGGGATACCGTTGTGGGCATCGGGTCGAGCAATCAACAAGGAGCAGTTTAATGAAACGGCTGGTAATGATCACCATCTCGATCTCGTTGGCCATGTTTGCAGCGGGCGCGATACAAGCGGATGGCGATCCAGCTGCCGGTCAAGCCAAGTCGCAAATCTGTGCGGCGTGTCATGGGTTGGACGGTAACAGTGTATTGCCACAAAACCCGGTTCTGGCTGGTCAGGTGCCGGGTTATATTGCACAGCAGTTGACACAGTTCAAATCTGGCGGACGCAAGAATGCCATCATGGCAGGAATGACCCAGTCATTAAGTGAACAGGACATGCAGGACCTGGACGCCTGGTTTTCCTCACAAACGGCACCGCCGAGAACCGTTTCGACCGACGATCTGGAACTGGCTCATGTCGGCGAAAAGCTTTACCGTGGTGGTGACAGCGAGATGTCAATTCCAGCCTGTATGGGCTGTCATGGACCGGCAGGGTTTGGTATACCGCCAAACTATCCCAGGCTGACAGGTCAGTGGCCGACCTATTTGAAAAATCAGCTTTTGGCGTTCAAAGACGGTCAGCGGGCAAGTCCAATCATGGGCCCGATCGCTTTTCGTCTGTCGGCCGAGCAGATCAAAGCGTTGGCGGTGTATATGTCGGCCTTACAGTAGACCTGATCCGAGGCGCGGTGGTCGAACTTCAGCTAAGACGACCTCAAGGACTTAATCTAAAGTTAAGTCAGCTACCGCCAAAGCCTGTCGAGGCAAGTCCAATGCAAAGAGCGATCTGACAATGACCAAAGGCAAACTCTGGGGCGGTCGTTTCGAGCATGATACCGATGATTCGGTAGAGCAGTTCACCGCATCCGAACATTTCGACCGCCGACTTGCGAGATTCGATATCGCAGGATCTGTGGCCCACGCCCACATGCTTGCTGCCCAAGGCATATTGTCAGAGAAAGAGGCAGAAGCCATTGTCGAAGGATTGACAACGATCGGTAAGGAAATAGAGGAACTGCGCTTTCCTTGGTTAACCAGTCTGGAGGATGTTCACATGAACATCGAATCACGACTGACTGAGTTAATCGGGGATGCCGGTAAAAAACTGCATACTGCACGCTCGCGAAATGATCAGGTCGCAACAGACATGCGCCTTTTCGTACGCGATGCCATCGACGAACTGCGGGCTCGAATCACCGCACTTCAGCTGACGTTGGTTGAGATCGCAGCTACACATGCTGACACGATCATGCCGGGTTTTACTCACCTGCAGCCGGCTCAGCCAGTGACCTGCGGTCATCATCTACTGGCATGGGTAGAAATGCTGGAAAGAGATTGGCAGCGGCTGAGAAATTGTCGAGAGCAAACAAATGTTCTTCCCTTGGGCGCAGCTGCGTTGGCTGGGACGAGTTTTGCTATCGATCAACAGATGACAGCAGATGAACTGGGGTTTACCGCAGTTATGCGCAATTCGTTAGATGCTGTTTCTGATCGGGATTTCGTGATTGAAGTCACGGCCGCACTAGCGATAATGGCCACGCACTTTTCTCGTATTGCAGAAGACCTGGTGCTGTGGTCATCTGAGCGCTTCGGTTTCGTCGATCTCGGCGATGCGTTTTGTACAGGCTCAAGCATCATGCCACAAAAAAAGAATCCGGACGTGGCGGAACTGCTACGCGGGAAAACCGGCCGGATGGTCGGCCACTTGGTTGCACTTCTGGTTCTGATGAAAGGCCAGCCACTGGCCTATAACCGCGATAATCAGGAAGATAAAGAGCCCCTGTTCGATAGTGTCGATACCGCTCTAGGCTCTCTCGATGTTCTGACTAAGATGGTGGGGCAGATGGTATTTGATAAGGAGAAAATGTACGACGCTGCCGCCAAAGGACACACAACAGCAACAGATCTGGCAGATTATCTGGTCAGGAGAGGGGTGCCTTTTCGTGATGCCCACGATGCAGTGGGACGTTCAGTTGCAGCTGCAGACGCGAGCGGGCTGGGCCTGGCCGAGCTATCACTGGATACTTTGCGGAAGTTTTCTGACAAGATCGACGCTGATGTATTTGAGGTGTTAACACTGGAAGGCTCCGTCGCGGCGCGCGATCATCCCGGTGGAACCGCACCGAACAGCGTGAGGTCTGCTGTTGCCGAAGCACGCACACGACTCGCACAACGGTAAATTACGACCTGGGTACTCCTAATACAACGATGATCCGGATTAAGACACTCAAGTCGGCCATCCCGGCCCTGATCGCGTTCACACTGGCGCTAGCCGTGGTGTCACTTTCGGCCTGTGGTCAGACGGGGCCACTTTATTTGCCCGCCGAGCAGTCCGAGCAGAACAAAAAGCAGAATTCTGAAGGCGGCTGATCCGCAATGGATCATTTCCATTACCGTGAAGGGCAGTATTTTGCCGAAGGCGTGCCATTAGCCCGTATCGCTTCGGCAGTTGGAACACCGTGTTATGTCTACTCCAGAGCGATTCTCGAACAGCAGTGGCGACTATTTGACGATGCTTTTGGCGATTACCCGCATAGAATTCACTATGCTGTAAAGGCCAACGGGAATCTGGCCATCCTCAACTTACTGTGCCAGATGGGTTCCGGATTTGATATCGTTTCTGGCGGGGAGCTCGAGCGCGTGCTCAAGGCAGGCGGGCGACCTGACGATGTGGTTTTTTCCGGTGTCGGTAAGCGCGAGTCGGAAATCACCAGCGCGCTAGAGACTGGGATACACTGTATAAACGTCGAATCAGCTGCAGAACTTGATCGGGTCGATCGTATCGCCGGTACCCTGGGGGTCGTCGCAGACATCGCACTGCGGATTAACCCGGATGTCGATCCGCACACCCATCCCTACATCGCGACCGGTCTGCGGGAAACCAAGTTCGGTGTTCCCACAGACCAGGTACCTGATCTGGTCAGGCAGGCCCACGATGCAAGCCATGTGAAGATCATCGGGCTGGCTTGCCATATTGGTTCACAACTTACCGAATTGTCACCGTTTACCGCCGCGTTGGACCGCGTACTGGATCTGGTTTTCAGTTTGCGGCAAGAGGGGCTGCAATTGAAACACCTAGATATTGGTGGCGGCCTGGGTATTCGTTATGGAGACGAGACGCCACCTGAGCCGGACGCTTATGTCGAGGCCTTGCTCAATACACTGTCAGCCCGACAGTGTAATTTGCCGCTTTTCATTGAACCTGGCCGGGCCATCGTGGGTAATGCCGGGGTACTGTTGACACGGGTCGAATATCTCAAATCTGCCGAAAGCCACCAGTTCGCGGTCGTGGATGCTGCGATGAATGATTTATTGCGGCCGGCGCTCTACGGTGCGCACCATAGGGTGATCGAAGTGTCGCCGGCGGACGTGGAACCTGCGACATATGATGTTGTCGGCCCCATATGTGAGACGGCGGATTTTCTCTCCCGGGGTCAGCGACTGTCGATAAGTCAGGGAGACCTGCTCGTGGTTCAGTCGGTCGGTGCTTACGGGTCGGCAATGAGCTCCAACTACAATGCCAGACCTCGATCTGCAGAGGTAATCGTGGAGGGCAACAAATTCCACGTGGTTCGTCGACATGAAACGCTCAGCCAGTTATACCAGAACGAAAGTATTCTTCCTGATTGACCGAATCACCGATCAGGCCAGCCACTATTTTTCCCGCTAAGTATTTATATCACACCGTCATGGACCTGATGTCTGATCAACCTGCTGAAAGCCGTTTTGTTGCAGCAGTTCTGGTGGTCTGCAGTGTAGTCAGCGTACTGTTGTCGTTGTGGTGTATTCACATCGATCATGTGATCAACAATGATGGGATTGAATATATTCGCACGGCAGAGCGCCTGGCCGATTCTGATTGGGCCGGTGCCATAACGACCTACAAGTGGCCTTTCTATCCCTTATTGATGTTACTGGTCAGCAAAATAGCAGGCGTCAGCTACCTAGTGTCCGGACATATTCTGAACACGCTGTTTTTCACCGGGGCGGTGGTGCTGTTTGTTCTGACGGTACGGGTGTTCGGCGGCGACTCAAAAAGACTGACCGTTCTGGCCGCTTTTGTAGCCTTGATTCACCCGGCATTCAACGAATACCGGGCATTCATCATTCGTGATGCCGGATACCTGGTGAGTTTTCTAGTTGCGCTTTATTTCCTGGGGCGCTACCGAATGTTTGGTGACTTCTACCACAGACTGGGGATCATTTTGTCTCTTTTAGTGGCCAGTTTATTTCGCATTGAAGGGCTCGTTTTTCTGTTCTGCACGCCGATTCTATTTAGCATTTTCAAGCCTAGGCCGTTAGGTCTGCGCTGGCCTGTTCTGATGGTAACAGTGGTCGCAGCTGCCGCCTTGGTGGTGGTGCTTGCCTGGTGGCTCCTTATGCCGAACGTCTCGGTGAACCACCTGTCGGTTTTAGATCAGCCATTACAGGTCCTGACAACAGCGTGGCATCAAGTGGCCAGTGGTATTGGTCATAAGCTCACCATCCTGCGCAGCGAGTTTCTTGGACAGTACTCTTCAAAATACGTTTATGTGCTTTTTGGTTTTGCTATCTTTATGATTGTGGCGTCAGCGACACTCTCACAACTGACCGTACCCTGGGGAATATTGGTGGTTTTCGGGGCAGTCGGCAGGTATTCATTCCGCGATTCAGGCCTGGATCGCCTGTGGCTGAGCGTGATTGGCATGCATCTGGTCATTCTTGCAATTTTTGCATCGATTATGCTTTTCCTGGCACCGCGGTACCCGCTGGCGCTGGGCATGACCGTGCTGTTGATAGCGCCTTTTGTACTTGAAAAACTCTTTTTTTCTCTGCACTGGCGCGAACTTTCGATCGCGAGACGCTCTGCAATCATTCTGCTGCTGTTGTGGGGTGTGGGCGAGTCGATCAGTGGGCTCGACAACGCGACCCGAGCCGAGTCAGTAAAAGCATCAGGCGTTTGGCTTGCCCAACATGCGGTTGAAACCGGCTCCCTGGTGACCAATGACCGGCGTATTGCGTTCTACAGTAACCGTTACCTGGACCGCGACTTCATCAGCAGTGATCATCGACTAATCCTGCAGAATTTGGCCAAGGGGCGCTGGCCGCAATCCGAGTTTATTGCACTGCGGTTTCACCGGCGGCAGGATCATACACAGGCTGGAGAACAACTGGAGACACTCGGTGCAACGCTTGTGGAAATCTTCTCACAGCCAAGTGGTGACACCGTCATCGTTTATCGCCTGCCCTAGATCGCAATCTCTCTTTTCAAGATTTCCAAACCCCGCAGAAACCGGTCAGGTAGATTCTAGACGGTGAACTGACCCTGTCCGCTCACAACAAGCGGTTGCTAACTCAGCCAACAGCGGGGCTTTCAAAGTCTGTTCGCCGCGTTTTTTCGGGCGGAGTGTGTTGTTTTGCGACCGCGGGCGCGATTCGTTCGGCCGATTGATTACGAGGCGATAGCACACGTTGATCTGTGTTGTCAGTGTCCCCCGGTTTTTTGTGCACCGTTGGGTTCGCGGCAACGGTCCGTTTTGGAGGATCGGACGTTTGGACTACAGAGGCGTTTTCTTTATCTTGTTTCGGCGGTCGTTTGGCTTCTGACCTTTGTCCTTTGTGTTGTGTTGCAGCATCACGAGGCGCGCGCATGATGGCGTCTGAAATCTCCCGCTTGGTTAGCGGGTGGCCAATAAAGGATTCAATGTCCATCAACGAGAACGCGTGGTCTTCACAGGCAAATGAGATCGCATGACCGCTAGCGCCGGCTCGGGCCGTACGACCCGTACGATGGACATAATCTTCCGGATCCTGGGGCAAATCATAATTAAATACATGACTCACGCTGGGAATATGCAGGCCTCGTGCGGCTACATCGGTAGCAACCAGGATCTGCTGCCGCCCTTCAGTAAAATCTTTGAGCAGTTTTTCCCGTTTATTCTGAGGGACATCGCCGGAAAGTACACCGGCGGAATAGCCTTCGCGCTTTAGGCTTCGTCCTAAACGGTCGCAGGTCACTCGCATGTTGGCGAAGATCAGTATCCGATCGCCAGGTGTCTGTTTCAGAAGACCCAGTAGCAAGGTCAGTTTTTCACTATTTGCCGGGTAGTACACGTCTTCAAGAAGTCGAGGGGCAACTGGTGTACTGGATTCGATTTTCACTTCCGTGGGGTTGTTCATATGCTCATAGGCAAGCTCGCTTACCCGAAGGGAGAGCGTCGCGGAAAACAGCATATTCAGGCGATTGGTTGGTGCCGGCATCCGTCTGAGCACGAAACGAATATCACGAATGAAGCCGAGATCAAACATCCGGTCAGCTTCATCCAGCACGACCGCCTGCACGCCTTTGAGGTCGAAGATACCCTGCTTGAAATAGTCGATAAGCCGGCCAGGCGTGCCAACAAGAATATCCACACCCTCACTGAGATCCTCACGCTGTTTGTGATATCCCGTTCCGCCATAGACCAGACCGAGTCTTAAATCGGTGTGCTTACCCAGCGTTTCGGCGTCGCGGTAAATCTGTATCGCCAGTTCACGGGTTGGTGCGAGGATAACAGCGCGCACGCTGGTGGGCCGCTGGTCTGTCGAAGGCGGAATTGTCAGCAGTCGGTTGTAGGTCGCGAGCAGAAAAGCAGCCGTCTTACCCGTGCCTGTTTGAGCTTGTCCGGCTACATCGTGTCCTTCGAGCAGTAGTGGTAATGTCTCGGCCTGAATTCGGCTACAGTAGCTAAAACCGGCATCCTTGAGGCCTTGGGCCAGTGCTGTCGGAAGGTCAAACTCCTCGAATTTCTTGTCTGTCAGATAGGTAGTTTCGTCCATATTGCTGAATTGAGAGCCTGTCGGGGCTGTGTGGGCAGTCGGCCAGAATCACCGGCTAACTGATTTGATTTCTTGTTATGGTGTCGTTGAATTGGCTGGCGCAGAGCCCGATCCGAGATTCGTACACGTTGCGGTGCAACAGCTGTATAGATCGGATTTTGCGGTGCGAGTCTGCATCGCGACAAATTGCGTCTTGATTATCGGGGTGGAGTTCTGGTAAAAAGTGTTTTTCGGAATGACATCTGGAGCCAGCGAGTGGTTGCCGTATGTTTTCCCGAATGGGTACCAAGAAGAGATGATAGGCTGAAGTATAACACAGCGCCCAGAATCGCTTTACCTGGTACGGTTTGTTTCCTTTTAATATCTTTAACAAAGTAGAGGCTTTACCTATATGTCAGACACAATCGTACACGTGAGCGATGATTCTTTTGAACAAGATGTGTTGTCTTCTGATAAACCTGTCTTAGTTGACTACTGGGCCGAATGGTGTGGGCCATGCAAGTCCATTGCACCGGTTCTCGAAGAAATTGCAGACGAATACCAAGAAAAGATGATTGTTGCTAAAATAAACGTAGACGATAATCCATCAACACCACCCAAGTACGGGATCCGTGGTATACCAACACTGATGCTATTTAAAAACGGCGCCGTCGAAGGGACCAAAGTCGGTGCCGTATCTAAATCCCAGTTAATCGCATTTATCGATGAAAACCTCTAGATCCAGCGAACGCCACTGCCAGTACAGTGTTCAGTTTAAGTGGACTTACGGACGTTGAAGGTGGTACATTGAACCCAACAGGCCCGACGCTAACCCTGCTTACCCCAACACCACCTTCCAACTGAATTTCCTCGATACCGCCGGCTAATGCTGAGCCGGAGTCCGTCCAGCTGGGACGGTATAGACAGAACTTATGCCAATCCGGCACACCTTGAGATCAACTTATGTCTTTAAGCCTGACTGAACTGAAAGAGAAAACACCGACCGAATTGGCTGAAGTTGCCCGGTCTCTCAAACTGGAGCATGTGAGTCGCCTGCGTAAGCAGGATCAGATTTTTGCGATCCTGAAATCTCAAGCCAAGCGCGGTGAAAAAATTAAGGGTGAAGGAGTGGTTGAGATACTGCAGGACGGGTTTGGATTTCTGCGTTCTGCCAGCAGTTCGTACCTGGCGGGACCGGATGATATCTATGTTTCACCAAGTCAGATCCGGCGCTTCGGTCTGCGTACCGGCGACACAATCTCCGGGTTGATCAGACCGCCAAAAGACTCAGAGCGTTACTTCGCACTACTCAAGGTTGAGACCATTAATTTTCAGCCACCCGAAGATGCAAAGAACAAAATCCTATTTGAGAACCTGACACCCCTACATCCGGATGAGCGAATGCGTCTGGAACAGGAAAACGGTTCGTCAGAGGACCTCACGGCTCGCGTCATTGACCTGGTATCACCCATCGGCAAAGGGCAGCGAGGGTTGTTAGTTTCAGCACCCAAGACGGGCAAGACCGTCATCTTGCAACAGATTGCGCACGCCATCACAGCGTCGGAGCCGGACTGTGTGCTGATGGTGTTACTGATTGATGAACGTCCTGAAGAAGTAACGGAGATGGAACGTACCGTTAGAGGAGAAGTTGTTTCTTCGACCTTCGATGAACCCGCATCCCGCCATGTGCAAGTCGCTGAAATGGTCATCGAAAAAGCAAAGAGACTGGTGGAACACAAAAAGGATGTCGTGATCCTTCTTGATTCAATCACCAGGCTAGCTCGCGCCTATAACACGGTGCAACCGGCATCGGGCAAAGTGCTTACCGGGGGCATTGATGCCAATGCATTACAGAAACCCAAGCGCTTTTTTGGAGCGGCGCGCAATGTCGAAGAGGGCGGTAGCCTCACGATCATCGCGACTGCACTGATAGATACCGGGTCCAAAATGGACGATGTGATTTACGAGGAATTCAAGGGTACCGGTAATATGGAGATACATCTTGACCGACGGATCGCTGACAAACGCGTGTATCCAGCCATCATTATCAGCCGATCCGGTACGCGGCGGGAAGAGCTGCTGACCGACCCCACAGAATTGCAGAAGATCTGGTTGCTGCTGAAGCTACTCCACCCCATGGATGACCTGGAGGCTGTGGAATTTCTACTGGATAAATTGCGTGCAACCAAGAACAACGCGGAATTCTTTAAATCCATGAATCGATAAACCGGCTTGCCGGTGGCGGACGATTAGCATATCATCGCGCGTCCCCGACCAGCTGAAACAGAGGCAGTAAGCACTAGAGACCCGTGACATGAAGGCCGATATTCACCCCGCCTACGAGGCGATTAAAGTCAGTTGCCAGTGTGGCAACTCATTCGAAACCCGCTCAACCATGGGGCGGGATCTGCACGTTGAAATCTGTTCCGCGTGTCATCCATTTTATACAGGTCAACAGAAAATAATTGACACAGCTGGCCGGGTGGGCAAGTTTCAGCAAAAGTACGGTCGCAAAGACTGACCATTCAAGGTATTTTGTCCAGCACCACAACCCCAGACCAAGGGTGGTCGGCGGTTCTCCACAGAAAACGCCAAGAGCAACAACTGCTCTTTCAATATTTTTTGTCCTGTTCACAACCTGCACTGAAGTCGGTGCGAACCTCAGGTATGAAGCTGTTCGTGATGTAATTGACGGGGATACTATCGTTCTCCAAAGTGGAGAAAGAGTACGTCTCGCCGGAATCAACACGCCGGAACTGGGGCGTGGTGGACGACTTTCCGAGCCGCTTGCGAAAAAAGCATCGAGCACATTACGAGACCTGATTGGTGGCCAATTGGTCGGACTTGAAGAAGCTGAAGATCCGCTTGATCGCTATGGCCGTACCCTGGCCTATATTTACAACAGTGCCGGCCAGAGTCTTCAGCGACAATTGCTCCTCAAAGGGCTCGCCAGTGCAGTTGCTATATCGCCCAACTTGCGCCATTTGGATGAATATGTCTCAGCTGAGACAACAGCCCGGGCGAACAACCAGGGAATGTGGACAATAGACTACTACCGTGCCAGTTCGGTTGAGATGATCAGACCCAAAGCTGGGTATACATTTGTCTACGGTCGAGTCCAGCGCGTGGAGCTCACCGAAAAGTGGTTTGTGTTCGCTCTTGCCAAAAAATTTGTTGTGCTGGTACCACGGCAGCAGTGGAACCGGCACTTTGACTACAAACCCTGCAGCCTGGACCGGGCAAGGATAGCAGTCCGGGGCTGGGTCTCGATGGCGCGCAAACGCTATCGACTGGTAATCAACCATCCCTTCATGCTCGAACGTTGCGGTCAAGAGCCGGTGCGACTATGTCCAAGCAGCCAGGCTCGATCCGTATTACCCAGCCAGATACAGGATGCGTGTGTGTGATTTCAGAGCGTTATCGTAGGAACTACTGTGGCGCCGATTGGCGCCGACTCACGTATCGCACATGAACCTCAGAGTGCTGGTGCGAAAACCGCGACTGCTGGTGTCACTGATGATTGCCGTTCTGGTTGGGTTGGCTGCCGGACTGTGGACCCAATATCAGGACCGTGAAGTCACAAACCCTTACGCCACGGTCGGTGGCAACTTTACGTTGGTCTCAAAGGACGGTGAGGTCTCACTGGCCGATTTCAAAGGGAAGGTGGTCTTGTTGTTTTTCGGCTATACATTCTGTCCAGATGTTTGCCCGACTGAACTCGCAAAAATGCGGGTTGCCTTCAACGATCTTTCGAGCTCAGAGATTGAACAGGTGGTAGGGATTTTTGTCAGCGTGGACACCAATCGGGATACACCGGAAAAGGCCAGCGCTTACGCAGCATTTTTCCACGACAAGATTGTTGGCCTAACCGGCACCGGGGAACAGGTCTCAGAAGTGGCAAAACTCTATTTTGTGGGTTACCGGAAAGTTGAAGCCGGGGGTTCAGCTGCGGGTTACACCGTGGATCATACAGCCACAACCTATCTGATTGGGCGGGATGGCAAGGTCCAGAAACTGTTGCAGGGGCTGACAAGCCAGGAAATAGTTCAGGAACTGCGCAATCAGTTGGCCAGTTGAGCTTTAGGCTGACCGGGGCAGTGGGCAAATGAAACTGGCAGATTGTGTGGCCGAAGTGGAACAGCAGCTCCAGCGCGCGAAGCTTTATTTTGGGCATGGTACAGACAACGCGCGTGATGAAGCCGCCTGGCTGGTGATGGCAGCATCAGGCATTGATGTCGGCACATTCGATGGAGACTGGACACAGGAATTGTCAGTACAGCAGCTGGCTGAAACTGAAAAACTGGTCTTGGAAAGGACCCGCAGCCGACAACCATTGGCCTATATTCTCAACAGTGCCTGGTTCGCGGAGACCGAGTTCTACATCGATGAACGCGCGATAGTCCCGCGTTCTCACATTGGCGAGTGGATACCGGAATGTTTTGAACCCTGGCTTGATCCAAGCGGTGTGCAAAATGTGCTCGACTTGTGCACTGGGGGTGGTTGTATCGCTGTTGCACTTGCCCTGGTTCTGAACCGGGCCAGATTTGATGCTGTGGACATTTCCACGGACGCATTGGCTGTGGCGGCTATAAATGCTCGTCGCCACGCGGTGAGTGATCGAATCCGGCTGATCCAATCCGATCTGTTTACAGCGTTGCCTGGTCGTCGGTACGACTTGATTCTTTGTAATCCCCCATATGTTACAGACCAACTGATCGATGAACTGCCGCTTGAATATAGCCACGAGCCAGAAATAGCATTCAGTGGCGGTGTAGATGGGCTTACGATAATTCGGCAGGTTTTGGCAGAATCGCGGGCACACCTTACTCAGCGGGGATTACTGGTGGTAGAAGCCGGTAGCGCGGCGCTGGCTGTCGAAAATGCCTGGGCTAGGGTACCGTTTACCTGGCTTATGTCAGCGAATGGCGAATCGGTGGTGTTTGTGTTGTCAGCCGATGAACTAGATACTTATGGGCAGAGTTTTGTATAGACACTCAGATATTCGATCGTCAGATCTCGATCATTTCGAAGTCGATCTTGGTTGCATCACAATCGGGGCACTGCCACGAATCGGGGATATCTTCCCAGCGCGTACCTGCATCGATGCCGTCTTCCGGCAGACCCTCAGCCTCATCGTAAATGAAACCGCAGATGACACACATCCACGTCTTATACTCCATAGGGGTTTCTTACCTTATAAGCCAAAGTAGAGCATTCTAACCGAAAGCTTTTTTTCGGCGCACTCAGATCAGGCGCAATTGTTTCTGACACAAGCAGAGTCTTCAACACCGGAGCATCAGAATGAAAGACACCAATCAGCGGTTGTTTAACGCCGCGAAGAAAGTCATACCGGGTGGTGTGAATTCACCTGTTCGCGCTTACAAAGCCGTGGGGGGCACACCCGTATTTATCGATCACGCACACGGCGCCTATATTTATGATACGGATGGGAAAGAATACATCGATTATGTGTGTTCCTGGGGACCGATGATTTTGGGTCATGCCGACCCAACGGTGGTGGCTGCCGTACGGGAGGCAGCGGGGAAAGGCTTGAGTTTTGGTGCACCGACCGCTATGGAGACTGAGTTGGCGGAACTGATTTGCTCGTCTGTGGCATCCGTCGAGCAGGTGCGAATGGTCAATTCAGGTACAGAAGCCACAATGAGCGCTATCCGATTGGCCCGTGGCTTTACCGGCCGGGACAAAATAATCAAGTTTGAAGGTTGCTACCACGGGCACGCTGACGGACTGCTGGTCAAAGCCGGGTCAGGCGCCCTTACACTTGGTGTGCCAACCTCGCCGGGTGTGCCTGCAGCGATGGCTGAGCATACGCTGACCCTGGAATTTAATAACCTGGAACAGGTAACAACGGTGTTCGACGAGGTGGGGGAACAGTTGGCCGCGGTGATTGTTGAGCCTGTTGCCGGGAATATGAATTGCGTACCACCTAAATCTGGGTTTCTTGGAGGCCTCAGAGCATTGTGTGATCAATACGACACTGTACTCATATTTGACGAGGTTATGACAGGATTCAGGGTCGCCGCCGCAGGCGCCCAGGCGCTGTACAACGTCATTCCCGACCTGACCACACTGGGCAAGGTGGTTGGGGGTGGATTACCGGTTGGGGCTTTCGGTGGGCGCGCCGAAATCATGGCCCACTTGGCACCTCAGGGAGCGGTATACCAGGCTGGAACTCTTTCCGGGAACCCGTTGGCAATGGCTGCGGGGATAGCCACTCTGCAACAGGTGCTTGAAGCAGGGTTTTATGAACGCCTCGCGGGGCGACTCGACAAACTCATTGAAGGTCTGCACAGCGCCGCCTCAGACACGGACATCCCATTGGCCACCAACCATGTGGGCGCTATGTTTGGGTTGTTCTTTACCGAAGCAGATACAGTGAGCAGTTTCGCTGATGTCATGGCGTGCGACACCGATCGATTTGGTCGCTTCTTTCATGGCATGCTTGAAGCGGGCATCTACCTGGCACCTTCGGCGTTTGAAGCCGGTTTTATCTCATCAGCTCATGGGGATTTAGAGATTGATCGGACGCTAGAAACTGTGCGTCAGGTACTGAAAACACTCAATTGAAAAAGTTAAATCACAATAGATACTGCATTGGTAACTTTCGATAAACCCGCGCACTGCTCAGCAGGATAAAAGTGATGTGAGTAACCATCAGTGCCATAGTTAAGATGAAGCCGACGAGTACGAACATCAAAAATATAATGACCAACAGGTACAGTGATGTACTCAGTGCAAGATTGACGACACTCCGGCCGCTATCGTCAAGAGATTTTGATTAACCTGACCTGCGCTACTACAACAGCTAGGATTGCCAAAGGTTACGCAGAGATTATCGCCATCAACGGGGCTGAAAACGAGAGGATCTGAATGTCGTCATCGGACTCGGTCAAAGCCAGGGTGACCGTCACACAGACAGCAATCACCAAGGCCAGTCCACTGATCAGGAACAAGCCCGGCAGAAGCTTCCACGGTCAACCCTTTTCACGCGGACGAGAGCAGCCGTTACCGTGCTTGCGCACGGCAATAAGAAACCAGATCGCGACGGGGAACAGCCGGCCGACCGGAATGGTCGGCTGACAACTGGTCAGTCCGCTGGTGCTACGTCTTCAGCGGCTGGGCCCTTATCCCGGGTGGTAAGGCTGAATTCAACGCGCTGACCTTCGGTCAACGTCTTGAAACCTTCACCCCGGATCTCGCGGTAGTGAACGAAAACATCGTCTCCGTTTTCCTGCGCTATGAAACCATAGCCCTTGCGCTCGTTAAACCACTTCACTGTACCTACATGTCGTTCCGACATAACTCCTCCAAACAGGGTTACTTCAAGATCAGAAAGCAAACACACGGTGCTTCCCTAGCGCCCATTGTAACGGTGTTGCCCCTGAACGCAAACATTAATTACCTATCTTTACTGATGGTGATCTCGTAATGTTCTCAGTGATGCCCCGTCTTTTTTGTTGTACCAATCTTCAATCAGCCGAAACGAAATGGAAATGTCCGTCGGCAGCTGAAATTGCCCCGTTGCCAATCCTTCGCTGATTTGTTTGCGACTCAGCCAGCGTGCGTCTTCAAGTTCTTTATCATTTAAGGAAATCGAACGACTAGCAGCCTGCGCCTGGTATCCGAGCATCAGCGTACCTGGGAATGGCCACGGTTGCGATGAATGATAATGTGCGCTTTCAACCTGTATTCCCGTTTCTTCAGCGACCTCCCTGATGACTGCCTGTTCTGCACTTTCACCTGGTTCCACAAATCCAGCGATGGTGGAATAGCGGTTCTCTGGCCATTCGCTTTTGCGACCGAAAAGTGCTTCATCACCGAGCTCAACAAGCACGATAATCGCCGGATCGGTCCGCGGATAGTGTTGACGGGTACACTGCGGTGCAGTGCATTGGAGCATATGCCCACCGAAACGGGCTACCGTTCGGGCACCACACGAACCGCAAAAAGCCTGAGTCCGTCGCCAATTGACGATGGCTCGGGCATAACTCAAAAGTGCAGCATGACGCTCGTCCAGTAATGCGGCAAAAGTCCGGAGGTCGGCGAATTCTCCATACTCAGAGGAGTTTTCTTCGACTATGGCTGCAAAATAATGCCGATCAAATTCGCGCCCCAGGTAAACATATTCATCAAGCACGCCGAAGGTTTTTTCGAATTCGCGCAACGACAGTAAAGCTGCCCGGTAGCCAGACGCTTCCCGCCGGACAAACACATTCCCGCCCGAGACCGGTAAGAAACGACTGGATTCGCTGTTGATCAGACAGGCCAATGTTGTTTCGGTATTGCGCTGCTCCGGCGCGCGGTCGGTGGTCTGACTTGAGAACAGATTGAGTGAACTAAGTTGTAAGTGGTTCATGGTTGGCGAATTCCCGACGGCGACCTGATTCGTGCATGAGCACAGTTAAGCATGGGTAAGGGTACTACAGGACGCAGCGTTTAAGTCGCTGGCGTTCTGGGGTTAGAATCCCTGTACACAGAGTTCCGGCACATCTCGCGATGTGTGACCTGAACACTGTCGATCAACATTACCGCCCAAGATCCTAAAACCATAATGCGCCAGCAACTCAGCGATCTGCTGAAAATTTCCGTTTCAGCTCTGATCGAGGAAGGCGTAATCTGTGTAGACGTGCCAGCCGATGTTCACATCGAACGAACGCGGCAGCGAGATCACGGCGATTTTGCCTGCAACATTGCGATGACATTGGCCAAATCCGCCCGAATGAAACCACGCGATCTGGCCAGTTTGCTGCGCTCCCGCTTGCCGGAGAACACATTGATCGACAGGACCGAGGTGGCTGGACCGGGTTTCATCAATATCTTTCTGACCCATGATGCGTTCTATAAACTGATCCCTGTGATCCGAAAAGCCGGGGATAACTACGGTTGTTGCGACGCCGGAGAGCAAAAACGAATTCTGGTGGAGTTCGTGTCCTCCAATCCGACTGGCCCACTTCACGTGGGACATGGTCGGGGTGCCGCCTATGGCGATGCGCTGGTTCGGGTACTCAGAGCATCCGGGTACGATGCCGCGAGTGAGTACTACATCAATGATGCCGGGCGTCAGATGGATATCCTGGCGGTCAGTGTGTTCTTACGTTACCTGGAACTGTGTGGCGAAGAATTCGAATTTCCTGCTAACGCTTACCAGGGAGATTACGTTTTCGATATTGCAGCGAGCCTGCATCGCGATCTGGGGGAGGATTTGAGACAGCCGTTAGACGCCATCATCGGTTCTTTGCCCACAGACGGTGATCAATTGCTCGATACACTGATTTCGCGCGCAAAAACCTTACTCGGTAAGGAATGCTTTACTCGGATACACGATTTGGCCAGAGATACACTGGTCGATGACATTCGTGAAGACCTCTCACAGTTTGGAGTAACTTTTGATCACTGGTTCTCGGAAAACACTCTGGTCACAGGAAATGCAGTTGCACGGGTCGTGGAGAAGTTGACCGAAAACGGTCTGATGTATGAAAAAGATGGTGCATTGTGGTTGCGCACAACTGACTACGGCGACGAAAAAGATCGCGTTGTAATCCGGGCCAACGGAAACCACACTTATTTTGCAACTGACATTGCCTATCACCTGGACAAGTTTGAACGTGGTTTTGATCATGTCATCAACATTTGGGGCGCGGATCATCATGGTTATATCGAGCGGGTCAAGGCTTCGATCGCAGGATTAGGCCAAGAGCCGGATGCGCTCACAGTATTAACGGTGCAGTTCGCCGTACTGTACCGCAGCGGTAAAAAGGTCTCTATGTCAACGCGCAGTGGGCAGTTTGTAACGCTGCGTGAATTACGCCAGGAAGTCGGTATCGATGCGGCCCGCTTTTTTTATGCCCTGCGTAAACCTGAACAGCATATGGACTTCGACCTGGATCTGGCAAAGTCCCAGTCCAGCGATAACCCGGTGTACTATGTACAGTACGCCCATGCGCGGATCTGCAGCGTTTTCAAGCAGCTGCTCGAAAAAGACATAGCTGTAGACCTTGATGATCCTGACTTTGGTTTGTTGACGGAAGAACGCGAACTGGGATTGTTGCGTGAACTGTCACGCTATCCAGAAGTTGTCGAAACTGCTGCACGCAGCTACGAACCTCACCTCGTTGCGTATTACGTTCGCGATCTCGCCAACGAATTCCACACCTATTACAACGCACATCCTTTTATAGCTGCTGATGCACCTCTGCGAAACGCCAGATTATCGCTGATAGACGCCACCCGAGTCGTATTGGCTAACGCGCTCGGTCTACTCGGTGTATCGGCACCGACAAGTATGTGAACAGATGTTCCCCTGGCGCCGAAGGAACGTAAGATTACGGCCAGGACAAATAGTGTCGCTGATGTTTACACTGGCTGTGGGCCTGGTGGGTGGTTGGGCGGGGACCATTATGTACAACGGCATGAAAAGTGGCGATCCGGACCGAATAGGTGCTGGACTGAAACAATTGTTTACAGAGTCGCAGGAGGGTGAGGTTGCCAATACGGCCAGCAAGATAGCCCCGTCAACCGATCCTGTTCGCACTAGCTTTGAATTTTACACGGTGCTGCCAGATGTCGAACGAGTTGTGTCTGTCGAAGAGACCGCGCCGCGAACACAAACCAGCAAAGAGCCTGTCAAGAAATCAGTCAAGATCCAGGATACCGATGGATATTACATGCTCCAGGTGGGGTCTTACAGCAAACAGTCAATCGCGGAGAAAATGAAGGCCCGACTGGCAATCACCCGCTTTGAACCAGCGATACAGAGGGTCAATATTCAAGGTCAAGGACAGATTTTTCGCGTGCAGGTCGGTCCGTTCAGGACCATGGGACAGTTGGAAAAAGCGAATCGCAAACTCGAGCAGATGGGGTTTAAGACTTTGTGGCTAAAAGTCTCAACACGACCCTGAGCACACAAAAGTGAAACACATACGCAGAAGCGCCATTGGCCCGGACAAACTGAGTGTAACCATTGTCTTGCTTGACGGATATTTTCTAGTTTTTTGTTTATCGTGCCGGGAGATAGCGGCATGGAAATAAACAAAACTGGCGGTTAATTATTGATTGAGTCCCTACAGCAACAGGGTACAGATCATGTTTTCTGTGTGCCAGGAGAAAGTTTTCTATCGGCACTCGATGGTTTGCATAGTGTGGAGTCGATTCGCACCATCATCTGCAGACAAGAAGGTGGTGCGGCGATGATGGCAGATGCCTACGGCAAACTCACCCACCGCCCCGGGTGTGTTTTGTCAGCCGTGGGCCTGGGGCGAGTAACGCGGCAGTAGGTATCCACATCGCTTCTTAGGACTCGACACCTCTGGTGATGTTCGTTGGTCAGATTGAGCGTGGCACAATTGGGCGTGAAGCATTTCAAGAAGTAGATTACAAAGCGATGTTTGGACATGCCGCCAAGCGGTAGAACAGATTGAAGATATGGATCGGATTCCAGAAGTAGTTAGCCGTGCTTTTCATGCAACTGTTAACGGTCGTGCCGGACCGGTTGTGATCGCCTTACCGGAAGACATGCTGCGGGATACAACGGCTGATCAGCCTGTCGCATCGTTTCGGCGTGTGGAATCGGCGCCGGCCGCGGCAGCTGTTGCGGAGTTCGAATAAAGGCTTAAAGCTGCCCGAAAGCCGATCATGATCATTGGCGGACGGGGTTGGCAGCCGGACGCGAGAGAGAAAATTCAGCAGTTCTCAAAAGACTGGAATCTTCGTGTCGTGGCCGGGTTTCGTTTTCAGGGGAGCTTGCAACCGCTGTACAGTACCAGCTTTCTGTGGTGATTGTCGTTGTTACCAACGGGATGTTCGGTACGATTCGGATGCATCAGGAACGGCAGTTCTCCGGCCGAGTCATCGGTACGAAACTTGTTAACCCTGATTTTTGTGCGCTGGCCCAGGCCTACGGTGCTCATGCAGAACGAGTTGAGGAAACCGCGGCATTTCTACCGGCCCTGCGGCGTGGGCTCGAAATTTCAGGTCCCGCGCTGATAGAACTGATTGTCGATCCTGAGGCAATCACACCCAGCCGAACATTATCGGATCTGAAAGCCGGGGGATGATCGAAACGGGTTAGGCGAGTACCAAGCGCAGCTTATCGATCACCGTGTCGAGCTGTGCTTCAGTGATGACCAGCGGCGGCAGCAGCCGGATCACGGTAGGTCCGGCTGGCAGCGCCAGTATGCCCTGGTCCAGCAGGGCCTGCAGATAGGGAGTGGCCTTTTCCTTGAGTTCAATACCGATCATCAGGCCGATCTGGCGTACATCTCTGACCCGTTCCGGCAGGTGAGCGCCAAACTGGCTGGCAAAATAATTACCCCGTACCCTGGCTTGTTCTGCCAGTTGCTGGGTCTGCATGAATTCAATGGCGGCGAGTGCTGCGGCGCAGGCCAAGGGGTTACCACCGAAGGTCGAGCCATGAGCACCTATGCCGGGATCGACACGCGCAGAGCACACGACAGCACCCATGGGGACGCCACCAGCAATCCCTTTGGCCAGGCACAGCATGTCCGGCGAAAGGTCATGATGCTGGCAGGCAAAGAAAGCACCAGTACGACAGAAGCCGGTCTGCACTTCGTCAATGATGAGAAGCACCCCCCGGTCATCGCATAACTGACGAGCCGCTGCCAGGTAATCTGCGTTGGCTGGACGGACACCACCCTCACCCTGAACAGGTTCCAAAATGATGGCCGCGGTATTGTCATCGATGGCTGCGTCTAACTTATCGATGTTGTTAAGGGGAACAAAGCTGCAGTTCGGTAGCAAAGGTTCAAACGCGTCACGGTATTTAAATGTTGCACTGAGTGCGCCCAGCGTGCGTCCGTGAAATCCGCGCATCGCCGTTACCAGCCCGCTGCGCCCGGTCGTTTTTCGTGCAAACTTGATCGCCGCTTCAATGCTTTCCGTGCCAGAGTTGCAGAGAAACACGCGCTCCAGACCGGGCGGTGTAATCTCGACCAGTTTTTTCATCAACTGCCCGCGCGTGTTATTGAAAAATATACCTGGGCAGGTGATCAGGCTTTCTGCCTGGTGCGCAAGAGCAGTCGCTACGGCTGGATTGGCGTGACCAATGTTGGCAACACCTACACCAGCCGTACAGTCCAGATACTCATTTCCCTGATCATCCCATAACAAGGCACCTTCACCCCGAACGATGGTCACACCCCGCCGGGGATAGACCGGTAAAGCGAAGCGTTCTTCGTAATCTCTACCGTTCATCGAATTATCGTTCCACAGCCTGCCAGTGCATCCCGAACGGGGTGTTCTACTCGGCCGTCTGCGATAACCACCTCTGCTGCACCAGCGGTGAAGAGGGTGCGTAAAGCCAGCATTTTACGTTTCATACGGCCTTCTACCTGCTGTTCGCGCTGCGCCAACTCTGCTTGACTCATCTGGGGTACCAGACTCGACGGATCTTTCCGATTATCAAGAAAGCCGGGGGCCTCAATCAACTGCAGAATTCTGGTCGCATTGAGCCCTTTCTGCAGAACATTTACGATGTCATCGTTTTCAGAGTTGATGGCATGGCCTTGTTCGTCGATGATGGGTATGCTGATCACGGGGCGGTATTCGTGTTTCAGCAACAGTTCCAGCAGGGTGGTATTTGCGGAACGGGGTTTGCCAGAAAAATCCCGCTTAAGGATTGTTTTGCCCCCCTCCCGAACTCGAATACCGCGATTTCTTTCGCCCTGAACGAGGCGGCCATCCAGACCACTGAGGCCGATCGCGTTGACACCTTGGCGTTGGCAAAGCTCGACAAAACGACGGTTGCGAAGGCCAGCATAGGTCATCATGATGAGGTCTATGGCTGACTCGTCAGAATAAACACTGGTATAGCCAGACAGTGAAGTCAGCTCCTGTTTGGTCATCGCCAGACGTTCGCCGATACTGTCGCGCAGTGCGTTGGCTCCAAGTATCACAACAAACGGGTCATCTAACGCGGCAAGATCGTTCACGACGCCTGGAATATTGATATCGGCGCCACCACCGACTTTGATAATCAACATGTTTAAAGTGTCAAGATGCTGCGGTTACTAATAGGTTGCCACCGGATCCTGCCGGGGTAGGGTTCGGAGCAGACAATGTCGGCCGTTCCTTCCTGTCCACGGTACATCTGAAAGTATGCCTGATTTTCATTGTACAAGGTGGCGAGGTGCGAAGACGTTGTATCGGCAATAATCAAATTCATGGCACGCACGTAGCGGGTTCTTTTTTCGATGATCGCAGTGCCTCTGGTCAGGGCCTTGAGTCGATCACCATGGTCAAATCGTTTGACGTAGTTGAAGATCTTTTCCGCGCCGATGCGACCTTCCTCCTTGATCCGCACACCGTGGAGTTGACCGTTGAATACAAATACCCGCTTACCGTCGAAAAACGGCATGTTATTTTCAACCGCAATTCCCTCATCTCGAAAAGCGCTTCGGGCATGAGCGACAAGCAGAGTAGTGGCGCCGAATTGTGAGATGTCATCCTGCCAGATGGGTGAGATATTCCGGTAGATTTGCCACTGATTGTCTTGAAGCCAGGCACAACCCCAGCCGTGTCCCTGATATTCTGAGCTGTCGCGTGACAATGCAGCGAAATGCAGCAGGTGGTCGGAAATCCGGAAAGGTTGTGCAGCATGCACCCACAGTAAACGACACATCGGCAGGTTGTCAGATAGGATGCAGGCCCGGAAATTCGAGGCCACAGGTCTCGTCAAATCCATGCATAAGGTTGAAACACTGTATGGCCTGTCCAGCGGCGCCCTTCATCAAGTTGTCGATAGCGCTGATGACCACCAGTCTGTTGGACGAGGCATCCCGCTCGAACCCGATATCGCAGTAGTTGGTACCTGCCAGGAGTTTGGGTTCTGGATAGCGATGGATGCCACTGCGTTCTTTAACGATCCGTATAAAAGGTTCCTCTGAATAGTCCTCGCGGTATATTTTCCATACTGCTTTTTCGTCCAAATCATCGTTCAAAAAGACATGGCAGGTCGCAAGGATACCGCGCACCATCTCGATAGAGGTTGCGGAAAAATGTATTGCGATATCACCGAGCACCTGTTTCATTTCGCCCACATGTCGGTGGCCCGTAGGTTGGTAGGATCGCACCGCCCCACTGCGCTCCGGGTGGTGTGAAGCATCGCTCCCTGTATTACCGCCTTCACTAGAGCCCGCTTTGACTTCGATGACAACAGACTCAACCAAATTGCGCCGCACGAGTGGACGTACAGCCAGCGTACTGGCAGTGGCGTTGCAACCGGCGCAGGCGACCTGATCTGCCTGCATGATGTTTTCACGGTTGAATTCCGGCACGCCATAAGCAAAAGTGCCAAGTAGGTCAGGGCGTAAATGTGGCCGGCCATACCATCGCATATAGCTTTCAGCATCGGTCAGCCTGAAATCAGCACTGAGGTCAATCAGTCGCGGAGCCAGTGTCTGAAAACGGTCTATGCTGGCCATGATTTCTCCATGCGGCAGACAGAGAAACAACAGATCACATGACTCAAGTTCATTCACTGCACAGAACTTCAGCCGAGTTATGCCGCGCAGATTGGGATGGGCATTATGAACAAACTTTCCAGCAGATCGTTCTGAGGTGACCTGCTGCACTGTGCTTTCGGAGTGAAACAGTAGCAGCCGCAACAATTCGCCACCGGTGTAGCCAGAACCTCCGACAATGGATACGCGAATCACCTTAGTTGTTCCAGTACATATTCGACAACACGGCCGGGAATATTAACTCCCGTAGATTCAATGCTATTCCTGAATTCCATAGTGTAGTTGACTTCATTGACCAGCAGGCCTTCTGTTGATTCAAAGAGGTCGACAGCAAGCACGCCGCCGCCTACTGCATATGCCGCAGCGACCGAAAGCGATGCGATCTCGTCGGTTACCGGGCAATTGGTTGCGACGGCACCTCGCGCTGTATTGGTGATCCAATGAGACGAACTGCGATAGATCGCCGCAATACAGTCGTTGCCGACCACGAAACTGCGTATATCCCTACCTTGTTTCTCGACGTATTTCTGGATGTAGAAAATCGAGTGATGGTAGCTGCCAAGAACTGTTTTGTGTTCGAGGATCGATTCGGCAGACTCGCGGTCATTGACTTTGGCTAACAAGCGGCCCCATGAGCCGACCGCAGGTTTTAGTACTACCGGGTACCCCAGTTCCTCTATTGCCACCAGCGCTGAATCTTCAGTAAAAGCAACGCGAACCGATGGTTGGGCCAGACCAGCTTCTTTTAACGCAAGAGAGGTCAGAATCTTATCACCGCATACCCGAGCAACTTCGGATGAATTAATACAGCGAATACCGAGGCTCTCGAAAAGCCGCAGTCCATGCATAGCGCGGGAATGATTGATACAGCGTTCTACGACAATATCAATATCGGGGATCGACTCAAGGTCAAAAGTCAGTTTTCGATCATCAAGCATTATGGGCGTGACATTCCGTTGCCTGAACTCGTCAATCAGAAGTTTTTCCTCCTTCCTGATCAGCGAGTGAAGGAAGCCTACTCTCATTCTCCCCAGTCCTCCTCGGTCTCTGGTGCTTCAGCGAGTGTTGGTGGATTGAGTTCAGTGACTTCCAGTTCAGAGCCACAGTCGGGACACTCCAATAGTTCTCCGACGACAGTATCGGTTGCCAGCGTAATCTGGGCACCGCATACGGGGCATTCACTCATAAGTTTTCTCCGATTGTAATCACAGTTCAGATCCATTGCATAAAATGAAATCTCTGATTTTAGTGGCGGCCTATTCTAGTGTGACGCTCGTGTCAGGGCGAGTGATCCAGATTATCATCGCATCTGGCGCAGCTATGTGCCAAATCTGGACCAGCCCAGGTAATGCCACGGCAGGTCTTATCTGTTTAAATGAAGGTTTTGGCCGTGCGTCATATTGCAAAACCGGTTGTGAATCCCGCCTGCTGGTTTTGCTGTTTCTGCGCAGCGGGGCCAGTTTACCCACAGGTAAAGGAAAATAACGGTGGATACCTTTCTTCAGCAACTCAGTAGTGATATCGAAGCTTTTGTCTCGGCACGAGACTGGCACCAGTTTCACTCACCCAAGAACCTTTCGATGGCCTTGAGTGTTGAAGCAGCTGAACTTGTAGAACATTTTCAGTGGTTGACGGCTGACCAGAGCGAAGACTTGTCTGACGATCAGTGTCAGGCGGTTGGCGAAGAGTTAGCCGATATTCTGATCTATACCTTGATGGTGGCCCGGCGTTTGGGAATTGATCTGGAACAGGCGACGGTCAATAAGATGAAACAGAACCGCCGCAAGTACCCGATCGAGAAGGCCCGGGGCCTGACCGCCAAGTACACCGAGCTCTAAGCAGGCCACACTGTCGATGCTCGACCTTGGCCGTTGCCCACTGGATAGGCCGGATCCTTCGGTCGGACAGTGAGTGGCTGGTGACCCGGCTAGGTACCGCCGGTACACACCAGCCCCTGGTACAGCGAGTGTTTTGATTATGTTTAGGGCTTCGGCGAGATCATTTCGGTCGACACGGACCTGGTCGGGCCTTACGGCCATTGTGCAGATCTCTCGCCTATCTTGGAAAGAGACCTGAAGGTGCGGCCGGTTAAATCGGCACGTGACGCGCAAGATGCACGAACTACAGGAGCAGTCATAACAATATCGCAAAAGCACTTAAGTCGTCGCACTAGCCTAGGTTATTCGGCATTGTGCATGTTGCCGCTATGGTTTTACTTGCCCTATCAAAGTTTGACCCTTTAAAAAAGCACTATTAAGAATTGCCCTAAATCACGCCCTGTTCGCGGAGCCGATCGCACTCGGCGGTATCGAGGCCTAATAGTTCCTCAAGCACCTCCTCGGTGTGCTGGCCTAGCATGGGTGGTGCGTGCCGATAGGATACCTCCGTTACCGACATTTTCGATGGGCTGCCAATCAGACTGACCGGTTCGCCGGCGGCGGGATGGTCCATTTCGATTCGCATGTCACGGGCTATGACTTGGGCATCGGCGAAAACCTGGTCGATGTTGTTGATGGGGCCGCAGGTGATTTTATTGTTCTCCAACTCTTTCAGCCAATAAGCCGATGGTTTTTGCTGCATCACCTCGTTGAGGATTTGGGTGAGTGCTTCACGGTTTTGCACGCGCGCTTTATTGGTGGCAAAACGTTCATCATTGATCAGCTCGGGTACGCCAGCAAACTCGCAATATCGTTTGAACTGGTCGTCATTGCCAACAGCTACGATGATGTTACCGTCGGCAGTAGGGAAAACCTGATAAGGCACAATATTTGGGTGTGCGTTGCCCAGTAGTCCTGGCACTTCCCCCGAAGTAAGGTAATTCAGGCCCTGGATCGATAACAAAGACACCTGGGTATCCAACAGGCTGATATCCAGATGCTGGCCTTCTCCAGTCACTTCGCGGTGTCGTAGTGCCGCATTGATGGATAGGGTTGCCCAGAGGCCCGCCGTCAAATCAGCAATGGGGATGCCAACGCGATGTGGCTCTCCGCCAGGTGGCCCGGTAATGCTCATGATGCCGCCCAGGCCTTGTGCCATGAAATCATATCCGGGTCGTTTGGCCTTAGGCCCAGTTTGACCAAATCCGGTGATTGAGCAATAAACGAGTCCTGGATTGTCGGTCTTGAGGCTCGCGTAATCGAGGCCGAATTTGGCGAGATTTCCGACCTTGAAATTTTCAGCTAGGACTTGGCATTGGTTGATCATTCGCTTGGCCAAGGACTGGCCCTGGGCACTGGTGAGGTTCAATGTTACCGAGCGTTTGTTGCGGTTGGCAGAGAGGTAATAGCCGCTTTCGGTGGTTTCGATTCCATCTACGTCAAGTACAAACGGGGGGCCGTATTTTCGAGTATCGTCGCCAACTTCGGGCCGTTCGATCTTGATGATATCGGCGCCGAGATCGCCCAAGATCTGTGTGCAACTCGGTCCTGCCAAAACGCGCGTCAGATCGAACACGCGAATTCCAGTGAGCGGGCCGCTCATCGTGGCCTCGTGGCATTCAGTATCATTCAGGTTTTCCTAATTAAGTTCCAAAAATTTCTCGCAGCTGCGTTGGCGCACCTTTTTACCAATTCCTCTGCGCAAATCCCCGGCCGGTCCCAATTGGCGCAAACATAGTCAGCATCGAACATCCAAGCGGGGAAAGCGTCTGGGGAAGCTGTACAGATTCAGGTTCAAAGGACAGAGAATCCTATCGCATGAAAGTTGGAGATTCTAACCAATTGACTGGGGCGAGAAACGTTCGCAGTTGTTGACTTGGGCAGGTTGGTTGGTCGATCAGGTGTATTTCAGCTTGAGTACGTCGCGGGCGCTGTCCTCGAGGGAGCGTTCACCGCGCTCGAGGGTGTCGCAGATCGCGTCGAGGTTACCGTCGCCGTGTCGCAGCAGCCGCTCCTGCAGCAGGGCGCCGGCCCGGCTCGCCAGCAGGCGGCGAGTACGCTCTCGCCGTCGCCTGGTGCTATCCCCACCGTCTTTTACTCCATGATAAACGATCGCGTCCACCAACTCATCGAGTCCGCTGACAGTCGTTGCTGTCGTCTGCAAAACCGGCACCTGGCCGTGCACAGGCGGTCGAAGCGCCAGCATCGCCTTGAGTTGTTGAACCGTTAGATCGGCACCTGCCAGGTCTGCTTTGTTGACGACCAGAATGTCAGCTATCTCAAGCACTCCAGCTTTCAGTGTCTGGACATGGTCTCCCATTCCCGGCGCACACAGAACGACTATGGTCTGCGCTATTTCAGCGATCTCGATTTCAGACTGGCCAGTACCTACAGTTTCCAGGATGATGCGGCCAAAGCCTGCGAATTCAAGAATATCGATGATGCTGTGAACGGCGGGAGTAAGGCCTCCGAGATGACCTCGCGTGGAAAGCGATCGAATAAATACGCCATCATCAGCATTGTGACTGTGCATACGCAGTCGATCACCCAGAATTGCGCCACCGCTGATCGGACTCGACGGATCCACAGCAACAACGGCGACAGTGTGTGAAAGTCTCCTTAGCGTGGAAATCAGCCCGTCGATGAGCGTGGATTTACCCGATCCTGGTGGTCCGGTGATACCGATGATCTGCGCGTGGCCGGTGTGCGGCCCGATTTCCTGGCACAGGCCGGTGATCCGGGCCTGATCGGTTTCGGCGAGGGTGATCGCCCGGCCAATTGCGCGACGGTCACCGGCTTTCAGCGCGCGGATCAGTGATCTTGGTTTTGATTCCAGGACGTCCAAATTCAGTCAACTATAAGCGGATGACCAAATCCAAGTTCCTGCCGCAGACAGCCGACAACTTCTCCATGGGTAACGCCGGCGGCTGTCGCCTCGACCACTTTGCTAAACACATTGTCGTTTTTCGAGTTGGCAGCGCGGCTCAGTTCGGCCAGGGTGCGTTTGACGTCTGCCTGGCTGCGCTCGTTTTTGAAGCGACGTAACTGTTCTACTTGGGCACGCATCTTCTCTGCAGCAGGTCGTACGGTCGGGGTCACCGTTTGCTGGTCTTCAGCAGGCGGCGTGCGGTAGCAGTTGACACCGATAATTTTCTGCTCGCCGCTGTCAACGCGACTTTGCCAGTTGAGAGCCGATTCCCCGATTATGCGCTGAACCAATCCCGATTCGACGGCCTTGAACATACCCCCCTCGTTTTCCACCACAGCCATGACATTAAGGATCTTTTTTTCCATCTGGTCTGTGAGGTCTTCGACGTACCATGAACCACCGAGTGGGTCGATTACGTCGCACAGGCCGGCCTCCTCGCGGAGGATATTCTGGGTTGCAACTGCAATACGTGCCGGGTGTTCGTTGGGGACATTGCTCACTTCATCATAGGCATCTGTGTGTAACGACTGCAATCCACCCAGGATGCCAGCGATAGCTTGGGTAGAGACGCGAGTGATATTATTGAGTGGTTGCTGACGCGTCAGGTCTGCTCCTGAAGTCTGGCCGTGAAACTTAAAGCGCCGAGCATGGGCGGTTTTTGCACCCAGCTCGTTCTGCGTCAGATTAGCCCAGATTCGCCGCCCCGCGCGAAACTTTGCCACTTCTTCAAAAAGACTCATTGAGATATCAAAGAAAAAGGTGAATCGGGGTAGGAAATCGTCAGGATCCATACCATGCTCAAGACAGTCTCTGCCGTACTGCAAGGCTGATGACAGGGTGAAACCCATAGCTTGGGCCGGTGTGGCACCAGCTTGCTGCATATGCTGCCCAACCACTGATAATGGGTTCCAGTGGGGAATCCGTTGACGGCAGAAAGCGATGTGGTCGACCAAAATTCGTCTGGCGCCTTCTAGCGACAACCTGAAAAACATGTGGTTTGCAACAAAGTGTGAAAGGAAATCGCTTTGGTTAGAGGTGCCAGAGATATGTTGCCAGGAAATACTGCGTCGATCGGCAGTATTGAGCACGAACGACAGCAGGGTAAATGGTGAGGGGTCGTTCATGGCAGTTGAAATTGAACCAATGTCCACACCCTTCAAAGCCGAATCCATGTGGTCCGCTGTGTTGATCACTGTGCCGCAGGTACCCAAAAGCGGCAAAGGCACATCGTCGCAGTCGTTCCCACGGTAGACAGAATTGCAGGGGATAAGGCTGATCGCGGTTGTACCGGCATCAATCAATTGCAAGACCCGTTTGTTGTACTCATCTGGCGTCCCCTGTCCGATTAACTGACGCTGGCTCCAGGTCTTGCCTCGATGCATCGTTGTATAGATGCCCCGGGTATAAGGTACCTGGCCGGGGAAGCCCAGGGCCTCAAGGTAGTTTTCAGCGCTATCTCGGGTTGGCCCATACAGGGGTTGGATCGGGATGCCGGAACGGTTTTGCACCGGGACTTTGCTGTGTATGTTTTGATCGTATTCCTTCTCCCACTGAGCGTGGGCTTGATCATAGAGATCAGTTGAGGCAGGGTTTGTGCGCCGACGCATGACTGCTCCTCCTATATAAACTCGGTGTCTCGTTCGTGGCGGGCGGCTGCAGCGAAGCCGCTGATTTGTTCAACGATTGTGCCCCGGTCTGTTCCCGGGCCCAGTATGGCGCTGACTCCAGATTCGAGTAGCAGCGGGTATTCCTCATCAGGGACGATGCCTCCGACCACGACTCGTACATGGGTCAAGTCCGCAGCAGTGAGTCGGGACATGAGATCTGGAATAATGAGGTGGTCGGTCGATAAAGAACTTATTCCGACAAGGTCAACATCTTCATCACCGGCCAGCCGTACTACGGCGTCGAGAGACTGCCAAGGGGGTGTATAGATGACTTCCATGCCGGCATCGCGCAAATATGCAGCGACGATGCGGCTACCCCGATCGTGGCCATCCAGACCGACCTTGGTGACGAGTATTCGGTAAGGTATTTGGTTCGGTGCGTTCACGGTATTTGTTCGGTCAGCGTCGTATCAAAGTGATTAAATCAACAGCGCAAGCACTCGCTGCAGTTGTGGCTGCGTCGACTGACAAGGGCCACCGATCGGCATCTAATTCAACTGGATAACCGCTGACTTTATACTTGTATCTCGAGAGCCTGTAAAGATGTTGCCTCACACCTCAGATTGATCGAGACATGCCTAAGCAACTCGCAGTAGTGATGATCCACGGCATCGGTCGTCAGCGACCCGATTATGCCGCCCGCATGATGCGTAACATTGAACGGCAGCTGGTCGTACAAGGGTATGAACCGGATGCAATCGCTTGGCAGCCGGTCTACTGGGATGACATCCTCGCGCCTGCAGAGAAAGCCTACCTCAAACGAAGTCTGGACACCGCATCGTTGAGAGCGCACCGACTGCGCGAACTGGTGGTTACGGTGCTGGGAGATGCCACAGGCTATCGCCAGTTGTCGGCCGGACGAGCTTCTTCTGATGAGTTAAGAGTCTACCGCGTCGTTCATAAACGAATTCAGCAGAACATCGCTTCGCTTTATCACGATCAGCTGGGTAGCCACCCGGTGCCAATGGTTGTTTTGGCACATTCTTTCGGCGGTCATATCCTGTCAAATTATGTCTGGGACAGCCAGCGTTGGCCTCGACAGGAGTTGTCTGCTTTTGAGCGAATGAACTGGCTGACAGGAATCATTACGTTCGGTTGCAATATACCGCTGTTTACGTTTGCCTGTCCGAAGATCGTGCCGATCAGTTTTCCACCACCGCGGCTAGCAAAACGCCTGAAGTCAAAGGCCCGATGGCTGAATTATTATGATCCAGACGATGTCCTGGCCTGGCCACTGAAATCGGTCAACGCTGCCTATGCGCGGGTTGTGAGCGATGATCGATTGATTAATGTCGGGGGTGCGATGATCAGCCGAACACCGTTTTCTCATCTTCGATACTGGTCTGATCTCGGATTCGCTCGCGAGGTAGCGGCATTTCTGGTAACACTGTTGTGAAGACCCTGGTAGCTCCAGTCGTCCAAGGACTCTCAACTCGGCTACGCCGGCGGGGCTGTTCTGGACCCGGAGATGTGCACTATCATCTGAACTGAGCTGTCACACTATTCCAATAACACTGATGAGAACACAATGTACGAGCAACTACTGACCGGTGCGCGGGCCCTGCAATCGCAGACGGTGGCAATGAGGCGGGATATTCACCGAGAACCGGAGCTGGGGCTGGATCTGCCACGGACGCGGGCAACTGTTCTGGATGGCCTATCCGGTCTGGATCTAGAGATCAACCTATCGCAGGCGACAACGGGTTTAGTAGCGATCCTGCGCGGCGCTCGTCCAGGCCCCAATGTCCTGCTGCGTGGTGATATGGATGCACTGCCGATGTCTGAGGACACCGGGTTGCCGTATGCATCCCAAACACCGGGACGTATGCACGCCTGTGGCCACGATGCGCACACCGCTATGCTTGCCAGTGCCGCTCATCTGTTGAGTGAACGTGTAGAACATATCAGTGGCAACGTCTTGTTTATGTTTCAACCCGGAGAAGAAGGATATGGCGGAGCCAAGGTCATGCTGGATGAAGGTGTGCTAGAAGCGGGCGGAAAACCCGACTCGGTTTTTGCTCTGCACGTCGCACCAGAGCTTCCCTCAGGCGTGGTGGGTTGTCGCAGTGGACCAATCCTAGCCGCAGCCGATACTGTTCACGGCCGCATCATCGGCCGGGGAGGCCATGGTTCCATGCCGCATAACGCTGCAGATCCTGTACCGGTCGCATGCGAGGTGGTGCAGGCCATACAGACATTGGTCACTCGACGGTTCAGCGTATTTGAGCCGGTAGTTGCAACGGTGGGGCGAATACAGGCCGGTACAACCAATAACGTCATACCCCAAAGTGCAGAACTCGACATCACCCTGCGCTCTTTGTCGGAAGACACCCGAGAACGATTGGCATCCGGTGTTTGCGGTCTAATCGAGCAGATCGCTGTCGCTCACGGTCTGCAGGGCGAGGCCAAGCTCAAACGTGGATACCCACCAACCATCAATCATGCTGCGGGCTCAGGACTCGTCGCAGCGGCGGCAAAGGCCCTGCTCGGAGAAGAAGGCTATCGCTTAATGCCAGAGCCGTTCATGGCGGCCGAAGATTTTTCCTACCTGCTACAGCGTTATAACGGCGCATTCGCATTTCTGGGAGTAGCGCCACCGGGAACAGAAGGTACGGCAGCGCCGTGCCACTCAAATCACATGCTGATCGATGAGGATGCAATGGCTGTCGGTGTTGCGATGCATGCGGCCATCGTACTGACGAGTCTTGATGGATCGGCTTGACCGACCAGGATGACGTGGAAAATGGTCAGTAAACGCACAACATCGCCAGCTCGACGGCTTGTGCTGGGGTGTAGACGGCAGGCTGAACAGAGACTAACGACACTTGGCTTGCCCAGTGGTTGGCCTGCCTGCCTTGACCTGTTGGATACGCATCAAGTGCCTGAAACAGACGATTCTGGCAGATCGCTTTTTTACTCTCGTAAGGAAGTTATTGACACCGCGCGTTTGCTTTACCAGACCTATTGTGTGGAAAACTGGCTGAAAGAAAACGATGCTGAGCGTGCAACCGCAAGTATGTTGGATCTGCTGGATTTGGCTTTAACCGCAGGGCTGACGGATGCGATAGACAGTGAACACGCAGCCAGTACACAGACCAAAAGGCAACAGGTCAAAAGAGGGGATCTACGCTGGTGGCGCCGGGTGGCAACAGCGCTGCGTAAGCGAAACGGCACATTATCGAATCTGGAGATAGCCCGGCGTATCGATCCTCGGCGTCACCACACTATCCGTAAATATCTCTAAGACAGCCGATCACGAACCCGATCCGCGGACAATGGATCGAGAAACCCCTCGAGTGTGGCTTCGGTTTCCAATGCCATGGCTGATTCCAGGTCAGCAGTCGGTGATTTCCGCAGGGCCAGTTTGAGATTTTTCACCGGTCCGGCAGGCAACACAGCGATCCGTTGTGCGAGAGACCTTGCCAGCGGCATAACCTCATCATCTTCCGCGATTTGCCAACTAAATCCCAGTTCTGCAGCGTCGCTTGCGCTGTAGCGTTCACCCAGCAAAATCATATCTCGCGCATTCTGAAGGCCGATCTGTTCAACCAATAGGCGGGTCACACCACCGGTGACAAACACACCCAGCGAGATTTCAGAAAAAAATAATCGGCAGGACTGAGCCATCACGACAAAGTCGCAGTTAATGGTCCATTCGAGCCCACCACCCACAGCCCAGCCATGAATTGCGCCGACCACCATCTTGTCGTTAAGACAGAGCCCGCGGGTAATGTCCTGAATGTGCTCGATATACGCTCGTGTCTCGGCCGGATTGCGGACCTGCTGATCAAATTCCTTCAGATCGTCACCCGCACAGAACGCGCGGCCAGCACCACACAAAATAATCGTTTGGACATCGGCATCCGCGTTAGCGTGATCCAGAGCCGATTTGAAACCCGAAAGCAATTCAGGATTGATCGCGTTTAACCGATGTGGGCGGTTCAAGGTGATCGTTGCGATGCCTTCAGACACTGAATACAACACTGTTGTGTTCATGACAAATACTCCTTGATGACGCGTTTGGTTTTTCCTTCGCTTCGGGGCAGGTTGCCCGGCGCCAGGAGCTTAAGCTCCACGGTGAGTCGAAGCACTTGGCCAATATGATGGGAGAGTCGAGCCAAGAGATGATCCGACGGGTGGGCACTATTGTTCAGCTCAACTTCCAGCGGCAGCCTATCGTAGGGCCCTTTGTGTGTCAGGCGAATTCGGTACTCACCGTTCAATTCGGGACAAGAAAGGACCGCGGCTGATACGCCAGAGGGATAGGTATTTACACCCCGGACAACGATCATTTCATCCGTACGGCCAATAACCCGGAATCGCGGTGCGGTCCGACCGCACTGACACATATCGGTGCTGGTCAGGCGCACCAGGTCGCCTGTCCGAAACCGAACCAGCGACTGACAGTCCTTCGAAAGGTTGGTTAAAACCAGTTCTCCTTCGGTACCGGCTCGCCAGGGTTGTGGTTCGCTCGTATTGACGTTAACCAACTCAGGCAGCGCCACATCAAGCGCCAGAAAATGAAGGTCAGCCTGATCGGTACACTGACCGGCGAAGTTGCACAGGAAGTCGCTGACGCCATAGTTGGCATTCATCGCTTGCATACCCCACACTGTTTCCAGGCGTTGCCTGAACGTTGGGTCATCGAGTCCGGCTTCACCGCCCATGAATCCCTTGCGCAGACCGAGATCGCGGGGAGTCAACTCCGGAAAGCGCTCGGTGATGACCTGTTCCAGCCGTGCCGGGTAAGACGGTGTACAGGAGATCGCATTAATACCCACATCGAGAATTGTACGTATAAGAAGTTCGCTGCCCCCGCTGCCATACGGCACGACCAGAGCGCCGGTACTTTCTAGGCCGAGGTGGTCTGTCAGGCCACCCATCCACAACTGATAATTTAGACAGTGAACCACGATGTCGCCCGGACCCAAACCTGCTGCAGACTGACTGCGGCCGGCAATGTGTGCCTGCATCAAAGCGTCAGCACTCGACAGCGCAATGTTCATCGCGTGGCCGCTTGTTCCCGACGTACGATGCAGTCGTACGACACGGTTAGACGGGAACCCCAGATAGCTACCAAAAGGCGGATGTACAGACTGATCGGTCCGCAACATATCCTTATCTGTTAGAGGAAGTTCAGCAATATCGTCCAGATCTAACGGGAACGAGAACGGTGCCGCTGGGTGGTATCGTCGGTAGAACTCTGAATTGGATAAGTGCTGGCGCTGTTGAGCCCAGTTGTTCTGTTGAACCTCTCTTAGATCCGGTAGAGGTAGAAATGGCGCATTCACTATAAATGTCATGCCTGGCCTGCGGATTTCTGCTGCCACAATAGTTGGGTGGCGACATCAGATCTACAACATGGTACAAGAGCAGCCTGATATTTGGCACTACTCACGTTTGAGTCCCTGTTGACAGCTTTCTTGATTCACATTGTTCTACACCAGTTGCTGCCTCTGGTTGCAGCCTGGTTGTTCTTTCGTAACAGGTGGAAACGCGCCTGGCTGATCATGCTGGCCACCATGCTGGTTGACCTTGATCACCTAGCGGCCGATCCCATAGTCGATCCTGACCGTTGCAGCATTGGGTTTCATCTGCTGCACAGCTGGCCTGCAGTCGCTGTATACGTGGCCACCTTGTTTGTGCCGTGGGTTCGACTGCTTGGTGCCGGATTGGTTATTCACATGGGGCTCGATGGGCTCGACTGTCTTTGAGGGTAACACAGCCCTGACGGGTTGCATTTAACCAACCCGGAAGAGGCATAATCAGGAGTCAAGAGCGCAATTGCGAGGAATTCAGGGATGGGCCGAATTACCGATTCTCACACCTACGCGCGACGCAGAGTATTGGCCGCCGGGCTCGCGTTGTCTGCCGTGGGTGGGTTTACGGCGTTGCGTTATGGCGAACGACTCACAGCGCGTGCAGGTCAGGTACAGGGTCATTCATCTGAAGCACCCCGCCTATCGGGCGACGACGATGGCTCGACCGCAGTCGCCAGTGCAGGCAAATCACATCGCCTTACGACGAAGTACGCCGCCACGCACTACAACAACGCTTATGAATTCGGCTGGGAAAAGACAGATCCCTTCCGTCGATCAGTAGATTTCAATCTCTCGCCGTGGTCAGTAACTTTTGATGGCCTTTGCCACAGACCTGGCACATTCGATATTGATGAGTTGATGGGGATGCCCTTCAGCCACCTGGAAGAAAGGATCTATGATTTTCGTTGTGTTGAAGCCTGGTCTATGGTGATCCCCTACAACGGGCGGCCACTGAGAGACATCATCAAGGTGGTGGAACCTATGAGATCTGCGCGCTATGTGGCATTCACCAGCGTGTATCGGCCAGATGAGTTGCCCGGACAGGCTTCTGTTTTCAGCACGCTTGAATGGCCGTATGTCGAAGCGCTGACACTGGAAGAGGCGATCCACCCACTGACATTTGCGACTTTCGGAGTATATGGTGACCAGCATCTACCGCAAAATGGTTTGCCGTTTCGCATTACCGTGCCGTGGAAGTACGGGTTTAAGTCTCCCAAGTTTATTGTCCGGATCACCTTTACACAGGACAGGCCAGTTGCGACTTGGCACCGGGAGAATCCGTCGGAATATGGTTGGTACAGCAATGTTTATCCTTCGATTTCTCATCCTCGATGGAGCCAGGCAACTGAGCGTCGAATCTGGGGTGATGGGGATATTGAACGTATTCCTTCGCGCCCGTTTAACGGTTACGCCGAGCAGGTCGCGCACCTTTACCCTGGTAGCAAGCAACAGTACCGGTGAGCCGATTCGCAATTCACGCACTACTGTCAGTCCCAGGCGTGTTGTTGATCTATGGTTGGCAGACGGATCAACTGGGTGTAGATGCGGAAAAGACCGTAATCTGGGAAACCGGTATCTGGGCTTTTAACCTTCTAATAACTGTTCTTGTGCTGCCGGTGATCGTACGCTGGGCACAGTGGAGCACACTTTTGCGTTACCGTCGAGCGGTGGGGTTGTGGGTTTTCGCCTACGCTTCAGCGCACCTCGTGTGTTTCCTCACGTTTCTGCTGGGCTGGGACATCGCTCGTCTGGGCGAGGAGGTGAGCGAGCGCCCCTACGTGCTGGCGGGGTTCAGCGCTTGGCTCATACTGCTGATCATGGCGCTGACCTCGACCCGGCGTTGGATGCGTCGTCTGGGTCGGTGGTGGAAACGGTTACACACGATGGTTTACGGGGTGCTTGGACTCGCTGCTGTGCACTATCTGCTCATGATACGCAGTGACTGGGCCTGGCCGGTGGCGTATGCGGTGTGTGCCGTGACACTGCTCGTGATGCGGTTGATCCACCACCGGCAGGTGACGATAACTGGCCGCTGAAAAATAACTGTCATTATGTAATTTATCAATGAATAATTATTTCTTATGCGGTGAACAAGAATCTTTGAATAAGCAGTAGCGTAGTTTCAAGGTATCTTGCTGGGACTGGATGATTTCTCCTTTAATAACCTGTAGCCCTGCGCATGCCCCCTATATTGTACGCAGGGTTTTTTCTGGGTTGCGACTGCAAACTGCAGACCTTGAGCCTAAAGGGTGAACCGGTGTTGCGGGGGGAAATATCAGAGCGTTTTACTGGTCGTTGGTATGTATCCTGCCTTTCAACGTTGATTCAATGTAGTCCATTCGCCGGTGAACAATGGCTTCCGCGGCTTCCGGGTCGCCCTGGTGGAGTGCACGGGCAAGTTCTGCCCGGATCCGAGCAAAGACAGGGATGTCGGCGTGTTTCTGAAAATGGATGTATCGAAGCCGGCGGTTTTCGCCCACAAGAAGCCTTGTCGCGCGACAGACGTGTTCATTGTGGCAGGCATCGCAAAAAAGATTGAACATTGTCTTGTCCAACTGCATGATCGAGTCCAGGTCTGGAGTCCGGGCAACCTTGTCGTAAGCAACTGCAATATCGCCAAAAGCCTGTTTTTGTTCCGAGGTGGCTCTGACAGCACCGGTTCTGGCCATCAAAGCAAGCAAAGTACGGCTCAGCTCGACCCGCAGGAACTGACCTTCATAGTCGACCCGGGTGATTTTGATGCCTTTGCGGGGGAGGATTTCAACCAGTCCTTCTCTGGAGAGTCGCTGCAGTGACTCACGAACAGGTGTACGACCAATTCCGATCAACTGCTGTAAACTATTTTCACTGTGGCTTGAGCCGGGCTTAAGTTGCAGCGTAACAATCAGTTCTTCAAGTTTTTCATAGGCAAGTGTTGTCTGACTGCGTCGGGCCTGAGAAAGTGAAGTGACGGTGGCGCTCATCGATGGCAAAGTGAATCCGGCTGTTGCGTTTAGCTCGGTCGGTCAGGGGCCCTCAGGGTTGCGCGGGTGAACTCCTCAAGGTAATCCATCAGCGCGTCAACGGCAGCGGCTGCTGTTTCTGGGTCGCCTTCAGCTACTTTTCGGGCAAGGTTGGCGTGTAGGCTGGAACACAAAGGCATATTGGCGGTGGTCTTGTAATGAACGAACCAGAATCGCCTCGCAAGTCCGTGGATCAGACCAATGGCCCGGCTCGCGTATTCGTTGTGAGCTACTTGTGCCATTAGCTGGTTGAGTGCGTAGTCCTGTCGCAGGAAATCGATATCACTCCCTGCAGCGGCTGCCTCGTCTATCGCATCAGCGATGACTATGAGCGCCAAACGCTCTGCTTTTGTAGCTCTCAAAGCACCTGATCTTGCCAGCAGATTTTCCAGATTACGTCGCAACTCCAGCATCAGAAGCTGTTTGGCCGGATTAAGGTCGGTTACCTCAATACCTTTACGCGGCAAAATCCTGATCAGCCCTTCGCGTTCCAATTTCTGCAGTGCTTCTCTGATGGGTGTTCGACCAATGTTAAGTTGTTCGACAAGGGTTGCTTCCGACAAATTAGCGCCTGGTTCCAGCACCGTAGTAACGATTAGCTCTTCAAGCTGTTCGTACGCGGTTGTCGTTAGACTTTTTCGTATGCTTAAGTCAGATTTTAGGTTTGGACTTGCCATGATTATTGCCTTCGAAATTCAAATTATTCAGTGAGTGGTTGTTTGCGCAGCCTGTATCCAGTGCTCAGTGTGGGAATATAAGGATGACTGACCAAGATCCAGCTGATCATATTTCAGTAATATGCCTAGAATCATATGATCATATTTCAGTAATATGCCTAGAATCATAACGGGTAAGGATGTACGAACTGTTCCAGAGACGCCGTCGTTGCGTGTACAAACGGCTTATTTTGCGTGTACTCGAGACCCAGGTAGTTGCCCATAATGCCCAAGTCGCTGAATTACCAGATCACAGCACAATTTCAGCAAGTGCTGGACCTTCTGAGTGTGGGGACGCCCGCGGTGGTGTTTGTAACTGGTTCAGCCGGCACCGGCAAATCCACCCTGATCGAGGTCTTGCGTGCTGAATTGGACCGACGTCTGGTCGTTTTGGCACCAACTGGTGTGGCAGCGCTCAATGTTCAGGGACAAACCATTCATTCGTTCTTTCAGTTGCCACCAGGGCCACAACCCAAGGCCAAGAAAGTTCTCGGCCCGGCTCGGGACGTCATCGCGCAAATGGATATTCTGGTTATCGATGAAGTCTCCATGGTGCGAGCAGATTTGCTGGATGCGGTCGACGAAGCGTTACGCTTAAACACGAAGAAAAAATCGGCACGTTTCGGCGGCAAAACTGTCGTGCTTGTTGGAGATATGCATCAGTTGCCACCTGTTATCGCCGGCTGCGAGGAACGGCAGCTGTTTGAAGACGCCTACGAATCACCTTACTTTTTTAGTGCCGATTGCCTTAAGCATGAGTCACTGGCATGCGTAACACTGACTGAGTCATTCCGCCAGTCCGACGAGAAGTTCATTCAACTGCTGGATAACATTCGGTTGGGCCGGCATCTTGAGCACACGGTGCAAGCGCTGAATGCTTCTATAGGCGATAGAATGAGTGACGCAGAGAATCGATTGGTTCTGACGGCGGTAAATGCGCGGGCACGCCAGTTCAATGAACAGCAACTCGGTCGGCTGACGGGAAATGAATGGCTCTATAGTGCTGAGCTCAAAGGGGACTGGCTGGAGAATGAAACCCAGCTGCCTTCACCGACTGAGCTTCGCCTTAAGGCCGACGCGCAGGTCATGTTCACAAAAAATGGCCCTGACTGGGTAAACGGCACTCTAGGCAGAGTGGTCGATCTCGATCACGAGTCTATTGAGGTAGAGCTTTTATCAGACACAGGCTCGGGTGCAGTCGTAGGCGTTGAGCGAGAATCCTGGGAACGTTACCGTTACAAGTGGGATGCCAAAAGACGTCACGTCGACACCGAGGTTATTGGAACCTACACCCAGTTTCCATTTATTCTCGCCTGGGCAGTTACAGTGCACAAAGCGCAAGGCCTGACGCTGGATAACATCGACATCGACCTTGGTCGTGGTTTTTTTGCGGCTGGTCAGGCTTATGTCGCGCTCAGTCGTTGCCGTACTCTGGAAGGTATTGCTTTTAACCGCCCCTTGCGTGCAGAAGATATTCGTTGCGACCCTGTCATCCAGTCGTTTTATGCCGGCCTTTATCAGCCAGAATTCTGATCAACACTCAAAAAGCGATTTTGCTGCCGCACGGCTGTTGGGACGATAGCGCCACAAAGGCTTGCTGAAGTCGGGCTGGATCAATTGGCACAGCTCTGCCTCTGTCGATGCCGCTGCAAGCAGCCAGCGAATGCTGTTGGCAGTATCAACCACCTTTTTTACCCACTTGTTGCCATTTTGCAACTGGAAGGACTCCATCCCCGTTGGACAAATGTAATCGAGTACAGCCGACGGCCAGGCACCACTTTCCTGTCGAATAGCCATTGCATAGGTACTGACCTGAAAAGCATGATCGTCGATAATGCTGCGGCGCCGTTTGCCGGAAGTCTTGAGTTCACGGACCTCCCCTGGGTAACGCAAATCGATGTAACCGATGACCGGCACCTCAATGTCCTGTAACGAGAGATTGATGGGTTGTTGGTAGGAAAGCGGTTTATCCCAATCACTCATGATCGGGTAGCAGCGCTGCATACAGGCAATGACGACGTCGCGTTCCTTTGCAATCGCGTGTTGGGCATAGACCTCATCGGTTTTGCTTATCAGTGCATCGTAAGTACGGGTGGCCAGGTCACAGGCCGAGGACTGGTTCATCGAGTCCTCGTCAGACAGCAGTGCACCAATTGTCTCGTCTACTGCAGAGCCCCGGTGCATGGCAGGGCTGCCCTGCTCACGAATGTTGTAGACCAAGTACAGAATTCCCAGCGCTGGATCGGCCCGGAACTGATTCATGGATGTGGCCGACAGGTGTTCGACGCCAAATCGGGCAAACGGGTTATCCATTAAAAGATTCCTGCAGCAGCTGAGAGTGAGCAGCTATCTTAACCGCCCGCTGGCTGGAACGGACAGAACAAGTTTCAGCAGGTCTCAGGTTGGGGCACCGCGGTAAAAGTGCCACAAGAAAAGACTACCCACGGTACGCCATGGCATCCAGTGGGCGACAGCCGCACGGGTCTCGTCGGCGCTGGGCCGGTTGTCCCAACCCTTGAGTTTCTGCAGTGCACGCTGCAACGCAAGGTCACCTGCGGGAAAGACATCTGGCCTTTGCAGCGAGAACATCAAATAGACTTCAGCACTCCAGCGCCCCAACCCACGCAGCATACAAATAGACGCAATGACCTGGCTATCCGCTTGCTGCTCAAGAGCGATTGGGTCGAATTGTCCGGTCACGATCGCCTGGGCCAGGCTATTGACATATTCCACTTTGCGGCCCGACAGCCCGGCCTTGCGCAGTGCACCATCGGACAGTGCCAGTGTCGCGGGGGCTGATATTTCCGGCAGCAGGGCCCGTACTCGGCCCATGATGGATTGGGCTGCCCCGGTTGAGATCTGCTGGCTGACAATGATGGATAGCAATGCCTTGAAACCGACTGGCCGGATACGAGGCTCGGGGTAGCCGACCCGTTTCAGCGCCTGAGCGACGTCACAGTCGTTTGCTGCAATGACGCTCAGGCCTTTGCGGATAGTTCGCCGGTCAATCAACATGCGTTATCGCCGCTCCATCTGTCAGCACATCAGCTACGGGTTATGGGTTTGTATCGGATACGACGCGGCTGGGCGTCGCCGCCGAGTCGTCGCTGACGGTCCTGTTCATATTCCTCGAAGTTACCGGCGAACCAGTTGACTTGGCTGTTTCCTTCGAAAGCCAGAATGTGGGTCGCAATGCGGTCCAGGAACCACCGATCATGAGAAATCACCACCACACAGCCGGGGAAATTGAGTAGTGCCTGTTCCAGAGCACGCAGTGTTTCAACGTCCAGATTGTTGGTGGGTTCATCGAGCAGAAGTACATTACCGCCACTACGAAGAAGCTTGGCCAGGTGAACGCGGTTGCGTTCTCCTCCGGACAAATCCCGAACACGCTTTTGCTGATCGCTACCTTTGAAATTGAAACGGGAGACGTAGGCTCTCGACGGTGTCTGGTAGGAACCGATCTCAAGTGTGTCCTGACGATCAGAAATTTCTTCCCACACCGTCTGGTTGTCATCGAGTGCATCTCGACTCTGATCCACGTAAGCAATCTTGACAGTCTCACCGATTGTTATGCTGCCTTGGTCGGGTGACTCTGCGCCGACCAGCATTCTGAACAGAGTGGTTTTGCCAGCACCGTTGGCGCCGATAATGCCGACGATGGCCCCCGGGGGGAGAGCGAAAGAAAGATTATCGATAAGCAATTTGTCGCCATAGCCCTTGGTGAGTTGGTCGACCTCTATCGCTTTGTCACCAAGTCTGGGGCCTGGCGGGATGTAGATCTCGTTGGTTTCATTTCGTGCCTGGTAGTCTGCTTCAACCAGATCCTTGAAGCGCTGGAGCCTGGCTTTGTTCTTTGCCTGTCTACCCTTCGGGTTGGTGCGCACCCACTCGAGTTCAGACTCAATCGTCTTACGCCGAGCAGACTGGGACTTTTCTTCCATTTTCAGGCGAGTATGCTTTTGTTCCAGCCAGGACGAATAGTTGCCTTCCCAGGGGATACCCTGCCCACGATCGAGTTCGAGGATCCAGCCCGCAACGTTGTCGAGGAAGTATCGGTCATGGGTCACTGCAATGACGGTACCTGGGTAACGCTCAAGATAACGCTCCAGCCACGCGACCGATTCAGCGTCTAGGTGATTTGTGGGCTCGTCCAACAACAACATGTCTGGCTCTGTGAGCAGCAGGCGGCACAGAGCAACTCGACGCTGCTCACCGCCGGACAGGTGTTCGACCCGTGCGTCCCACGGCGGTAGGCGCAGCGCATCGGCCGCTATCTCGAGATTGCGGTCAAGTTCCCAGGCACCCAGTGCATCTATCTGAGTCTGCAGCTCGCCCTGCTCTTCAATCAGAGCGGCCATCTCATCGTCTTCTAGGGGCTCTGCAAACCGCAAGCTGACTTCATTGAACCGTGTCAGTAGTACCCGTCTGTCGTAGACACCTTCCTCAACGTTGCCGCGCACATCCTTGGTCACATCGAGCACGGGTTCTTGCGGGAGATAGCCGATCTTGAGGTTTTTTTGCGGGATCGCCTCACCTTCAAATTCCGGATCAAGCCCAGCCATGATCCGAAGGACTGTTGATTTCCCAGCGCCATTTAGTCCGAGCACACCGATCTTGGCACCCGGGAAAAACGACAACGAGATGTCCTTGAGAATATATTTTTTCGGTGGGACTACTTTGCCCACACCCATCATGCTGTAAACGTATTGGGCCATTCAGTAATAAAATCAGTGCCTGAGGGGGAGAACCTAAGATTTTACAACGAGCGGATCCTATGCAAACTCAAGAAATTATTTGTTATGGGGTGCTTTTTTTACTAAAATTGTCGTATGCTGTGTCTACAGATTCGAAATGAATCCATACCCCTGAACCTTTTCTTAACCTGAAAGACGAGCAACCAGAACCATGAGCAACTTCTATAGTGCCCCCCTTTCCAAAACCCAGATGTTGAATGCCATTTCCGAACAGACCGGTCTTTCCCGTAAAGATGTCACTGCTGTTGTGGACGGTCTGTCGAGTGTTATTGAGGGCCACCTTAAACCTGGCGCAGCCGGTGTATTCAAACTGCCGGGCTTACTGAAGATCAGTATCGTCGATAAACCTGCCTCCCCACCACGTTGGGGGGTACCCAACCCATTCCGCCCCGGTGAGACCATGAATGTGGCGGCAAAACCTGCCAGCCGGCGGGTTAAAGTATCGGCGATGAAGAATCTTAAGGCGATGGCAGGCTGACCTATTCTGAATCCTGTCAATAAAACCCCCGCCATGAGGCGGGGTTTTTGTATGTTGTATAAGAATCTCTAGACAGCCAGACAGTCATCTGGCAACGCCACAACGGGCGTCAGGTCCCGGTGATGTTTGTAATCCGGTCGCGCAATTTTGGTATAGGCGTTTGAAACCGGATTTAAGATCAGGGAAAAGATGGTGCGATCCCAAGGCGACATATTGTTGGGGGACGCATGCACAAGCGTGTCATGAAAAATCAGCGCCGTGCCTTTCCTGCCGATGGCAGACACAATACCGTTCCGCCTTGCAAGATCGGTGATGGTTGTATCATCGACTACCCACAGCGGGTAGCTTGTGGTGGATGTATCAAGGGATGCAGGATGTTCACCCAGTAGATGCGAACCTGGAATAAACCATAAAGGCCCGTTGAACTCTGTTACATCTTCTAGAAACACATGAAGATTCAACGCCAGAGGCCGGGGGACGCCGTCCTCCTCCCGGTGGGTAGCGAAGTCGTAATGCCACTGCCAGACTTCACCGGAGAATGCCACTTTGACATTGACTTTGACCTGTTGGATATAGAGTGGTTCGCAAAGGATCTGTTGTGCCGGGGTGAACAGCCGCGGGTGTTGAACCAACCGAGCATACAGGTCATCGCGCAGATGAAGTCCCATGGAGGTACGCACCTGGCCAGAACTTCTCTCTTCAATATTTGAAGGATCACCATCGGCAAACAAGGTCGGTAAGCGAGAATGTAAAAGTTCCACGTCGGTCTCTGAGAAGAGTCCGGGCAGAATCAAAAATCCACTACGCCGAAGTTCGCTCAATTGTGCTGCAGAGAGTTGCATTGAGGATTCGCCGGGTGCTGACTATTCAACCTGCTGTAAAGCGGTCTGGTTCCTTTAAGCAAAATGCCCAGTGCAACCAGCATGCCATTATGACAGGTTCGGTCCGCTGGGGCGGATGGCTTGTCGCCAGGATCTGCCAGCCCCAGAATCACCTACCAGATGACGCCAAAACGTTTACTCGTGGTTGGACATACGCCTTCGGTGAATACACGTCGCCTATTTGACGCCGTGGTAGAAGGTGCGTCGTCGATAGAAATCGAAAACGTAGAGGTTGTAGCGTACCGGCCTTTCGACGCACAGCCGGCGAATGTGCAGGCAGCGCAAGCAGTCATACTGGGGACCACTGAAAACCTGGGGTATATGTCAGGTGCGTTGAAAGACTTTTTCGATCGAATCTATTACCCGTGTCTTGAACACACCAGAGGCATGCCGTATGCGCTCTACATACGCGCTGGTCACGATGGCACCGGTACCCGGCGGAGTATCGAGACCATTGTTAGCGGTTTGGGCTGGAGGGCGGTCCAGGAGCCCCTGATCTGTCGCGGGGACTGGCAAGACGCTTTCGTTGCGCAGTGTCAGGAACTGGGCACTGCCATGGCGGCAGGACTCGAGACAGGTATCTTCTGAGTCCCCACCCTGATCCCGGGGGATCCAGGGGCTATTTGATAGACTGTGTGTTTACTCAGGCCCTCAATGGCCAGGGACAAAAAGACTTCGTTTCCCGGCCACAGTCAGTGAACTTATGAAATTTAGCGTACAACTGTCTTGCGATTACCCTGATCCTGCTTATGGTGGCAAACAGCTGTACGCGGACATGATTGAACAGGCATTGCTTGCCGACCGACTGGGTTTCGATGCGGTCTCGATCACCGAACACCATTTGATCAATCTTCTGATGATGCCGGCACCGCTGCAGTTTGCAGTGAAGATTGCGGGCGTTACTAAACGGGTGAAGATAATTCTGGGCGTCGCGGTACTGCCACTGCACGACATGCGGGTGTACGCCGGCGAATTGGTCTGTGCCGATATATTTACCGATTATCGGCTGCTTGTCGGCCTGGGTCGTGGGGCATTCCCGTTTGAGACTGCCCGCATGGGGATTCCGATAGACAAAACCCTGGAGAAGTTCGATGAATCGGTCGCTGTACTGCAGACTCTGTTGACCGAAGAAGAAGTGTCATGGAGCGGTAAGTACTACCAGTTTGAACCATTGACCGTGATGCCACGCCCGGATCGTGAGATCCCGCTATTGATGAGCGCCGTCAAGCCAGAGGCGATTTATCACTCGACCCGACGGGGCTTCCATATTATGACCACACCACTTGCCGGAGATCACCAGTACATGCTCGACCAGGTGGATGCCTTCGATCGGGGGAAATCCGAGCTTGGGCCGGCAGGTGAGGCGTTGACGCTGTCGCTGTCACGGGTCTCTTTCCTGGTTAAAGATGATGCGGACCGGCGGGCCAAGAATGCAATTGCGCACCACTATTATGGTCGTTTCGACAACATCCGCGGACCCGGCGTGATGCATCACGGCGTAATCTCGCCGTTGCCAAGGACAGTGCCGATCGAAGAAACCGCAGAAAATCTCCTGGTCTGTACACCATCCGAGATGATTGACAAGCTCAAGGTGTACGAGGCCGTCGGGGTCGACCGCTTTATCCTCAATATCAATTTCGGCACCTCGCAACCGGAGATGCTTGAGTGTATTGAAAACTTTGCAACTCAGGTGATGCCGCACTTTGCGGCGCACAATGCGTCCGTTCCGATTAGACAGGTGATCTGATGGCAGCGGTTGCAGTGGATTACCGCGTCCAGGGGGAAGGCCCACCACTCTATATGGTGCACGGCATCGGCTCGCGTAAGGTTACCTGGGATGGGTTGATGCCACAGTTCACACCTTATTTCACCTGCGTCAGTTACGACTTGCGTGGCCACGGTCATAGCCCGGTTCCCACGCCCCCCTACAGCCTGGATGATCTTGTTGAGGATCTCGAGGCCCTGCGCGTCAAACTTGGACACGAGCAGATACATGTTGTTGGGCACTCACTCGGTGGAATGATCGGTCCTGCTTATGCCAGAGCCCATCCGGATCGAGTGAGCTCACTCGGATTACTCAGTACCGCTGCCGGGCGCAGTGACGACGAGCGGAAAAAGTTGTTTGCGCTCATTGCCCAAATGGAGCGGGAGGGTGTGGCACCGGTACTGGATACCCTGCTGGATCGCTGGTACACCGACGAATTTGTACGCGCACGGCCAGATCTGGTCGAGCAACGCAAACAACAGGTGATCGATACGTTAACTGATGTTTTTCTGAGCGTCTTTCGTATTTACGCCACCACCGAGATGGGTCCTTGGCTCCATGAGATTGAAACACCTTGCCTGGTTTTGACAGGCGAACTGGACGGCGGTTGCAACCCGCGGCTTAATCACTTTATTGCCGGTGAACTGCCGCAGTCGGAATTTGTTGTTCTCGATGGATTGAAGCACTCAATCCTGATGGAGGCACCCAACCGGGTGGCAGCACCGCTTAAGAGGTTTCTATTCAAGCACCGCTGATTCGCCGGTTGTCGCTGAACGAACAGCATGGGATCGATTCTTGGAGTCGAGTTTTCACAAGTTTATGCGGTGAGAAAACGGCAGAACAGAGTGGTTTTACCCGCATTGTTGGTCTAACCCGGATGCAAGGCTCAATTCTATAGGCTCAGGAGCACTGGAAAGTCCGGAACAGACGTGGTTGAACCTGTCAGGGTCGAGGAGTACAGTGCGCCGTTTCCTCTTCGGTTTGGCTGTTTGAGCAGTCCCGTTATCAGCTACCTACGAAGTGAATCTATGAGAGAAGATAAAGTCGCCCGTCCAAACCGGCTACGGCACATTGTGCTCAACTCGCACCCGACCGGAGATCAGTCGCCGATCGAGTTGAACTGGGGTGCGGTTAACGCTGCTGATCGCGGGCCCATTGTGACGAACCTCACCGGCGATGGTCGCCATAATGCCATCGGTACGCATTCCGGGTCGTACAGCATTTACCGCGCGCTGGCTGTAGCTGCGGGAGCACTCGACCCTTCGCATCGGCCGGACCTTACGAATACCGCGCCTGTCGCCCGTATTGGACCGCACCCGCAGTGGTCTGATGCCAGTCGCATTGTCTCGATGGACCCATACGGACATCTTGTAGCCCAGTGCTTTGAGGAACAGATAGACGACGGGTTAGACGTTCGTCCCAGCGTCGCTGTAACGCGTGCCAGGTTATCGTTGCCGGAAGTGATCCACGGCAGGCAAGCGGGCCTCCAAGTGGATGGGCGGGTACTGCTTGAAAACGGTGAGATCAACGTCACTAAGATTGCCGTTGAGCCAGTCTGGTATCTGCCCGGCTTGGCAGAACGATTTAGGCTCAACGAGCGGGAGCTGCGGCGCATCCTGTTTGAGCAAACAGGCGGTATGTTTTCTGATCTTGTTACCCGCAGCGACCTCAAAGTCTTCCTGCCACCAATCGGTGGCGCGACGCTGTATATTTTTGGCAATCCGGATTACCTGACCGACAATAGCCGCAGGTTGACTTGTCGAGTACATGACGAGTGTAACGGATCGGATGTTTTTGGCTCGGATATCTGCACCTGTCGACCGTACCTTGTTCACGGGATAGAGGAATGCGTGCGTGAGGCACAAAATGATGGCGTGGGCCTGGTTGTCTATAACCGCAAGGAAGGGCGTGCTCTGGGTGAGGTCACCAAGTTTCTGGTCTACAACGCACGCAAACGGCAGCATGGCGGTGATCGCGCCGATGCGTATTTTGAGCGCACGGAATGTGTCGCCGGTGTCCAGGACGTGCGATTTCAGGAACTGATGCCCGACGTGCTGAACTGGCTCGGCATCAGTCGGATCGATCGTTTCGTCTCCATGAGCAATACGAAGTACGATGCACTCACCACCCAGGGTATTGACGTCGGGGAGCGTGTCTCCCTACCGGACAATCTGATTCCCGAAGATGCGCAGGTTGAGATGGAGGCCAAAAAAGCCGCAGGTTATTACACACCAGGTGAGGTGCCCGACATCGATGACCTCGCAAAGACGCGTGGCCGTCACATCGAAAACTACTGACAGCAAGTCTCTGTCCGTGCTGCTCAGTGCTGCTGCCGTACGACAGCGCTGTCGCTGGATTCTCGAAGCCGCTCGGGCTGGCACACTCAATCACTTCGTTTATGACGATTCTGTGCTGGATGACTGTGCGCAGATCGTGGCACAGGAAACCCGCACCAACTATCCTGACCTGGTGGTCCCTTACCACAGCCGCTGGCGACACTTTGAAACTCCAGCGGGCGATCTGAGCGATCTGTTGCTGGACTATGTGGGTGCCTCGGATGACGGTCGTTGCCGCGCTGAGTTGGATCTTGTATTCATCAGTGTGCTGTTGGATGCCGGTGCCGGTGGCCGCTGGCAGTATCGGGATGACGATACTGGCATGGTCTATCATCGTTCCGAGGGGCTTGCTGTCGCCAGCATCAGAATGTTTGTCGCGGGATTGTTTTCATCGGATCCGGCATCGCCCTGCCAAGTCGATTCAGACGCCCTGATCGCACTCGATGTGAACGGCCTAAAAAGCGGTTTTAAGGCCAATGGCGACAATCCCCTACCCGGTCTGGCAGAGCGCACGTTGCTGCTCAATCGTCTGGGTGAGGTACTCGCCGACTCAGTGGCCACTGGCTTGTGCCGCCCTTGTGACTGGATACTGGACAATTTGGGCGAACGACCAGTGACGGCGGATCATTTGCTTGCGGTGGTTCTGACTCATCTCAATCCCATCTGGCCACAGGGCCACATCGAAGACGGTGTTGCGCTGGGTGATGTTGGGTACCATCCCGTGGCCTGCTCAGCTGAAGAGTTTCCCGGGTTGGTGCCATTTCACAAGCTCAGCCAGTGGTTGACCTACTCCCTGATTGAACCGCTGGCCAGAGGCGGGATCGAGGTGTGCGAACTCAACGGCTTAACCGGCTTGGCCGAGTATCGCAATGGTGGTCTGTTCTTGGACTGCGGGGTCATTCAGGCAGACGGCGCTGCATTGACCCATCAGCCACTGGCTGTCGCATCAGAAATCGTGGTTGAGTGGCGTGCGCTGACCATCGCTTTGCTGGATGAACTGGCACCGCGTGTTCGGCAGTTGCTGGCGCTTAACGAAGATGATTTCCCACTGGCATGCCTGCTTCAGGGGGGCAGTTGGTCAGCCGGGCGCCGCCTGGCTCAGCAGCGCCGCCCAGACGGTTCGGCCCCACTGCGACTGCACATGACGGGCACCGTGTTCTAGAATTAGTCAGGATACAACAGCGAGGCACGATGCATGGACAGCCGTATTACGATAGTTGACCACCCGTTGGTACAGCACAAACTCACCCTCATGCGGGACAGAGATCAGCCCACGGCTTATTTTCGGCAGCTGTTACGGGAAACCGCACTGCTGCTTGCTTATGAGGTGACCCGCGACCTGCCGTTGGAGACCAAACGGATAGAGACACCGATCGAGGCCATGGACGCCCCGGTTCTGTCAGGGAAAAAGCTGTGTTTTGTCTCGGTGTTGCGCGCAGGCAACGGGCTGCTGGAGGGCATGCTGGACCTGTTGCCATCTGCCCGGGTGGGACACGTAGGACTTTATCGTGACCCCGAAACACTCGAAGCTGTGGAATACTATTACAAGGTCCCGCAGGACATCGGTGAACGTCTGGTAATTGTTGTTGACCCTATGCTGGCGACGGCAAATTCGGGGATTGCCGCTGTGGACCGTCTCAAGCAGGGCGGTGCCAGGCGAATCAAATTTGTCTGTCTGCTGGCGGCACCGGAGGGTGTAGCGGCCTTCACTGCTGCCCATCCGGATGTGCATCTCTACACGGCTGCAGTTGATCGACAGTTAAACGAGCATGGCTATATCCTGCCCGGCCTGGGCGATGCCGGTGACCGTATTTACGGAACGCGCTGAGCAGACGCTCGTTATCTGTGGTCTGTGTCAATGGCCCGCTGTACTGCCACCGTCGATCGGCAATGCTGAACCGGTAATAAAAGCTGCGTCGTCGCTGGCAAGGTAGGCGATGGCTTTTGCAATTTCCCCCGGCGTACTCATTCTTTTAAGCGGTGCATAATCGATGATAGCCTGTTCCGCTGCCTGCGGGTCATCCGTCTGGTCAATGCCATCGCGACGGACCATGTCTGTGTCGACATAACCCGGGCATACGCAGTTGACGCGAATCGACGGTGCCAGTTCTAGTGCCATGGCACGGGTTAGGTTTACGACACCGCCCTTGGATGCACAGTAGACCGACAATCCGTTCTCACCTATAAGTCCCGCGTCCGAGGCCAGGTTGACAATATTGCCTTCCGAATCACGCAAATAAGGCAGGGCAGCACGCATGCAGAAAAATGTGCCCTTGAGGTTGGTGTCGATTGTTATGTTCCATATCGCCTCGTCAGATGCCTCCACGGGTAGAAAGTAGGCAACTCCGGCCGAATTGACCAGAATGTCGAGACCACCGAGACCTTTTGCAGCAGTTTCCACAACTGACACACAGCCCGCAGTCGTCTGGATGTCACCGCTGGCAGCAATGAGTTGGTCGCCCGCCGCCCAGTTGTTCAATCCCCTGGGCCGTAGAGGCGATCGTGCGGCCATTGATGGCCACTCGTGCACCTGTACTGAGGAAATGCGCTGCTGTCGCATAGCCGATACCGCGCGACGAGCCGGTTACCAAGATTCGTTTGCCGGAGAACGCCATAGTGTGTTCCTGTTTGTCTGGTTAGAAGGTGATGTACGGGCTGACCGTGATCACAGTGCCAATGGCCATGGATACAGTCGCTGACAAATAGAGGTACAATTTTCAGGCGGATGGCATGAGAAGGAAAGGGGCTGAAGCCCCCGACATCACTTTAAAGGCGCTATCGGCGCGAACGGCCCTAGAAGAGGACTTGTTCTATGAGTTATGACCCGCTGCACTCTATCAGTCCTGGTGAAGGACTGAATCATGTTGATTCCTATTGGGCTGCCACAGCCGGTACGCCACCCGGAGATGACGGGCGTCTTCAATCACAGATAGAGACCGATGTTGCCATCATTGGTGGTGGCTACACCGGGCTGAGTTGTGCGTTTCATCTGGCCAAGCGCTATGGTGTCCGCCCTGTGGTGCTGGAGGCCAATCGACCTGTCTGGGGTTGCAGTGGGCGAAATGGCAGTTTTGCCGGACCGGCACTGGGACGTGTCTCGCTCAGTGAGTGGACGACCCGCTGGGGGGAGTCCGGTGCACGCTCTCTCTGGGCTGAGGCGGTGAGCGCAGTAGAGACTGTTCGTTCGCTGATCAAGGAAGGAAATATCGATTGCGATGTTCAGCCCGATGGGCGTATGCGTGTAGCCCACGCCCGCTCTACGGTGAAGAAGCTGGAGGACGACGCCAGGGTTCTGAGCAGTTTTGGAACTGAATTTCAGATGCTCTCCCCATCAGAGATTGCCCAAAATCATTTCAAGGGGGAAGAAGCTCATGCTGCACTGCGCACAACTTATGGTTTTGTGCTTCACCCGATGAAACTGGGTTACGGTATTTTGCGCATGGCGCGTGAAGCTGGTGCGACGGTATATTCTGCTTCCCCGGTGCTGCGCTGGAGCAAGCGTGGGCAAACACACCGCCTCGACACACCCGATGGCAAGGTGCACGCAAAGCGGATCGTATTTGCGACCAATGGCTATACCAACGAACGGTTACACCCCACACTGGACTCCCGGCTGTTACCGGTGCTGTCGAACATCGTGGTCACGCGGCCAATGACTGAAACTGAGATCGGGGAGAGCAATTTTGTGACTACCGATTCGATCAGCGACACCCGTAAGTTTCTCAATTATTTTCGTCGGCTACCAGACGGCCGCGTAATGCTCGGTAGTCGAGGCCCGATTCGGGAAAGTGGTAGTGCGCCTCATCGTGACCGACTGTTGCAAATCATTCGACGAAAATTCCCAGCGTTGCATTCGATTAGCACCGACTACTTCTGGGGGGGCTGGGTCGCGCTGACGCCCGATTATATGCCCCATGTCGGGCACGCCGAGGATGACCCGACGGCGTTTTACGCCATGGGCTACTGTGGGAGTGGCGTGACAGCAGCCAATCAGGCGGGACGCCGATTGGCGGAATTTTTGGGTGAAAGCAGGCCCATTCCCGTCCAGCTCAACGCGCAGCCGCCACGCTATCCTCTGGCCCGGTTCAGACGGGTGGGCCAGATCGCAGCCTTTCAGTGGTACAGCTTGAGCGATGCGCTGACCTGACACCTCAGAGACAAAAGCACATCGTTTTATCGGGCAATAACGCCTCGACTTACCGATATGGACTACGAAATCTCAGGGGTCGAAATGTGATTCTGAAGCGCCGTGGGTAACTGGAATATTGGCGAATAAAAAAGGATCTACGCCGTCGACGCAACCGATATTTACCCCATACTGGGTAGGGTCTGACCTTCGTTGATGATGGGTGTAGACACCACAGGTTTGGCAGAAATAGTGTTTGGCGGTATTGGTGTGCCATTGGTACAAAGTCAGGTTGTCAGCACCTGAGATGAGCTTAAACTTGTCAAGTGGTATGCCACCCATAACCGTACCCCGTCGCCGGCAGAGCGAGCAGTCGCACCGATTAAGCGCCAGAAACCCTTGGCTGATATCGATCTCAAACTGGATTTTTCCACAATGACAGCTCCCGGTCCGTATGTCACCCATGATGTATTCACCAGATCGGATTGAGAAAACGTGATGATAATCTTTTGCCCGTCCACATGTGCTGATGGCGATACACTGTTACCCTGTGTGGGCGAGTCCAGCCGCAGGCCGGCATCAGCGGATTGCACAAAATCGCAGGCAAAGTTTACGCACAATGATTGGAAAACTGGGACACAGTGGCGCGGCACGCACCAAAATTCAATAAACCTGCCCGCCATCGCCTACAGACTCGATACCAGCGGAAACGCCGTGACAATGATCCACTTGAAACATAAATGAAAACCTGGATTGCCCTTACATCGTCAGAATTGACGACTGACCAGTACTCAGCGATCGACCGATATAGGAGTCTCACATGACCGAAGCACTTTGGCAGCTCAGTGCCTGTGACATCGTACAGGGTATTCGCAACAAGACATTTTCCTGTGAAGAGGTGATGCGCTCCGTGGTGCAGCGGATCGCTGACCGGAACGGTTCAATCAATGCCATCGTCTACGACTATTCGGATGAAGCCGTAGCACAGGCCCAGGAGGCCGACCGGGCACGGTCATCCGGATCGGTGGTGGGATCCTTGCACGGTGTACCGGTCACCATAAAATCCAACATCGACGTGAAGGGTCAACCCACACCGAACGGAGTGCCGACATACAAGAATGTCATTGCAACAGACGATTCACCCGTTGTCCGAAACCTGAAAAACGCTGGCGCGATTATTGTCGGGCGAACCAACACGCCGGAATTCTCCATGCGGCTCACCACCGACAACCCACTTAATGGCCGGACGTATAACCCATGGCACGAAAATGCCTGTCCCGGCGGCTCATCGGGTGGTGCCAGCGCAGCAGCGGCCGCCGGTTTTGGGCCGATACACCATGGCAACGATATCGGCGGGTCATTGCGTTACCCAGCGTCTTTCTGTGGCCTTGCAACCGTAAAACCGAGCTTTGGACGGATCGCGAACTTTGTGCCGTCAGCCATGCCGCCGGAGCGGGGGATGCTGGCCCAACTGATGGCTGTACAGGGAGCAATCTGCCGGCAGGTGTGCGATGTGCGCCTGGCGACGCAGGTCATGGCCGCACCCGATGCACGTGATCCGTTCTGGGTGCCAGTGCCGTTTGATAACTGGCCTGACGAGGGGCCAATCAAGGTCGCTGTGACCCGGGAATCATATGGTTATCCGATCCACCCTGACCTGGTGGTCGGTATTGACCGTGCTGCGGGTTACCTGAGTGATGCGGGCTACCGTGTAGAAGAGGTGACCACACCGTCGATCGAAGACGCAGCCCAGGGCTGGTTTGACCTTCTTGGCAGTGAGCTCGAAGCTTTTATGATGCCACTGGCGAGAGAACATGGCAGTTCGACAATCCAGCAGATTTTTCAATGGTATTTCGAGATGGGCGATGTCGCCGATGCAGAGCGCTATCGTGTGGGCATCAAAGAACGTACCACCATGACACGCGAATGGAACATTTTTCTGGACGAGTATCCCCTGGTCTTAACGCCTTTTTTTATGCAACCGACTCCAGCGTGGGACTGTGACGCAATATCTTTTGAACAAACTCAGGATGTGTTCCGGGCCGCGATGTACAGTACCGGCACCAACTTTCTCAGTCTGCCCGCCGGCGTCGTGCCGATCGGTTTAGTCGAATCGTTACCGACCGGCATCCAGGTCGTTGGCCGTCGCTATCGGGAGGATCTCATCCTCGATGCGATTGAGGCCATCGAAAACCGTGTGGGCGTGCTCAGCCGGCAGCTCTGGGCCCGAGAAGAATAAGTTCCCGGTTGAGTGACTGCTGCCCCAGCTCGCGGATAAAGCCGCGGCTTTATTCAACAGCTTTCTGCAGGTGGGTCTCAAACCTGGCTGGTGATGTGAACTCGATCAGCTCGAGGTCTTCTGAGCAATCGCTTTCGTCGTGCACTATGCCGGGCGGCTGCAGACAACTGTCGCCGGCTTCGAATAAGTGTTCACCATGGTTTTCATACACGAATTTGATCCAGCCTTTCAGTACAAAAAACATTTGAAAATCGAGTGCGTGGGTGTGCGGACCGGTGTGGGGGAATTGTTCAACCGGTTTTTTCACGCGGATCACATGGGCGTTGAACTGACCATGCGTCGCATCACCTATACCCAGGTCGCGGTATTCAAAAAACGAGCGAAGACCTGGCGTCCAGGTCGAGTTCTTAGCATGACTGGTACAGAATTTCTGTGATTGCTGGGACATGTCGTCTCCTTTGTCCCCGTGAATCCTTGAGTTTTCGGTCAGATGCGCTGGCACGCTGTTCTGCTAGTAAAGCATATTTCGGGGTCGTTGGGGGGTAGGCTCGTAGAGGAGCGATCTGGTGATCGAAACCACCTTGAAAAAACAACCTGTAGACCGCATGTTAAGGAGAGACAGAACGAACGAGGGAGCAGTCCTGTGAATGCAGAAAAGAGACCCGATATATCGAACAATTCCGCGCTACTGATCCGTGAGGCGATTATGACCGCATATAGCTTGACGGGGAACCTTTCATCGGCCACCGAATTGTGTGGAGAACTGGCGGATGGGGATTTGCCGCAGGACGTTCAGGCGATGGCCGTATTGACCAAGCTGCACAACATCGCCATGCGGCGCCCTAAACACTAAGTACGTGCGTGTCCAAATGACTTAAGTTCGACCGAAAGATCGGCGCAAAGAAAATATTATCCTCTGGCAACAAAGCGGAAATTAGAGTGAACGACCGGTTTATTTTTCATAACTTCGAAGCAGCCCCAAAGCACGTTGCGCCATTCAGCCATGCTGTTGAGTGTGACGGCTGGATTCAACTGACCGGGCAGATGCCCACGGACCCGAACGACGACAATGCGCCTCTACCAGAAGGCGTAACTGCACAGACTCGGCGCGTGATGGACAATCTGGTGATTGTTCTGAAAAACCTTGGCCTTGGTCTGGGCCATGTGATGTCGTGTCGCATATACCTGACAGAGTTCGAGCGCGATTACGAAACCATGAACGAAGTCTATCGAGATTACTTTACTGAGGGTCGACTACCGGCGCGGACCTGTATTGGGGTGACGGCGCTCGCTCGGGAGGCTCTGGTCGAAATCGATATGGTGGCCCGGCGACACTGATCCCCTGCAGCACGATCCGTTCCTGTGGCCACTGGGTGGTTTACGGCAGGTAGAACTTACCTTCTATCGTTTTGGTAGCCAGGCCCCCGACACGTACTTCGACCGCCTGTCCATTGCGTGTTAAAAGCTCGCTCATGACCACACTGGGACGTCCCATTTCATGGCCTTGCTCGCTACGCAGTGTCAGTTTGCCGTTTTGCAGGGCGCCGAGCTGGCCCGCCTGGTACAGATAGCAGCTTATCGCGCGGTTGGTGGTTCCCGATGCGGCTGATTCAGGCGTGCCGACTGCAGGGCAGAATTCCCGGCAACGGATCATGGTGGAGTTTTCAACGACGGGGGTAAACAGGGCAATGGTGTCAATCGATGTGCGTTGGCACAAAGCTGTGATTGCGGGAAAGTCGGGAGTTACTGTCTCCAAATCAGTCACGCTGCGTATGGGAACCAGTAACGATCTGAAATCGGTAATGGTGACTTTCATGTCGAGATCGTCCCTAAATCCCTCTTGGCTTATTCCCAACACCACTGCAAGCTCGTCGATGCGTAACACGGCCGGTTCGAATACCGCCGGTACCAGCGTGAGCAGCACCTCGGGCCGTCCATCCTCACGCAGGCGGATTTCTACGTCTGAGGTCATCGCCGGCGTGCGCAGCGTTGTCGTTATGGCGCTGCCTTTATCAGGCACGAACCAGCCACGCTCGACCAGCCAGGTCATGAGCCCCATGGTGCCATGACCACACATCGGATATTCGGTTAAGGTCGAGAAAAATCGGACATCAACACCATGCTCGTCAATGCCGGTGATGAACCCGGTGGCTGGTGCCCCAATCTCCCGGGCGATCTGTAGCATCTGGTCGGCGGGCATATCCCACGCTTGGTCAATTACGCCGGCTATGCTTCCGCCGAACACTGTCTCAGAGAAAGCGCCATAGAGTGCGAGCGGGTACTCAGCCATGGAACTCAGACATCTTCTCGATGGGGCCAATTCGTGTTGTTAACAACAACCCGGCCTTCAGTCGGCTGGAATCAGGACGGCCCATAGTCGCGGTCGACCTCTGCTACACGGATTCGGTAGTTGAGAAACAGCTTGCGCGATTTGGCTTCATCCTGTGCTTGAGAGTGATCAAGCTGTTCACGCCAGCGGTTAACGGCCGCCATGTTCTGCCAGGTCGAAAGCGAGACGTAACGACCTGGGTTACTGATACTCTCGAATCGTTCCACCGATATAAACCCATCGATTTTTTCGACTTCTTCAAGAAGGACGGCAGCGAGTTCAAAGTAACGATCCTTAAGGGTTTCATCAGGCTCGAATTCAAATACAACAATCACCATGTTGTTTTCTCCTGGTTGTGCCACGGCAGTACGAATTCTGGTATAGCAGGCAGTTCGTAATTTATTGTAACGGCAATTGAATCACGGGTTGGGCGGAGCCGTCTGTTATGCTACCTACTCGACCCCACAGCAGCAGAGGTGGATTCAGCAGCGGGTGACCACACCGCGTAAAACCAACGTGTTTCGGCCGGTTTATCGGCTCGGCTGGCTTGTCATCTGGAGCAGTTGGCTGGCGCTTGTGCTCCTGGTGGTACCGGCTGTGGTTTCACGGCACAATCTCTTTCACCGGCTGGTACTGTATGTTCTGGTCAGTATAGTCGCTTACTTCGTTTATCGGTTGTGGGAGTATGTAATTACTGGGCGGTTGCTACCCCGTTGGTCCCGTCGCGGATGACCAGACGGAATTTATATAATCGTCCTGCAACTTGAGGTGTGAAACATGGCTGAGCGGTCTTTTAAGCGGGAAGTGGAAAAGCTGCGGCTGGGTCCAGGCGAGGAATTCCGGGGAGAGGGGATTCTGGCTGTGACCAAAGCGTTATTGCAGTGTGGCGTAGGTTACGTAGGAGGTTATCAGGGGGCACCGATTTCCCATTTGATGGACGTGCTGGCGGATGCGCAGGACGTTCTCGCGGAACTGGGCGTGCGTTTCGAGGCCAATGCTTCCGAAGCGGCTGCTTGCGCCATGCTGGCAGCGTCGGTTCACTATCCAATTCGTGGTGCGGTGACCTTTAAGTCGCCAGTCGGTATCAATGTGGCCTCCGATGCCTTGGCTAACCTGTCGTCCGGTGGAGTAACCGGTGGCGCCCTCGTTCTGGTGGGTGAAGACTATGGTGAAGGCTCATCGATCATGCAGGAACGCAGTCATGCGTACGCGACCAAATCGCAGATCTGGCTGCTTGATCCCAGGCCAAACCTGCCTTCGATTGTGAAGGCTGTCGAAGACGGTTTCGAGCTGTCGGAAGCGTCAAATACCCCGGTGATGCTCGAACTTCGGATACGGGCCTGTCATGTCTACGGGTCCTTTATGACCAAGGCCAATCGCCGCCCAACACTCAGCGTGACTCAGGCTCTGGATGAACCCAAGCGGCAAACAGATCGTATTGTGTTACCACCGGCATCATATGTTCACGAGCAGGAGAAGATCAACCAGCGCTGGCCAGCTGCTGTGGAATTTATTCGTAGCAGGGGATTGAATGAAGTCTTCGGCCCCGCAGGTGGCAAGATCGGAGTCGTGATGCAGGGCGGCATGTACAACGGCGTGATCCGAGCCTTGCAGCGTTTGGGGCTCGCCGATCTGTACGGGGAAACACAAATACCACTGTATGTTCTGAATGTGACCTACCCGTTGGTCGAGGCTGAGTTTCTTGCCTTCTGCGAAGGCAAATCGGCGGTTCTGGTGGTCGAGGAGGGTCAACCGGCCTACATTGAGGATGCGCTGGCAGCAATTCTCTATCGGGCCCGCGGCAGTGTTCAGCTGTCCGGAAAAGATGTCCTGCCAATGGCAGGGGAGTATATCGGTCAGCATGTTCTGGAGGGGGTCACTACGTTTCTGGCGAGGTATGCCCCAGAGGAACTGCCCGCAAGCTCAGCGCAGTCACAGAATAAACCCATTGTTGAACCGGTGACCGATCTATCCGAGACCGTGCCGGCACGCCCGCCAAGTTTCTGCACTGGCTGTCCCGAGCGGCCACTGTTTGCTGCCATGAAAATGGTGCAACAGGAGAGAGGACCGTTACAAGTGGCCGGCGATATAGGCTGTCACCTATTCGGCAGTCTCGCGCCCTTTGAAATCGGTGGCACTACCATGGGGTATGGATTGGGACCTGCCTCAAATGCCGCCTTCGACGGTGGCGGCAGTCAGCGGACTGTGTCAATCATCGGTGATGGCGGTTTCTGGCATAACGGTCTGACATCGAGTGTGGGTAACGCGGTGTTCAATAAGTCAGATGGTGTGATCGTGGTGGTCGACAACTTTTATTCAGCCGCAACCGGTGGCCAGGATGTTCCATCGTCACGCGCAGAGAATCGCTCAAAATCAACCCGTCACCCGATCAGCGCGGCGGTAAAGGGTATCGGTGTGGAGTGGGTACGCGAGGTTGACGACACATACGATGTTGCCGCAATGCGCGACACGTTGCAAGCCGCGTTGGATACGGACCACGAAGGGCCTAAGGTGATTGTTGCCTCATCGGAGTGCATGCTCAACCGGCAGCGGCGAGAACAACCTGTGAGAGACCGGGCGATTGCAGCAGGTGCGCGTGTGGTCAAACCGCGTTTCGGCGTAGATGCTGACGTGTGTACGGGAGATCATGCCTGTATACGTTTATCGGGGTGCCCCTCTCTGTCCCTTAAGACTCTGGATGATCCTCTGCGCGACGACCCAGTCGCACATATTGATCAGTCGTGCGTAGGTTGCGGTAATTGTGGTGAAGTAGCTGATGCAGCGGTTCTGTGTCCTTCTTTTTATCGGGTTGACTTAGTCCACAACCCGGGCTGGTTCGAACGATTGCGTCACCGACTGACCCTTGGCCTGATCCAAATCCTCCAGCGCCGCCGGTCCCGCAGGGTCCTGGGATTTGAACCGGTCTGATTAAGATATGAACTCTACACCCGATATCATCAAGTTAGCTGTCTTCGCAGTGGGTGGCCAAGGCGGTGGGGTACTGTGTAACTGGATCGTCAATGTCGCGGAACGAAATGGTTACCGCGCCCAGGCGACGTCTATCGCCGGTGTTGCTCAGCGTACCGGTGCCACGATCTACTACGTTGAAATGGCTCCCGACCATGGTCGCACACCCGTATTTGCCCTGGCCCCATCAGCCGGAGATGTAGACATCCTTGTCGCTGCCGAAATGATGGAATCAGGCCGTGCCCTGATACGTGGCTTGGTGACGCCAGATCGCACAATCCTGATCACGTCAACACACCGCATGCTGGCCATGTCCGAAAAGACTGTACCCGGCGACGGGACGGCTGATTCGCTGCCGGTGATCGAGCAAGGACAAGCCAGATCAAAACGCTATATAGCTTTTGACATGGAACAGATTGCGGTGACTTCAGGCAGTGTGATCTCGGCCAGTCTATTTGGTGCACTGGCAGGTTCAGCTGCGCTGCCATTCTCGCGGGAAAGTTTCGAGGAAACAATTCGTGCGGCCGGTCGTGGTGTAGCGACCAGCCTCAAAGCCTTTGAGGTTGCGTTTTCCACCGCGCGCGAAGCACAGCCTAAGCTCGAGGGCACCACTGAAAAGGAACAGACTCGCCAATACACTGTTCAGGGGCCCGTGTTGCAACGGCGAAATTGGCAGCAGCTCATGGCAAGGTGTGCCGAGCTTCCATCAGCAGTTCAACCGATGGCGCTCGCGGGGTGCAAGAGCGTTGCTGATTTTCAGGACGTTGACTATGTTATTGAATATCTTGAACAGCTTGAAGCGATGGTCCATGAAGATGGTCTACACGGGGGTGCAGCCCGGGACTACGGTCTGTCGGTTGCTGCGGCAAAATATATTGCCAACGCTATGGTTTATGACGATGTCATCCGGGTTGCAGACCTGAAGACTCGAGCAACACGGTTCTCGCGTATCCGCAACGAATTCAGCGTGGGCGACGACAGTGTGCTGCAGTTGACTGAATTTCTACATCCCGGGGCGCAGGAAGTCTGTGCCATGTTCCCCGTCCGATTGGGTCGCCTGGTTGAGCGCAGTCCGCGGCTTTTCAACTGGCTGGATCGAATGATAAATCGCGGGCGTAGGATCCGTACGGATAAAGTAATCGGCTTCATGCAGCTCTATTTGATTGCGGGTCTACGTCGATGGCGCCGCCGTCTTTTGCGTCATGCGGTCGAGCAGCAGCATATGCAGACCTGGCTGGGGTCGGTGTTGCAGACGTTGCCCGGTGATTATGATTTGGCTGTAGAGATGCTCCGCTGCCGTCGTCTGGTTAAAGGTTACAGCGATACCCATGCCCGTACCCTGTCCAAGTTCGATCGGGTGATGGCCGCGGCGATTGACCTGCGGGATTCGGCGAATGCGGCAGATTGGGTCCGCCGGCTCCGCACTGCCGCTATGCGCGAGGAAGATGAAGGGGCGTTGGAGGAAGTGTTGCACGCAATAAAGCGTGTTCACTAAGTTTGAGGGCAGTTAACGCTCTCTCAGTGACACGCGAATCTGCGTCTTAGGCCGATGGTCAGCACCAACGCGCCGAGCATGACAAACCAGAACAGCGTCCACCACGGCATGCTCAAGCCAGCAAATGTCCAGTCTACTGATGCGCACTCACCGGATCCGGTCAGCGTTTCACGAATTGTCCGCGACAAGGGGAATGCACGGAGCATGTACTCAAGTCCGGGACCACACTCAGGTACCTGATCGGGGGGTAGGTTTTGCAGCCAGACATGACGGCCGGCGATGGCTGTACCCATGGCGGCACAGAACCCACCCAGCAGCGCGTAGATTGTACGCCCGCGCCTACCTGGGTTATGCAGCGCTGCAGCCAGCGCCACCAGACCGAGCGCAAAAAAGGCAACGCGTTGAAATATACACAGCGGGCAAGGGTCAAGAAACTCCGTGTACTGCAGCCAGTAGGCATAACCCAGAAACGCTGCACAGATCAACGCAACGAGAAGATTCAGGTAGCGAAAAGCAGTAGATGTGGCCACAGCGTAATTGTACCGCCACACTGACCCTGGAATTATGATCATCCGGTAATTTTGAACACGCTAATATCCCTTAATGAACACATCAAAAAAATCTGATGCCAATTGTTATAACGATCTGCAGAGTAGGTGTTTTGAGTAGTTACGCGGTCCATGATTAAAACCATCCCTGCGCTGATGATGGTCCTGGCCCTGATGGGTGGCCCGATAGGAAAAGCCGATCAGAAAGACAATGTGGCTGCAATGCGTTTAGTGATTCAGACCCAGTTGAACGCCTTCGCCCGTAGTGATGCGGTTACGGCCTACGCCCAAGCTTCGCCGGAGATCCATTCCATATTTCCGACAACAGAAGTTTTCATGATGATGGTCCGTCAGGGTTATTCGGCCTTAATCGCCCCTGCAGTCGTCGGTTTTCTGGGTGTTATCGACGACAGCGGCGGGCCTGTTTATCAAGTTCTGGTCGAAAGTCGAGACGGGCGCCGGTGGAAGGCGTTTTACACCATGGTGCAACTGGACGATGCCAGTTGGCGAATCGGCGGCTGTGTCCTGGTCAAGCTGCCTGAAGAGTCGGCCTAAGACGGGGTTGACTTCAGTCGTCTTCACGCCGTACCACAACGTCTACAATTTCGCCGTCAGGATCTGTCGACAGGCGGAAGACGATAGGGCGACAGCACACCTGGCAATCTTCGACATAGGCGTCATTGCCGGTTAATGGATCAATACTGATGCTGATGAACTCACCGCAATAGGGACAGTCGACACTGCGCTCCTCAAGCATCATCATCGCTTAATCTATCCGGTTGTGGTTTGATGTTGTTCAAACGCCAGATCTTCAATAATGGTGGTGTTTGGCGTCAAGCGAAAGATTTGAGGTGACACTTTGATCTTGATCGAACGGCTGCCACCACCCAGGATCACGTAATCCGGCAGCATCACCCGGCTGTCTACCCACAGCGGTAGTGAATCTGGCAGGCCAACAGCCGTTATCCCGCCGATCTCCATGCCGGTGAGATCACGGGTTTCTTCAGCCGAGGCAAAGGAACATTTTTTCACCCCCATTCGTTTTCTGACACTTTTATTCACATCCAGCCGGGTGGTCGCTAGCAGAACACAGGCGGCATATTGGCGCGGATCTGATTTGCCCGCTGCAACGATGACGTTGGCCGAGACAGATAAGGGAATGTTGTAATGTTCACAGAATACGGTGGTGTCAGCGAGAACAGGATCACACTCCAGGATCTCGAATCCGAGCCCTAGTGTAGCGAGGGTTGCCAGCGCTTGGGCAGCAGGGTCACCGGCTGTGGGTTTGTCACTCATGTTTGTCGTGCGGCACGGGCGCGAAGGATGACCAGTGACTGCTTATTTTACGGGGAATGATATTCGGATACAGTAGTGACCTCGATCTGAAACCAGAAATTATTCGCCAGGAGAACAACGATGACCGACTACAGCCAGATGAAATGTGAGGTTTGCCGAGTAGGTGCTCCTTTGGTCACAGCGGACGAAGTTGAAGATTTTCTGAAGCAGCATCCGCAGTGGGGGAAACTTGTCATCGATGGAGAGGACCGGATTCAGCGCATATTCCAGTTCAAAGATTTCGAACAGGCCCTTGCTTTTACCAACCGGGTCGGTGCACTGGCTGAGGAAGAAGGTCATCACCCCGCGCTACTGACCGAATGGGGCCGGGTCACGGTCGGCTGGTGGACGCATAAGATCCATGGCCTGCACGTGAATGATTTTATTATGGCATCAAAAACTGACACCTTGGCTGGATAACTGGACAGAAATGAGTCCGCTTACAACACAAGACTAGATCCGCGGAGCGTATCTCCACCAGGTCCGTCGTTCTATAATGATCCGGCCCCCTTTTACCCCGGGGTTTCTGTGGACAGAACCGAACGCTTTTATACCATTGACCGTCTGTTGCGCAGCCGGCGCCAGGTCTCCCTCCGCCAGTTGATGGAAGAGTTGGAAGTGTCCCGTGCAACCGTACGCCGGGACCTCGAATATATGCGCGACCGTATGGCAGCGCCGATCGTGTGGGATGCCGCACTGCGGGGTTACTGCTACCGACTGGAAGCCACTGGCGACGATGACCGGTATGCTCTGCCTGGCCTGTGGTTCAATGCCTCAGAAGTCTATGCACTGCTGACTATGGACCATCTGCTCAGCAGTCTGCAGCCAGGATTGCTTGAGCCGCATATTGAACCTTTGCGCGAACGCATCAGGCGACTGTTAGGCAGCGGTGAACACCCGACACAAGAGATCGAAAAGCGTATACGGATACTCTACATGGCGTCTCGCCAGATGGACACGCGCGTATTTGCCTCTATCGCCAACGCGTTGCTGGCCCGGCGCCGGCTTTTTATCGTTCATCTGAACCGGCGCAGCAATCTGCATACCGAGCGGGTCGTTTCACCGCAGCGACTGGCCCATTATCGTGATAACTGGTATCTGGACTGCTGGTGTCATCTGCGCAAAGGTCTGCGAAGTTTCGCCGTCGATGCGATTGAGAGTGCCGACCTTAAAGAAGATCAGCCTGCAAAAGAAGTCAGCGACAGCCGGCTCGAAATGGTCCTGGGTGCCGGCTACGGAATTTTTGCTGGAGACAAGACGCATCAAGCGGTACTGCGGTTTACACCCGAGGCGGCGCGCTGGGTTGCATCAGAAAAGTGGCATTCACAACAAGAAAGTACAGTAGAGCCCGACGGCAGTTACCGGCTGAGTGTGCCGTATGCCAAGGAAACAGAGCTGGTCATGGATATTCTGCGCCATGGTTCTGACGTAGAAGTTTTGTCCCCGACCAGTTTAAGGCAAACAGTGCGGAAACGGCTGGCAGCCACACTTAAACAGTACTAAACGGTTACTGATATCGAACATGACGCGTTGCGGCTCTAAGCCAGGATAGAACACTGGCTGGTAACAACGTTAAAGGGGTCGGATGGATGCTGCTGAGCGGTATTATGTTTATCGGTGTTACTGGCATCGTGCGATACCTAGGTGGCGAAATGCACCCGATTCAGGCTGCTTTTATCCGCTACGCGTTTGGCATTGTTCTGGTTGTGCCCGTGATATTGCGTGTGGGGCTGTATGAGTTGCTGTCTGCCAGAATACGCTTACACGCAAGCCGGGGTTTTGTGCATGGCATCGGTGTGATGTTGTGGTTCTACGCGATGAGCCGACTGCCGATTGCCGAGGTCACAGCACTGGGGTTTACCACGCCGGTTTTCACCGCAGTGGGTGCCATGTTGATTCTCGGGGAGCGGGTCAAGAATTATCGTGTCGCAGGGATATTGCTGGGTTTTGTCGGTGCCATGATTGTACTCCGACCCGGTCTGCGGATCATTGACTTCGGTGCTGTAGCTATGTTGTTTGCGGCGCCTCTGTTCGCTTGTTCCCTGTTGTTGGCAAAGGTCGCCACAAGAACAGAATCGAGTTCGGTTATTGTTGCCCTACTGTCAATATTCTGCACAGTCACGCTCCTTCCTTTGGCGCTGATCTACTGGCGAACACCAACGATGGAGGAATGGTCGCTGCTGTTTCTCACCGCGATGTTCGCCACCTTAGGCCATTATTTTCTGACCCGGGCCTTCCAGAGTGCTGAACTCAGCGCCCTGCAGCCGTTTTCTTTCCTGCAACTGGTGTGGGCCATATTGCTTGGCCTGGTTGTGTTCGGTGAACAGCCCGATCTGTGGATAGGGCTCGGCGCCGGACTGATCGTGTTTTCCGCCACCTGGATCGGCCGGCAGGAAATGCGCAGCCGCCGCAGTCCGTCAGGTGATAGCTGACGCAACAGGGGGCTGTGGCCTGAATTTCTGGGGCCTTATGGCCGCGAGGATCAGCTGATGAGCTACCTGTTGTCGATAATGCCGACTAAGATGGGGTTTATATTCTGGTTTCGGCTTATTTCAAGGTATCAAATTGCTCCACGTCTGCTACGGTAACCAGCTTGAAGTGCTTGCCGACCAACTCGCTGAGCACCTTGACAGCCGTGCGGTCGGGCCGCTCGAGCCTGAGCTGATCGCTGTCCAGGGCCACGCGGTTTCGCGCTGGCTGGCCTTGCGATTGGCCACTGACCGTGGCATTTCAGCCAACAACCAAATGCTGTTTCCTGCCGAGTTGCTTTGGCTGCTTTTCAGACGCGTGTTGCCGGAGGATGTACCGCCGTTCAATGGGTTCAGTGCACAAACACTGGCCTGGCGGGTGTTGGCACTGCTGCAGTCAGAACAGTTTGGGAGCGGGTATGCAGCCCTTGCACATTATCTTGAAACTGCGTCGCCAATAAGCCAGTGGCAGCTCGCCGAGCGTTTGGGCAGACAGTTCGAGCAATATCTGATCTACCGGCCGGATTGGATTCATCGCTGGGAGTCGGGGGGTGACACCCATTGGCAGGCTGCGCTGTGGCGACGCCTGCTGGCAACAGGTGATGACCGACACTGGCTCAATCTGCGGGCGAGACTGGTCGAGGTCATGGCACAAGAGCCTGCCGCAGCAGATCGTTTGCCTGCGCGTATCAGTCTTTTTGGTCTGCCAAGTCTGTCTGAGGTCTATTTGGGGATTCTGCAGACCGTGGCGGCCTATTGTGATGTGCGAATTTATGCACTCAATTACTCGTCCGTGTTCTGGGCTGATATCGTGAGCGACAAGGAACGCACGCGCCGGGCACTGAGCGACCAGAGCGGATTGGCGGACTATATGGAGACAGGTAACAGCCTGCTCGCCTCTCTGGGACGACAAGGCAGGGCGTACTTTGGTCAACTTCTTGAACTTGATGCGCTCGATGAGGAGGTGTTCCACCCACCCGTTTCAAACACACTACTCGGACAGATCCAGTCCGATATTTTCTATCTTCGGGAGGGTGGGGATGAGGGCGCACAACGTGAGGTAGAACCGTCGGATGACTCCATTCAGATCCACGTGTGTCACAGCCCGATGCGGGAAGTGGAGGTGTTGCATGATCGCCTGCTGGATCAATTCGACCGACAACCCGACTTGGACCCGGCTGAAGTGCTGGTGTTGGTTCCAGACATCGAAACCTACACAGCCTATATCGAGGCCGTATTTGGTTCGCTCACCGACGACCGGAGAATTCCTTTTCGAATTGCGGATTGCGGTCAAAGCCAGCGGTCTTCACTGATTGAGACTTTTTTCGCACTGCTGGACATGCCGTTTGGGCGCTATGACGCCACTGGGGTGTCTACGCCGCTGTTCGAGCCCGCCATTCAGAAACAATTCGGCTTGTCCGGCACTGATGTGGATCAGATCCTGCATTGGGTCCGGGAGAGCGGCATTCGATGGGGCATCGATGCGGCGGATATGAGCAGGCTTGAATTGCCGGTGGGTGAGGAGAATACCTGGCGACGTGGTAGCGACCGCTTGATACTGGGCCACGCCCTGCCAGCGGGCGCTGTGTTCGATCAACTCGCGCCCTGTGGCCCGTCGGATACCACAGATGCTCAGGTAGTTGGCCGTTTACGCAGTTATCTAGAGCGGGTTTTTGCGCTGCGAAATGAACTTTCTGGTGAACGCACCGTTATAGACTGGAGCGTTAAAGCCAATAGTTTGCTCGACCGCTTTTTTGCCTCGGACGCGGGTAACGAAAGTGAACTGCGTACCTTGAGGGATGGTCTGACTGGCGTTGCCCACAGTGCCGAAGCAGCCGGTTACAGCGGCACGGTGGCACTAGAGGTTTATCGGCATGACCTCGCCCAGCGACTGGCGGCACCCAGTCGCGGTTTTTTTGGGACTGGTGCGGTGACCTTTGCTGCGCTAGCGGCGGGTCGCTGTCTACCAGCCAAGCTGGTCTGTTTGCTGGGTATGAATGACAGTGTGTATCCGCGGGCGGATAGTCGCCAGGGGTTTGATCTGATCGCCCAGTACCCTCGTGTCACTGACCGGCGGCAAAGAGAAGAAGATCGTCAGGTTTTTCTCGATGCAGTGCTGTGTGCTCGCCAACAGCTTTATATCAGTTACACCGGTCGCGACATCCATGATGACCGTCCCAAACCACCTTCAACACTGATCAGTGAACTGCTTGACTACATAGATCGAACTTCGCGCTCACAGTCAAACACGTGTAAGACCAGTTCAGCAATAACCATTCAACACCCGCTGCAAGCATTCAACGAGCGCTATTTTCAAGACAATGTCCCGCAATTGTTCAGTTATGCGCGTGAGCTTGTGCGCTCCGGGGATGTTGCTGTCCCTGGCCCTGGCGCGCTGGTCGGCACACCGTTGACTCGGATAGAAACCGATTCCGAGATCGCGCTGGAGAATCTGGTGCAGTTCTTTACGCATCCCGCCAGGGTGTTGTTGCGCGATGTGCTGGACATTCGTCTTGAATCTGCCGACGTCATGCTGCAGACGCGAGAACCTGTTGACCTGGACTATTACACCACGATTGCGGTGCGCGAAGTCATGCTGGCGGAAAAACAGCAAGGGGCAGGCTTTGAGGCGGTGGTCAACCGGCTTCGCGCCGCCGGTAAGGTACCCGTGGGGACAGCCGGCGTCCGGGCACTGGAGTTTGAGTGGTATCAGATTGCACCGCTGCATGAACGTTTAATGTCGACCGGTTTTAGTACCGACGGAGAGGTGATTGAACTGGCGCTGGATGTTGCCGGGACTCACCTTACAGGGACAGTGTCTCCGCTCATAGCGAACGGACTGGTGCACTACAGTGTGATGAATCTGACGGCCCGCGACCGAATCCGGTTGTGGCTCTCGCACCTTGCCCTGTGCGCCTCCGACACCCCGTACACTCGATCCAGCCAATTGTTCGGTCCCGATCAGGCCGAATCCTTCGACATCATCGCACAACCCCACGCATTGCTGACAGACCTGATCGCGGTGTACCAGGAGGGCTTGACCCGCCCGCTGCCGTTTTTCCCCCGCAGCGCGTGGGAGTATGTCAGCGCCGGTGGCGACTCGGCCAAGGCGGCAGCCAGAACGTGGGCAGGTAACGATTATGCCTGGGGTGAAAGTGAGGACGTTTACAACCAGCTCGCTTTCCGCGATAGCGGCATCGAGATCCTAGAGGGAGAATTTGAACAGCTTGCGGCTCGGATCCTCGGGCCACTGCAGGCGAACCGAGTGGTCGTACGCTGATGGCCACGCCAACTCTGGATATCTGCGCGGTGCCGCTCGCCGGAATAAATCTGGTGGAAGCGGCCGCAGGTACTGGCAAAACGCGGACGATCGCGGCGCTTTACTTGAGAACTGTACTCCAGGCCGAATTCCAGGTCAGGAACATTCTTGTTGTGACCTACACCCATGCCGCAACCCGGGAGCTGCGAGAACGAATCCGAGACCTGTTGCTGCAGGCCGCCGGGGTGTTTCAACACGGGGATGCCGGAGAAGATGCGCTCCTGAACCATCTTGCTGCAACTGATCCAGATCCGGAACTGGCCCTCAAACGTTTGCGGCGGGCCATCGCAGATTTTGATGAAGCTGCGATTTTTACCATTCACGGATTTTGTCAACGCGTACTAGCTGAAAATGCGTTCGAAGGCGCACAGCCGTTTGAATCCGAACTGCTGACAGATGAACGGCAGATCGTCTGTGAAGTAGTGGACGATTTCTGGCGCCGAAATATATACCCAGCCGGCGTTTTATGGGTCGACTGGCTTCAGGCGAATGGGGTAGATCATCCCGAAAGACTTTTGAACGGCCTAACTAACCTCATGGGTAAACCCTACCTACGCATGGCTTCCTTGCCCGAACCCAAATCACCCAAGGCCTTGGAACACGAGCTCCAGAGCTGTTTCCAAACGCTGGCTGACGACTGGTCAGCCCAGCGAGACAGCGTAGAAAAGATTCTGCTCGAAGACGATCGGTTGAATCGCAACCGTTACCGGACATCCAGCGTTGCCGTCTGGATCGCACAGATGGACCTATTGCTCAAGCGTACGCGGCCCGACTTTATGGCGCTACGTGAATTTACACGGTTTGACAGGTTCCAAGCATCGGTCATTTCCGAGCGCCGTTCTGTGAAAAAAGGGCACACCCCGCCAACCCATCCCTTTTTTGAATCCTGTGATGAGTTTGCGGGACGCCTTAAAAACCTAGAGGACATTTATCAGCAGCTCTACCGGATTTTTCAACGCGAGTTGTATCAGTACGTGGTGACTGAATTACCGCTTCGCAAGGCCGAGCGCGGGGCGCTGGGCTATGATGATCTGCTGACACGGCTACAAACCGCATTGCATGGCCCTCAAAGTGACTCACTGGTCGCGAAACTTCGTTCGGACTATCGAGTAGCACTGATTGATGAATTTCAAGATACAGACCCCGTTCAGTACGACATTTTCCGCAAGATTTATCATGGGTCTGATTGCCCCGTCTTTCTCGTCGGTGATCCAAAACAGGCGATCTACAGTTTCCGCGGTGCCGACGTATTCACGTATCTCCGCGCACGGCAGGATGCAACGAAGCAATTTTCGTTGGATCAGAATTGGCGGTCGGTACCGCAGCTGGTCCATGCTGTAAACCTGCTCTTTGAACGGCGGGCAGAATTGCCTGCGTTCTTGTTGGATGAGATCGATTTTTCGCCTGCACAACCAGCACCCAAGCAGCTGCCCCAGCTGACCGAATCTGGCTTGGCAGCACCGGCAATGGTGATCTGGCCATTGTCTCGAGAAGATGACAACAAGCCGATTGCGAAGCACCGCGCAGGCTCGTTGTGTGCGGCGGCAAGCGCAACCGAAATCGCCCGGCTCCTCGCCATACCGGCAAAGATCGGTGACGAGCCACTTCGCCCCAGCAACATCGCGGTGCTGGTGCGAACGCATTCACAGGCCCGGATTGTGGAAACTGCAATGCGAGAGGCCGGCATCGCCAGCGTTCGACATTCCCAGGAGAGCGTTTATCAAACGCACGAAGCAGTGGAGCTGGAGCGTGTTCTCATCGCAATACTGGAGCCGAATCGGGAAGCACGGGTGCGGGCGGCACTGCTGACTGACTTCTGGGGCATGGATGCCGCATCCCTGCAGTCGTTTTCGTCACTCGAACTGGCGTGGGATACCCGGCTTGCCGGGTTTCATCACTATCATGAGCTGTGGCGTACTCACGGGTTCATGCGAATGTTTCGAGAATGGAGTGCGGTCGAGGGTGTCTATCCACGTCTGCTGGGTTTTGAGGATGGTGAGCGGCGCCTGACAAACTTGCTGCAGCTGGCTGAGTTGATTCATGGTCAGGAGCGGCACTGCGCCGGACTCAACAACTTGGTTACTTGGTTTTCAGAAGCAATGACACGGCCGCCGGTCAGAGATGATCCATCGCTGCTCAGACTTGAGAGTGACGAGGACCGAGTCCAGATTGTCACCGTGCACGGCAGCAAAGGCCTGCAGTATCCGGTGGTGTTTCTACCGTTCAGCTGGAGCGGTGGGCTTCAAGTGGCTGGCTCTGAACACTGTATTTTTCATGACACTAGCCAGGGTAACGCCGCCACGGTCGATTTTGGTTCGGCGGACTTTGAACAGCACCTGGCACAGGCCTGCCGTGAAGAACTGGCCGAAAATCTACGATTGTTTTATGTGGCGCTGACCCGGGCACGCTGTCGTTGCTACCTCGCCTGGGGTGCCGTCAACGATGCGGCTACGTCCGCATTGGCCTGGTTGCTGCACCGGTCACTGGATGTCGCGCAAGATGATCTCATCACAGCACTTCAGGCTCGCTTCAGAGCAATCACCGATCCAGAGATTCGCGACACGCTCGAGCGGTTGGCTGAAAAGTCCGAGGGCGCCATCCAGGTGATCGAGCCCAGTATTGAGCGTAACGGCCCTACAACATCCGACGCCGTGTTTAAACGACCAATGGCTGCTCGAGAGGTCAGTCGAAAGATCGATCAAACATGGCGGCTGACGAGCTTCAGCGCACTTTCGACCGGGCACACTACGGAACTCCCGGATTATGATCACGCCCAGCAGCGAGTGTTGTATGACGGCGAACGAACGGATGTTTTTACCTTTCCACGCGGTGCGCGGGCGGGAACCTGTCTGCATCAGGTGTTTGAAGAACTGGATTTTGCGAACCCTAACGAGGAGCGCCGCAATGCGGTTATCGAACGGGTGCTGAAGACACACGGTTATGAAGCGAGGTGGCAGGATGTAGTAGCACAGCTGGTGGACCGCGTTATCCATGTGCCGCTCGATCCACAGGGCACGTTACGACTGGCAGATATTCAACGATCTCAGCGCGTCGATGAACTGGAGTTCTACTACCCGTTCGCAGCACACAACCCCCAAGCGCTCAAGTCAGCGACTCAGGCTTCAGCAGAAGACACCCATATCAAAATGGCCATCGAACAAATTGAACTGGGTGCGACTGCCGGATTCATGCACGGATTTATCGATCTGGTCTTTGAGGCAGCGGGCCGCTATTACCTGGTTGACTACAAGTCTAATTTTCTTGGTTCGAATTATGATGATTACCGACCCGACCTGCTGAAAGAGGTGATGGAGCGTGAGCACTATGTGTTGCAATATCTGATCTACACAGTTGCTCTGCATCGATACTTGAAACATCGGATACCGGATTATCACTACGAGAAACATTTCGGCGGTGTTTACTATCTTTTTCTTCGAGGCATGAATCCCGCGCTGGGCCACCGATGTGGTGTGTATTACGACCGGCCCAGTCAGGCACTGATCGGGCCGCTCGAAAGACTGCTGGGCAGTGCCACATGAGTGCGCTGATCAAACAACTGGAAATCGCACGGCAGGATGGCGATCTCAGCGACATCGCATTTTATTTTGCCGAGTTACTGGGCCGGCTTGACCCAACTGCGGGCGACCCGTTGCGGCTTGCCGCCGCACTGGTCAGTCAGCGTACAGGCTCTGGCCATGTCTGTGTCTATCTGCCCGACGAAGCCGAACACGGTCTGTTGACCACGGACAATGAGCTGAACATCACTGCACCACCGTTGGCCGAGTGGATGGCTGTACTGAAAAAGTCCAGCGTGGTGACAATGTCGGGCGAATACCGGCCGCTGGTACTGGAACCTGACGGCCGCCTGTATCTTTACCGCTACTGGGACTGGGAAAAACGACTGGCTGAAGACCTTCTAGTTCGTGCTCAACTGCCGGATCTCGACATCGACGATAACGCTCTGAGCCAGGCCCTGACCGCAGTTTTCCCTGCGGGTCTTGGCAGTTCAGATCAGAAGGTTGCCGCTGCCTTGAGTGTTTTTCGTCCCTTGAGTGTCATCACAGGGGGTCCGGGAAGCGGCAAAACGACGACCGTAGTGCGGACCGTCGCACTGTTGCAGGCCATTACGGCCATGACCGCAGATGCAATCACCCTGGCAGCCCCCACCGGTAAAGCAGCGGCACGGCTACGGGAGGTGTTCGTACAGTCAGCCACTCTGCCAGGGCTGGAAAACCTTCAGCTGCCTGAACGCACGACCACGATACACCGGTTGCTCGGAATTCATGCCGCCGATGGCAATCCGTTTCATGACGCCCGCAACCCCCTGACCTGCCGTGTGCTGGTGGTTGATGAAGCCTCCATGATCGATCTAGGGCTGATGGTCAAGCTGGTCGAGGCGATGCCTCGACATGCCCGCCTGATTCTATTGGGGGACCCTGATCAACTGGCCTCAGTGGAGGCTGGTTCTGTACTCGAAGATATCTGTAACGGTGCGCAAGGCTTGCCTGAGGCGCTGGCAGCCAGGCTTAGCCGGGTAACCGGTGTGCATGATGTATCTGGTGCCAGGCCGAGTAACGCGGCACCACTCGCCGGTTCGCTCGCTGTGTTGCAGGACAGCTGGCGATATGGCCGCACAAGCGATATCGGCAGGCTGGCCAGCGCCGTCCAGGCAGGTGATGTGAGCCAGACGATCGACTGTCTGCAGGATCCTGTTGCAAGCGCCACAACGCTGCTGCCGTACGAGGGTCAGCCCGGGTTATCAAGGCTTCTGATCGAGCGTATCGTGTCCGGTTACAGCCAGTGTCTGTCTCTCGCGATTGCCGGGGCGCCTGCCCACCGTGTCTTTGAGTGTTATGGAGAACTGCGGGTTTTATGCGCGCATCGCAGCGGCATCAGTGGTGTCAGTGGCATTAACCGGCTGATCGAACAGCAGTTGATAAAAGCCGGACAGATACCGGCCAGAGTGTCGTGGTATCCCGGCCGGCCCGTGATCATCCTGAGTAACGATTATCGTCTGGGCTTGTTTAACGGTGATATGGGCATTGCGCTGGAAGATCCCGGTCGCCCGGGGCAGTTGGCGGTCTATTTCCCGCAGCCCAGCGGGGCTTACCGCACGATCTGGCCGGGCCGTCTGCCGGCCCACGACACCGTTTATGCAATGACGGTGCACAAATCCCAGGGCTCCGAATTTGGTCGTTCTGTCTTGGTTTTGCCCGAGCGACCTTCACCGGTGTTGTCGCGGGAGTTGATATACACCGCCTTGAGCCGAGCAGTGCACGCGCTGGAGATCTGGGGCAGTCAAGACATACTGTCACTGGCGGTCAGCCAGCAAGCCCGACGCAAGTCTGGATTGCAACATCGCCTGCAGTGATTGGGCCTTCTCAGCGGGCTAGCAGTGGTGTTGTCGCAACTTACAATAAGCAGCCCAACACCCGGTAAATTCTTTTGATACCACTGCACGACGACAACCCTACAGAGAGCACACCGTTTCTCACTGTCGGTCTGATCGGTGCGTGTGTACTGATTTACCTGTGGCAATGGTCGCTGGGGCCAGAACAGGTGGCGGCTGTATATGCGTTGGGTGCGATCCCGGCAGTGGTGTTTGACCATGCCAGACTTTCACCGGAACTGGAGTGGATCGCACCCGCGTTAACGCCGGTCACGTCCATGTTTCTCCATGGCGGGTTCATGCATCTTGCAGGAAATATGCTTTATCTATGGATCTTTGGTAACAACATCGAAGATGCCATGGGGCACGGCCGTTTCATCGTCTTTTATGTCATCTGCGGCATTGTCGCTGTTCTGGCACAGGCTTTACCGAACACCGAATCAACGGTGCCCATGATCGGTGCCAGTGGGGCGATATCCGGTGTGCTCGGCGCCTATCTGCTGCTTTATCCGAAGGCACGGGTACTGGTGCTGATTCCGCTCGGGTTTTTTCTGTATACGATGCGGCTTAAAGCTGGAATAGTGCTGGTGATCTGGTTCGTGATGCAGATTCTGAGTTCACTCACGACAGGTGACGGGCCCGGGGTGGCTTGGTTCGCCCATATTGGGGGCTTTGTTGCCGGTGTTGTGCTGGTGCCCTTTTTCAAGCGGCGTCAGGTGTCTTTATTTCAGCCCGCCCACAGTCAGGACGGCTGGCACCAAAAGAAGCGGCGACCTTGATGCAGTGGGCTAAAAACGATAGCCGTTCGACCTGCCGCTGGTTGGGCTGGATGCTGTGTCTCGGTATTGGCTGGCGGGTGCTGCGCTGGTCCCTGGGCATGCCGATGTGGGGCGATGAAGTCATGCTGGCACTTAATTTTCTGGATCGCAGCTGGGATGGTTGGCTGCAGCCGCTCGATATGGGACAGGTTGCACCTCCCTTGTTCATGTTACTGCACGGCACCCTCATGCAGATCTCGGGCTATTCGGAATGGATCCTGCGATTACCAGCGCTCGTGTTTGGGATTGCCGCGCTGCTGCTGTTTGCCCGGTTTGCCTATGATGTGGTTGAGCAACGCTCTGCACTGTGTGCGGTGGCTGTGCTGGCGGTGGCCTATTACAGCGTCCGCCATGGCAGTGAATTCAAACCCTACGCGCTGGATCTGCTGCTGGCTGTGGGCCTGTTGTTTGCGGGCCATCGGTTTCGGTGCAATCCGTTTGGCCGCTGGCAGATCAGCGGCCTGGTTCTGGTTATTGTGCTGGCGCCGCTGTGTTCATTCCCCTCCGTCTTCGTGACTGCGGGGGTCATCACAGGTCTTTTGGCCGATGCCCTGGTGAAACGTGAACGCTACAGACTGTATCTCACGCTCGGGATGGTGGTGCTTGCCATCATCATGGTTGTCACGCAATACACGGTCATCATCGTGCCTCAGGCACAGGCCAGCGAACTGCTTAAAACGCTCTGGCAAGGGGGATTCCCTCCCGGGAATGGGTTCGGATTTCTCGGTTGGTTTGTGGCGCAGTCTGCTGGCCGGCTGATGGCTTATCCGCTGGGCGGTCGACACTTCGGCAGTGTTCTGACGCTGCTTCTGGTGTGTGTCGGTGCGATTTCTCTCTATAGGACACGGCAGTGGTTCCTGCTGTGGATTATATTGATGCCGTTTGCAGGTAACGTGGTAGCTGCCGCGTTGCATTGGTATCCCTATGGACAAAGTGCCCGAATAGCGCAACACCTGGCGCCGTCGATCTGCCTGCTTGCGGGTGTGGGGGTGGTTACTGCGCTGTCGGGACGACACAAAAAGTGGGTACACAGACGGCTGGTTTGGGTGTTGTGCGGGCTGAGTGTTATCGGTCTCGGCGGCATGGCCGAGGTGATGGCCCGGCCCTACAAGTCACGCGGCGACCTGTCGGCGCGTGACTTGATTCAACAGACCCTGCCGGCCCTGGACTGCCGGACACTTCAGGTGGTCAATACGGTCGATACCGTTCCGGTCAATTTTCGCTGGTACTTGGCGATCGACTCCGCGACGCGTTTTGGGGTAGACCCGTTCGAGGCGCTTGAGTACAAAGACGAACCGGTGTGCTTGCTGCTTTTTGATGCCAAGCGTGATCCTGACACTGCAAACCGGTTGGAGCATGCACTCAAAAAGATCAGCGCATCACAGCAGCTGATCCGGGATGAAGTTCAGACTGCGTATATCTATGGGGGTACGCATCACCCGCACCAGGTGCGCTCTATCGTGGTGTCTGGTGGGTGAACACTTGTGCATGATTTTCCTGATATGAAACAAGTTCACACGGGCCGACCGCTGGCGTGCATTTCGAGCCCGGCGTGCAACCCCGGGTGAACCGATCAGCTGAGTGAAGACGCATGGAACTGCCCACACTTAAGATTGATCGTGCGCAGGCGTTGTCAGAACTGGCAACGGTGTCAAAAACCAATCGCCATCGCAGTGGATTGATACTGACCGGAAGTGAGGCATGGTGCCTGGATGCGGCGCGGGATATCTACAGCGGGTCCGACATGGGTTCCGCCCGACTGTGGATCGGTACTCATCCGATGACAGGCTTCGATGCAGTGGCCGCTAAAAAGGTCCATCAGGTTCTGGGGCAGACCTACGATGTGGTGGTGTTCAACGGTCGCTCAGGATTCGATGTCGATGCTCTGGGTGCAGTCAGCGGAACTATCCGAGGTGGTGGGCAGTTGTGTCTATTAATGCCCCCGTTTGCGCACTGGTCAACCTACGCGGATCCCGTACGGACCCGCTTTACGGCGTTCGGTTATTCAGAGACCGACATCAAGCCACGCTGGTTTTCTCATCTACAACGATCTATTGCCGAATCAACAGGGGTCTTGATGCTGGACCAGACCGGTGTGGTACGCGGTCGCTTGCCCAGGTTACAGCGTGAACCGGAGACCGATACTGAGTTAAACGATGCGGACTGCGTCACATCCGATCAGGTCGACGCGGTGGAGGCGGTGATCCGTGCCGCCACTGGGCAGCGCCGCAAACCGGCCATACTGATCTCGGATCGGGGCCGGGGAAAATCTGCCGCACTGGGGATCGCTGCCGCACGGCTTTTACGGCAGGGGCGAGGCCGAATTGTCGTCACTGGCCCGCAGCGGGAAACTGTCACCACCCTGTTGGACCACGCGGCCCGGTTACTGCCGGAGGCCAGACAATCCAAGAACCGGCTGCGATGGTGCAACTCATCGATTGAGTTTCTGGCGCCAGACCGGATCAGTGACCGGACTGCTGACGACACCATGGTCATGATTGATGAGGCAGCCGCCATACCCCTGCCGCTGTTAACGGCAGTCGTGAAAAACAGCAGCCGTCTGGCGTTGGCGACCACGGTACACGGCTACGAGGGCACTGGCCGGGGGTTCGAACTGCGCTTTGGTCCGCTGCTGTCTTCGCAAATGCGGGGCGAGCGCCGGGTTACGTTGATAACCCCTGTGCGCTGGGCAGCCGGCGATCCCTTGGAACGTTTTATATTCCGCGCATTGATGCTGGATGCCGGGGCGACAACATCGGCGGATAGGCCGATAGATCCAACCCGCGGCTTCCACACCGAGCGGCTTGATCGCCATGCCCTGGTGCAAAATCGTAATCGGCTCGACCAGTTGTTTGGCCTGTTGGTGGCATCGCACTACCGCACCCGCCCCAGTGACCTGCGTTACCTGCTGGATGCCCCGGGTGTGTCGGTCTACGGCGTTTGCTGTCAGTCTGCAATTGTGGGCGCCGCCCTGGTGGTGCGCGAAGGAGGATTGGCCGCAGACCTTGCCCGCGATGTAATACGTGGTCGCCGTCGACCCCGCGGCCATCTGTTGCCCGTATCGATCGGCACTCATCTTGGCATTGAGACCGCACCGCAGCTGACGTATCAGCGTATTGTGCGTATCGCAGTTCGTCCTGAACTGCGGCGCCAGGGGCTGGGATCAAGGTTGATTAACTGTATTGCCAAAGACGCGCATCAGACAGGACACGATTGTCTGGGCGTCAGCTTCGCTGCCGATCTGGAACTGGTGGACTTCTGGTCAAAGGCTGCCATGCAGCCCATCCGGCTGGGGGTGACCCAGGGCAAATCCAGCGGAGCTAACGCGCTGTTGATGCTGACAGGGTTGACCACGGCCGGGGAGTACCTCACGCGCCGCGCCGCGCACCTTTTTAGCCGTCGTCTGCCGGATCAGTTGGCAGATCCTCTTCGAAAAGCCGACCCGAGTCTGGTGCTGTGTCTGTTGAATAAAGGCTTACAAGCCAAATCACCCGATCCCGATGAGTTGCTCACGGCAAGTGCATTTGCAGCGGGGCAGCGCGGTTACGCAGAATGTGTCGCCGAACTGGTCACGGTCTCCTACCACCTGCTCACCGATCAGCTGGCCGGGCCGCAGGACAAAACCGGTGCGCTGTGTCTGGTACTCAAGGTGCTGCAGAAGCGGTCCTGGGCTGACTGTGCGGCTGTTCTAGGCCTGGCTGGCCGAAACGATGTGACTGCACTGTTGCAACGGACGATCAGCACTTACTGTGAGGCAGCGAAGACGCCCACTACCACATGCGCTTACGGGTCGCCGGGGAGTGTGCGAACCTAAACGGTTGTTCGGTCGGTTACGGCACCAGCCAGCGGTTGGTAACAGCCCCGTCGGCAGCCCAATCGAACTGTGCCCGGCGGTGACCCTGGGTTGCGAGATAGAGCCATTCGAGCCGTTCAACCTTGATGATCACCGCGGTAAAGTAGCAAAACCCCGCTTCTGACTCAGCCGCTTCGGGTACGCGATGTTCAAGTTCAGCCGCGAGGCCGGAGGTGGGGATGCCGGCGCTTGAGCCCGGTGCCTCTTGCGCGAGATAGCAGCGGCGGCTGGAGAGTGGCGCCTGTGCCCAGATTTCGCGGGCAACGTCGTTTTCCTGATGGATAATCGCAGTCGCGTCCAGGCGAAGCTGGATCTTTTCGTCGGGGTGATAGGTGAGCACCTGACACGTCGGCTGGCGGTGCTGTTCTTCGACCTTGGCAGAACGGCTGTCTGTGTGGATGTGCAGCTCACGTGCGGTACGAACGGTATCCCGCAGGACCACCGTGCGTGCACGGGCAGTGTGATCTTTGCCACAGCTGACCAGCACGGGGGTGTGCATGGGTGTGAGTGCCCGTTGCGGGCAGCATCCTCGAGCAGTAACCAGGCTTTTTCAAGCGTTTGCGGCAGGTCGTTATAGAACGTAGCCTCTTCAAGTTCCGGGGTTTGCATCGTATTCATAGGCAAGATGTCGGTTGCTGATTTCTCGTTTACGGCAAAAAAGGGCACAATAGGCGAAATTAAGTTCCTAGTTATGCCACAACTGAGTCACCCGGTCAGGTTTTACTCAGGCCGCGATCGGTTATCTGTGTGGTTAGCCCCACGAATTTCTCCCGGAATGTACCCCCCGAATCTTTATGCCGCACCGGCGCACCGAACAGAATTGAATCAAGCGGACAAGACAATGTCGACCGTGGCGGTTGTGACCACGTTTAATCCGGACCTGTCTGTACTGCGTGAGCAGTTGGGTCGTACCGTGCCGCAGGTCAAACAGCTGATTGTGGTGGACAACGGCTCAGTTGCAGCTGATTCAATCCGGGCGCTGGTCGAGGAATTTGCGAAGACCCGCTGGTTCAGTCTGGGTGAAAATCGGGGTTTGGGTTATGCGCATAATGTGGGTATCCAACAGGCCCTGGAACGGGGTGCCGGGTCGGTACTGATCCTGGATCAGGACACGCTGCCGGAACCGGATATGGTCAGCGTGCTGGCTGAAACGCTGGTATCGTCCAACGGACCGGATTCCCGCGTTGCGGCAGTGGGTGCCCGATATGTGGGTGTGCAGAGCAGCCATCCATCGTTTTTCGTTCAGTTCCGCCGATTTCGCTTCAAGAAGTGTTTCTGCACAGAATGCGGTGTCCGACAGGTGATTCCAGCGGATGTGCTGATCTCATCGGGCGCGCTGTTTTCCGCCCGCGCACTGCGTGAGATCGGCACTATGGATGAAGGCCTTTTTATTGATCACGTCGATACCGAATGGTTTCTACGTGCCCATCACCGGGGCTGGCGGTCTTACGGTGTCTGTGACGCAGTGATGCGGCACAGTTTGGGTGAGCGGACTTTTCGCGTCTGGCTTGGCCGCTGGCGTTACCTGCCTATACACAAGCCGTTTCGCTATTACTATATCTACCGCAACAGTGTGCTGCTGTATCGCCGGTCTTACCCCACGATACGGTGGAAACAGACCGATGTCCTTCGCTTGCTGATGATGTTCGTGATGTTTGCGCTGTTTGCCGGAGACAGGGTAGAAAACCTCAAAATGATGTGTCGGGGCATTGCCGATGGGTTTCGGGACCGGGATGGCCGTCTGGATGCGGCGCGCTGACACTAAAGATTTCGAGTCAGTGCTCAAAGCCAGCGTTCTAAATTCGAGCGATCAAGTACTCGGTCTACTGTGCGCTTACAATAGTCGGGTGGGAACTTACCCGGGTGCCGCTGTTACAGGGGCCACCACACCGAAGTCGCCTGACCCGGAAAGTGGATCATCCTAAAGAGAGTTATTCAGATTGCCTTCGAGTCTCAAACACACCTTAATGCAGTCAGATTACCACTTGGACCCTGCGACCGGTGTCTGGTCACAGCCAGAATTTAACAGTATTGACTACAGTGACGGTGAGGAAACAGAGCAACAGCTACAGCACATCATTGACACCGCGTCTGATATCTCTTCACTCTCGCCAGAACTCCGGCAGCACTGTGCAGACTGGCCGACCACCTATCATCTATCGGGCCTGCGTGCCAACATCCTGCGACCGTTTGAGATTACCGAAGACCACGACGTCCTCGAGATCGGTGCGGGTTGCGGTGCGCTCAGTCGTTACCTCGGTGAATGCGGTGCTTCAGTGCTGGCCCTGGAAGGCAGCTTGCGCCGTGCGCGTATCGCCCGCTCGCGCACGCGCGATCTGGACAATGTGACGGTCGTTGCAGAAAAACTCTCGGCGTTTGAGACGCCACAAAAATTTGATGTGGTCACATTGATCGGGGTGCTGGAGTATGCGGCCCTGGACGATGGCGACGATGATCCAGCAATAACCATGCTCAGCAAAGTGGCTTCTTTGCTGAAACCCGAAGGGTTCGTGATTCTTGCCATCGAAAATCAGTTGGGTCTTAAATATTTTGCCGGTGCACCGGAAGATCATATCGGGCAAGCGATGTACGGCGTGGAAGGTCGCTATGAAAAATCGCAGCCGCGAACCTACGGCCGCCAGGACCTGGTGCATCGGTTGAGCACTGC
>ENA-ORDI01000017-ORDI01000017.1-marine-metagenome-genome-assembly--contig:-NODE-17-length-104118-cov-4.928567_pt1 | contig 104118 bp, 95 predicted proteins | sample MGYA00248628_ERZ508525 | MGnify/ENA primary metagenome ERZ508525 (study PRJEB26195, sample SAMN05422138) | marine metagenome | isolation source: East of Porto Seguro, South Atlantic Ocean | place... | reverse complement strand
CGAGACCGGTAGTGCCCATGCACTCGTGCTGCTGGTACATGCCCTGGAGCAGGCCAAGCCGGGCGAGAAGATCCTGGTCGCAGGTTTTGGCCAGGGCTGCGATGTTCTGCTTTTTGAAGCCACCGACACAATCAAGGCGGCAGGTGATCGGCTGGCTATAAGTGGACATCTCGCTAACGGTCGACCAGAGAACCGATACACACGCTATCTTTCATTCAACAATCTGCTGACAATGGAACGCGGCATCCGGGCAGAAGTCGACAAACAGACCGGGCTAAGTACGCTGTATCGAAACAAAGGGATGTCGCAGAAACTGCTGGGTGGACAGTGTTCGGAATGCGGGACCTGCCAGTTCCCAAAATCAAAAATCTGTGTCAACCCGGGCTGCGGTGCGATCGACAGTCAGGCAGATGAGCCCTTTGCCGACAAAGCGGCAAAACTCAATTCCTACACCGCCGATCGCCTGACTTATTCCCCCGATCCCCCAACCTATTTCGGCATGGTACAGTTTGAGGGTGGCGGCCGGCTGATGAGTGATCTCACCGACATTGACCCCGACGTTGAACTAGAGGTGGGTATTTCCATGCGGATGGTGTTCCGGGTAAAGGACTACGATAGGCTGCGCGGTTTCCGCCGCTACTTCTGGAAAGCAACTCCACAAAACGATACACATTGAGGAGATTCAACTATGGCATCAGGCATCAAAGACAAAGTGGCCATCCTGGGTATGGGATGCTCCAAATTTGGCGAGCGCTGGAACGACAATGCTGAAGACTTGATGGTCGAGGCTTACGCCGAAGCCCTGGAAGACAGCGGTATCGAGACAAACCAAATCGAAGCTGCCTGGTTGGGCACTGCCATCGAGGAACAACATGTCGGCAAATCCGGCATCCCGCTGGCAATGGCGCTTCGACTTCCCTATATCCCTGTGACGCGAGTGGAGAACTTCTGTGCCAGCGGTACCGAGGCATTCCGCGGTGCAGTCTATGCTGTAGCTTCCGGTGCCTGTGATATCGCACTCGCTGTTGGTGTTGAAAAACTCAAAGATACGGGCTACGGCGGGCTGCCACAGCGAGGTCGCGGCTCTGTCAATGATCTATTTTGGGCAAATGCATCGGCACCGGGCTCATTCGCCCAGCTGGCAACGGCTTACTCGGCAAAACACAACATTCCAGCTAAGGATCTGAAACGTGCGATGGCCCATGTCTCGGTAAAAAGCCATGACAACGGATCGCGTAACCCTAAAGCACACCTTCGCAACAAAATTGACGAAGATAGGGTCATGAATGCACCCATGATCGCCGAACCGCTGGGTCTTTTTGACTGTTGCGGCGTCAGTGATGGTGCGGCGTGCGCTATCGTCACCCTGCCGGATATCGCTCGAGGGCTGGGCAAGAAAGACCTGGTTACGGTGAAAGCCCTGCAGCTGGCGGTTTCCAACGGCACCGAATCACAACACAATTCCTGGGACGGCAGCTACTTTGCCACTACCCGTAAAGCTGCCGAACGATCTTATCAGGAGGCCGATATCACCAAACCGCGGGATCAGATCAGTATGTTTGAGGTTCATGACTGCTTCTCGATTACCGAGGTCATCACCATGGAGGATCTTTACATCTCCCCTGAAGGTGGCGCTGTCAAAGACATTATGGATGGATTTTATGACGCTGACGGCAAGGTGCCCTGCCAAATCGATGGTGGTTTGAAATGCTTTGGACACCCTATCGGGGCCTCGGGCCTGCGGATGATCTACGAGATGTACCTGCAGATGAATGGCCGCGCCGGAGAACGACAACGCGAGCAGGATCCAGTGCTGGGCATGACCCATAACCTCGGTGGCTATCCACACCAGAATGTCTCCTCGGTCACGATCGTGGGTCGTGAAGGTGCCTAACACGTGTCCGATCTAATCTTTTTAAGGATGAGCCGAAAATGAAAATAAAAGCCGCTGTACTGTACGAGCCAAATAAACCCATGGTTGTGGAAGCCATCGATCTGGAGGAACCCAAAGAGGGGGAAGTGCTGGTTCGCATCGTTGCAGCAGGTGTCTGTTATTCCGATTACCACATCATGTTGGGGGAATGGACTCACCTCCTGCCTGTTGTACTCGGGCATGAAGGCGCCGGCGTGGTTGAGCAAGTGGGGCCTGGTGTCTCACGACTTACACCGGGCCAGTCGGTCATTCTGAATTTTCGCGCTAACTGCGGGACTTGCCACTACTGCATCATCGGTCGCCCGGTGCTGTGTAACGGCGTGGATGCCCCCAGGAACACGATGTTCGATGGCAGCAGTCGCTTGAGCAAAGACGGCAAGACGATTCACCATTTTGCGCGTACATCATGCTTTGCGGAGTACGTGGTTGTACCCGAATCGGGCGCTGTTGCGATTCGCGCCGACATGCCGCTGGATAAAGCCTGTCTTGTTGGCTGTTCGGTGATGACCGGGGTTGGCGCTGTGATCAATACCGCCAAGATCGAAGCCGGCTCATCAGTAGCGGTCATTGGCTGCGGTGGTATCGGTCTCAACGCCGTACAGGGCGCCGTGCTAGCTGGTGCGGGCCGGATAATCGCAGTGGACCTGCGCGACAACAAACTCGAATATGCCAAGACATTCGGCGCCACCGATATGATCAATGCCAGCAACGGCGACGCCGTGGCCGAGGTCATGGAACTGACAGCGGGTGGAGTTGACTATGCCTTTGAAGCGATCGGCAACGCCCACACCATCCACCAGGCCTACGAGATGCTGGCACCCGGCGGTACAGCCGTCGTCGTCGGCATGGCCCCGGAAAACGACGAGGTATCGATCAATGCTCTATCCTTCCCGCGAACAGAAAAATCAATTGTAGGCTCCTGGTATGGTGGTGCACGACCTTGGGTCGACCTGCCACTGATCAGCGATCTTTACCTAAGCGGCAAACTGAAGATCGACCCCATGATCAGCCGCACTTACGGACTTGATGAGATCAATACCGCCTACGACGCACTTGCAGCCGGGGAAGTCGCGCGCAGCATCATCGTATTTGACTGACCTCCTGCGGTGATCCTGCGATCCAAGGTGATGGGCGCTGCACGCCCTAACCGAATCTGCTGGAATCGGCTATAGCGGCGGCCGTAAGCTGCCCACTGGATGGGCTTTTTCAAAGGCAAGGGCGGCTCGCAGTACCAGCGCATCACTGCCAAGCGGACCCACGATCTGCAACCCAATCGGTCCCCCGGCTGCACTGAATCCACACGGTACCGAGATTGCCGGCTGGCCGGTGAGATCAAACGGCGCAACAGTCGCCATAAACTCACCATCACTACTCTCACGGTGTGGGGGCTGGTCATACCCAACTGGGAACGGTGCGCAGGTCAGAGTCGGCGCGACGAGAAGATCATACTTCTGATGGAAGGCTGCCATGCGCGCGCGCAACTCAATTCGCCCGGCTTCACCATCGAGAAAATCCACTGCACCCATCGCGTCACCCCGATTGGCACAGCGCAGCAGGGCTGCATTAGTCAGCTGTTTTGCTTTTACACCCAGGCGCCTGCGAATGCGAGCAGCTATCGGATCGCACACCACATCAGAAAGCGCATGAGCAGAACTGAGATTAAGCCGTACCGTGGAGACACCGGCACCCAGGTCTGCAAAAATCTTCCTGCTGCGCGCCGTGACCTGGCGGACGTCATCGTCCACTCGAGCAACACCGAGATCAGGCGAAAACCCGATTTTCAAACCCTTCACACCCCGGCCCAGTTGGGACAGTACATTTGGTGCTGCCTCCTGTATCGCATAACCATCCCGAGCATCACCACCTGCCATCACACTGAAAGCAAGGGCTGCATCACGCACGGTGCGGGTAAGTGGTCCACAATGCTCCATCATCATCATCGGACTGGCCGGCCACACGGGGACGCGGCCAAACGAGGGTTTAAATCCCACTACACTGCAAAAACTGGCAGGTCCCCGTATAGAACCGCCTGAATCGGTACCCGTGGCGATGGCAACCATCCCAGTCGATACAGCCGCACCTGCCCCACCACTCGAACCACCGGGGGTCCAGTCAAGATTCCAGGGATTGCGCGTAACACCATGCAGCTCACTTTCAGTGACTCCACGCCATGCGTATTCCGGGGTCTCGGTCTTGCCCAGTATGACCGCACCGTGGGCCTTAAGCCGTTCAACCACGATCGCATCGACAGACCAGGGTCCACTGGCGTTAATCGCGAGTGAGCCATTCAGGGTTGGCCAGTCTTTTGTTTCAGTAACGTCCTTGATGGCGGTCGGCACACCATCAAGGAGTCCACGCGGCACACCTTTAGCCCACCGTGCTTCCGACGCCCGGGCACGACGACGCGCTCGTCTTCTGTCAATCAGCCGCCACGCATTGAGACTATCCTCACACTCATCTACCCGGTCGAGAACAGCGTCGAGAACCTCAAGCGGTGAGAAATGACCTGCCTTGTATCCCCTAACAAGCTCGGAAGCACTCTTATAGGCTAGCTCTTTCATAACTGATGAAGTTTCGGCTACTACCGAAAATTAGAATTGCTAACTGAGTCTGAGTCTAATATCGATACGAACTAACCCGTCAGACGTCGTCCCGCTCAACAAAATGAATCAGCACCCCACCTAACTCCGCAGGATGAACAAACCCGATCAGGGCTCGACGGGAACCAGGTCGGCCAACTGAATCGATTAACCGATATTTACGTCTGTCGAGGTGTTTTAACAAACCATTGATGTCGGGTACTTTCAACGCCACGTGATGTAATCCAGGACCCCGTCGTTCAACGAAACGGCCGATTGCGCTTCGGTCTTGCCGTGTATTGCCGGGGTCGTGACGATCAATCAACCGAGGTGGGTTGCTATCAAGTTCCGACAGAACCTCAAGTTCGCAATCTCCGACATTCAGAAAGAGCACACGAAGTCCGCCTACCTGCTGCGGCGCCCTCTGGTGTTGGACGATCCCGTACCGATCTGAAACAAAATTTTCCACAGCCAACTGAGTTTCATAGTCGGTCTGACGACTCTCAATTCGACAGCCCAAGTGATTGTGAAAGAACGCTTCCTCATTTGCGGTGTCTGCGCTGGCTATGCCAATGTGGTCAATGCGCTCGACCCAGTTGGAGGTCGCTGGCTGTAAATCCAGGTTGCAACAGAACCGAACGGCAGCCCCACAGGTAGCAGACCGATCAACCTGCACCTCCTTCCAGTTGCCCGCTACAGTCTGAATTGGCGTTGCTTGGAGAGCCAAACCTGTTGCTACTGAGAGAAGGTCGGACTCAGATACGTTTAGAGCCATATGATCCAGGCCTGTTCTATCCGGAGAGCCTAGAAACCCGTGCCCTTGTTCTACAACGCACAGGCAACACTCACCAATAGCAAACAGTCGAAGCGAACCATCCGGGTGTGGAATAGAACGACTGGTTAATTCAAGCGTATCGTTAAAAAACGCCGAAAGACTTTCAGGATCGGATGTTGACAGGGCTATATAAGCTAAGTGTGGATTCATGTCGACTCCGTACTCTGAAAAATTATGCCATCTTCTTTCAGTTTAACCAGCGCCTGTGACTTCAGCCCCAATTCTTTCAAGATTCCATCGGTATGTTGTCCCAGTAGTGGAGGTGGCGAGCGCACTGTCTTTGAGCCTATGGATTCTAGCCGGAGAGGATTTGATAACTGCTTTATTTCACCTAGTTGTGGATGGTCCACCAACTCAACCAGTCCCGTGGCTGCCACGTGCGGGTCTTCGAACAATTGTTGTAAATCGAAAACAGGGCCCGCTGGAACACCGTTCTCCATCAGAATCGTGGTCCACTCTATTGCACTACGCGAACATAGCCGTGAATTTAAAACTTTACGCAATTGTTCTCGATGACTGGAACGAGCGTCGTTGTCGACGAACTCACTCTGCTGGACCAGATGGTCAAGATCGAGCAAGTGACAAAGATTCTCCCATTGAGACTGGGTCGCCGCTGCTATATTAATTATGCCATCAGCTGCTTCAAAGGCACCATATGGATAGATCACGGGGTGTTCGTTACCAATTCGTTGTGGTATTTCACCCAGGCTGAGGTAACGCTGGCCCTGTACACAAAGCATCCCCACGACCCCAGCCAGAAGCGACGTTTCGACTTTTTGACCGCTCCCTGTGCGCTCTCTCTGATGAAGTGCAGTAATCGTTCCCAAGGCACTCCAGATTCCGGAAACGAGATCGGCAAGTGGCACTCCAAGACGCGTTGGCAGGCCGTCTGCCTGCCCGGTAATGCTCATCATGCCTGACATGCCTTGGGCAATCTGATCATAACCCGGCCACTGACCATAAGGACCGTCGGTACCAAAACCTGTGATACTTGTGTAGATAAGCCGTGGCGCGTCCTTAACAAGCGTATCGTAGTCAAGACCGATGTTTTTCGTTGTTCCTGGTTTGAAATTTTCGACCACTACATCGGCATCCCGAGCCAGTTGTTGTAAAAGCTCAAGGCCTCGTGGCTCTCGAAAATTAACTGCTAAACTTTGCTTATTACGGTTGATGCTGAGGTAAAAAACGCTAATTCCGTCGTGATAGGGTCCCCAGCTGCGGGACATATCCCCACCCTGAGTGGGCTCGGTTTTAATTACTGTTGCTCCCAGATCACCGAGAATCATCGTACAAAAAGGACCGGCGAGAGCCCGCGTCAGGTCGAGTATTCGAATTCCTTCTAGAGGTAACGGCATGGTTACACTTCATTGATGACTTCAATTCTATCTACGATAGAATAACCGAACCCACTGGGTGAGGAAACAATCGTTACAGTTTACGCCCCGATAATTAGGCAGGCGACCGGTCGATGACGTTCGATGGTTAAATACGTAAGGGTTTACGTCGGCCGATCCCCATTAACCGTCACCCGGTGCATGTATCGACGCTGACCGTGATAATCATTCAGTGCGTAATGCTGTACGCAGCGGTTGTCCCACATCGCCACCGAACCATTTTCCCAGTGAAACCGGCACGTGAATTCGGGCTTTGTGGCTTGTTTATAAAGAAACTCAAGCAATGGTTTGCTTTCGTCCTCGGTCATGTTTTCAAAGCGAACCGTAAATGCCCGGTTAACAAAAAGACTCTTACGACCTGTCTCCGGATGGGTGCGGATTACGGGATGCAGGTTTTCGACAGTAGGTTGGCGCATAGCTTCCTCGGACAACTTGGTCGAGCGGGTCATATTGCGTTGCTCTGCTTCGGTTCGATCGGACAGAGTGTGATCAGAATGCACAGCCCGAAGACCGCACAGCAACTGCCGAAGACCGGTCGACAACCCTTCAAACGCAAGTTCCTGATTGGCAAACAGCGTGTCCCCGCCACTGTCCGGCACATCAATCGCATAGAGAATTGAGCCTAACGCGGGACGTTCTAGAAACGTAATATCTGAATGCCAGACCCCGCCAATGTTGTGCTCGGCATCTGCTTCCTTGACGATGGGCAATATTTCTGGATGGCCATCCAGCGGTACATACTGAGGATGCACATTAAGCGTGCCAAACCGGCGTCCGAACGCTTTATGACTTTCCAAGCTCAGATCCTGATCACGAAAGAAGATTACGTGATGATCAAGAAACGCCTGGTGAATCTCGCTGAAGGTCGGAGTATCACAATCCGCGAGGTCTACGCCTGAAATCTCAGCGCCAACAGCACTGCTGAGTGGTCTGACCTGAATAAGCTGGTAACACGTATCGTCAGTACTCATGTCATCCACACAGTGATCCTCGATGTGCTGTCGCGTCAGTCGCTATATCTTTTACAGAATTTGACCAAGTCATTCTACGCCCACAACACACGCGCTCCAACCTCATTGATCCATCTGATCAATGTCTGGCCGAGATCACAACGCCAGCAAGATAGAGGCTTTATACTTTCTTGATTACCTCTTTTTGCTACCACCGCATTATGTCGTCCAAACAGCACACGAACAGACAACGTAGAATCAGCGATTACGACGTTCTTGTTGTCGGTGCCGGGTTTTCAGGCCTCTATCTGCTATACCGATTACGTGGTTCTGGCTTTAGGGTCCGAGTCGTCGACCGCGCGCCGGATGTCGGCGGTACCTGGCACTGGAACCGCTACCCCGGTGCACGATGCGACGTAGAAAGCGTACAGTATGCCTACAGCTTTTCACCGGAACTCGAACAGGAATGGGTCTGGACCGAAAAATATGCGACACAACCCGAAATACTCCGATATGCACACCACGTTGCAGAGCGTTTTGATCTAAGACGGGATATTGAGTTCAATACCACCGTGACGTCGGCCGTATTCGACGAATCCAGACATCGGTGGCTCGCTGAAACCAGTGACGGTCGATCAATATCCGCAGACTTCTGTATCATGGCCACCGGTTGTTTATCAACCACGAACACACCGATGTTTGAGGGACAGGATTCTTTTGCTGGTCCGGTCTACCACACCGGAGAGTGGCCACACAAGGCGGTAGACTTTACCGGGCAGAAGGTAGGCGTGATTGGAACGGGTTCTTCGGCAATACAGTCGATTCCCATCATCGCTGAACAGGCCGAACATCTGTATGTTTTTCAGCGCACCCCACATTACACGGTACCTGCGTGGAATCGAATGCTTGAGAGCGATCCAGCGTCACGCAAATCGGGAAGAAAAGCCTACGGCTATGATGCGGACCTCACGATCGAGGAGATAAAGGCCGATTACGCCGGTCTTCGCAAACGCGCGCGCAGGATGTTTAACGCTCTCGCATTCATCCCTAACCGCAAGTCAGCCCTGGAAGTCGATGAATCCGAACGGCAGGTCGAGTACGAAGGATTCTGGCAGCGCGGTGGTGTAGTGTTTCTGGGTGCCTATACCGACCTCGCTAAAAGCCTTGAGGCCAATGAGACAGCAGCCGAGTTCATACGCGAGAAAATCCGGCAGACTGTCAATGACCCGGTGGTTGCCGAAACTCTGGTACCCACCTACACCATCGGCTGTAAGCGACTCGCCGTTGATACCAACTACTATGAAACCTACAACCGATCCAATGTCACGCTGGTAGATGTGAGTCAGTCCCCTATTCAGAAAATTACACAACAAGGCGTCTATGCACTGGACCAGGAATACAACCTCGATTCCTTGATCATGGCGACTGGATTTGACGCCATGACCGGCACCCTGCTCAAAATCGACATCCGCGGTCGTGACGGTCTCACGCTTAAAGAAAAGTGGGCAGAGGGACCCAAGGGGTATCTTGGGCTGGGAATCTCCGGATTTCCTAACTTGTTTATGATTACAGGCCCCGGCAGTCCGTCCGTACTCACCAACATGATGCAGTCGATCGAGCAGCATGTGGACTGGATCGTCGCGTGTCTGGAACACCTCCGAACCCACAATATTGCCGCCATTGAGGCCACCCAGTCAGCTGAGGATGATTGGGTGGCACACAACGACGCCGTAGCCGACGATCACATGCGAAATTCCTGCAGTTCCTGGTACGTGGGTGGCAACATTGAAGGCAAACCACGGGTGTTCATGCCCTACGTTGGTGGATTTCCGCTTTACGTCGAAAAATGCAACGAGGTTGCCACACAGAATTACCTTGGATTCACACTGACCACGTAAACCTGGTTAGGCTATTCGGCATATACTCAGCGCATGGCGACAACGGCTCAGCCTGCTTCTTTTATCTGGTCCTGCCAACACACCTGGCGGAGTGCCTCCAAGAATACACTCTGGTGTCTTGCCGGTTGTTCGATCGGCGACTGGGGCACTATCCTTTTCTTTCAGCTGACTGGTATCAGCTGGTCTACGATTGCCATCATGTTGATGGCAATCGTCAACGGCATACTGACTTCAATTGCACTCGAAACCATCATCCTGTCCCGACAGATGACCATAGCTACCGCATTTAAAACAGCTATTGGAATGTCACTCATCTCAATGCTGTCCATGGAGATCGCCATGAATCTGGTCGACGTTGCAATCACAGGCGGCGCGATGCTTATCTGGTGGATTTTACCGATCATGTTTGCAGCAGGTTTTATGGCCGCGGTCCCGTACAACTACTGGAGACTCAAGGCGTTCGGTAAGGCCTGTCACTGAGACTGTTTTCCGCTCAAGTAAACCGCTCCTGGGTATTTGTTACCTGGTGTAAAAAATAAGATGACTGCTAAAGTTGGCTACTGTACTGACGCCACTGGTACAACTGGCCAATTTTTGATTGAGCCCTGAAACTTCATGGAGAACGATATCCTGTATGAGCATCACGGGCACGTCCGCCTGATCACGATCAATCGCGCCGCCAAGATGAATTCACTGGACTTTGCAGCCCACGAGCTAATGGTCGAGATCTGGCGCGAATTCAATGCTGATGCCGATGCGCGGGTAGCAGTGCTGACGGGTACCGGCGAAGCGGCTTTTTGTGCTGGCGCTGATCTCAAGACTTACACCATGCCGTTTGCGACGACACCGGCACCGGAATTCACCCGCGTGTATACCAATGGCCCCGGTCTTGGGGGGATCACCCGAAACGTTAATGTTTTCAAACCGATTGTTGGAGCAATCAATGGCTATGCCATCTCGGGTGGACTGGAAATTGCCCTGGCCTGTGATATACGGTTTTGTTCACCCAATGCTGAATTTGGACTGCAGGATGTCCGCTGGGGTTTCCACGCCTGTGATGGCGCTCTGATTCGCCTGCGTGAAATCATCGGTCTGGGTCACGCCATGGAGATGATCCTCTCCGGCGACCGCTTCGACGCTGAGTTCGCCTACCGCACAGGACTTGTCAACCGAATTGTTGAACAAAGCGAACTGCTGCCAGAAACCATGACCTATGCTGAAAAACTCGCATCGCGCGCACCCCTTGCACAACAACTTGCCAAGGAAGTGATGTACCGTACCCATGGTTTGACCATGGATGAAGCCCTTCGTATCGAATCACTGTCATTCCGAAGTCTTGCGGACACCGAAGATCTGGCTGAAGGTAATCTTTCGTTTCGTGAGAAACGTGATGCTGTGTTCAGGGGAAAATAGCACGACGGCAGGCGAACGCAATGGCTAAACGATTTTGGTATCTCAGTCCCGACTGCGAAATGACCCTGGCAGAGGGTCTTGACGAATATACGTCAGCCTATTCTTTTCTTAACAATAATGACGGAAAAACCGAAGCGAGCGCCTGGTTCAGAAAACACGACCTGACGCATGTGGTTTTCGGTACGCTGCCATTCGAGATTCGGGGGGAAACCATCAATGACCTGTGGACGATCTTTGGGTCGGACGTCACGTTGAAAGGCTATATGCAGTTTTTCTCAGCGACCCAGATCAGCTATAACACGATCATCGAGAGTTATATTCCCCGCTATGGCAACAAGTTTAGTGTTTACTGGGAAATGGTCAGACAGATTCCCATATCCTGTGTCACAGTTGTACGCGCGTTCAAGATGACCAGGAAATGGCCCTGGCACCATCCCGAGGCTTACCTCACCCGATCACTGAAGGACATCAGGGTTGAATTCGGAATTCGACTGATCGATACCGCACAGTCTTAAGACAAAGCTTAAGTTACCAGGCAACATTTGCCTGATCTGGCGGTGAAAAACCTGGCACGAACTTATTGGACCATCTCGCTTACGGTCTGTTCAAAATAGGCCAGTGCCGGTTCATTACGGCCATAGGTCAGGTGTGATTGTGCGCCAGAGTCAAAGCCAAACTGTATGCCCTCACCGGTTGGAAAATCCTCATTCGATACGGTACCGATTACCAGTTCAAGATTACGCTCCCAGTGCGCTCCGGCACTCTCGCTGATAACGGGCTCTGGCACCAGAAAATCCAGAATAATCACAGACCGATCAACAGCATTGTCCAGCGGATAGATTCGCCAGATTTCCAGGTGGTCGGCCTGGACCACAAAGACAGTATTCGGGAAGAGCACGTAGACCAGTGCGGTATGGGTCACAAGATCCCATTCCTCCTCAGACAGGTCACGCAACGATTCGATGCTTCGACGCGGATAAGTGACCCGCAAATGAGGACCAAAGGGATGAAACAAGCACAGGTTACTGAAGAATATCGGGGAGATCGAATTCTTGTGCAGTACGCCAAAGTGATAAGGCTCGAGAAAAGTATCGATAGCGAGTTTCCAGTTCATCTTGAGATGAAGCGAGCGTGAGGCATAGTGATAATGGCTCGCTAAATTGTAACTGCCGAGTTCGGGCCCTAATCCTCCCAATTGACTTCGCATATCGATCTCGCTCGATACATCACTGGTTTGAGCAGGCGTCGCAGACGCCCAAATCATGCCATCTGATTCCGTCGCAGGCAGAGATATCAACCCGCAGTCGGATCTGTCTATGCCGGGAAAACTCTGCTTGTCCGGTATACCCACCAGATTGCCCCTGGTGTCATAATTCCAACCGTGATATGGGCAGCGGAATCGTTTTCCAGTAGTGCCGTGCCCCTCCGCGACCCGGGCACCCCGATGCCTGCACACATTCATAAATGCTCTAACTGTTCCGTCCTCCCCACGGACAACCAACTGGGGAACACCCGTATGGTCACAGGTCAGAAAGTCTCCCGGTTTGGGCAACTGGCATGACAGCCCGACCAATAAGGGTCGCTGTCGAAAAAGTACTTTGCGTTCCTTCGATAACCGTTCCGGCGATGTGTAATGACTCACTGGATTACAGTAAGTTTCAGCAGCGAGCTGGGTCGTCCCAGCATCGATGTGCTGTAGCACATCATGTACCAGGGCTGTTTGGAGCTTTTGGTCCATCGCCAGTATGGACAAAACCACCTCAAGTTTGTTCGGTGAATCCCCACGGGGCCTCAGCAGGGAATACAGTGCCTTAGTTTAGCGGTGTTACGACAGGTTGTTTAGTGTCGATGATCCTCAGGTGCCAACGGACCATCGGGTCAGCCGCCGGCCGACCCGATTGACCAGGGTATGCAAAGCAATCGTCATTGCTACAAGGGCAAACAATGCTGCAAACATCAGATCGATCTTCACCCGGCCGTTGGCCAACAGCATCAGGTAGCCCAGTCCGCGGGAAGCACCAACCCATTCTCCAATCACAGCCCCGATCGGTGCATAGACGGCGGCCAGCGTAAGTCCCGAAGCCAACGATGGCAGTGCGGCCGGCACCCGAATTCTGAACAGAGTCCGGCTGCTGGACGCATTCATGGTTGTCGCAAGGTCAAGAAATCCGCGGGGCGTGTTTCTCAATCCATCGTAGAATGTCGAGGCGACTGGAAAGTAAATAATCAGCAACGTCATGACGATCTTTGAACCCACCCCATACCCCAGCCACAGGGTCAGCAACGGTGCCAATGCAAATATGGGCACGGTCTGACTGAAAAGCATTAACGGCAGTAACAGTCTGCGGGCAGATCCCGAAACCATCAGATAAAGCGAAGTGCTGATACCAAGAACGGTGCCCAGCAGCAACCCGGCAAGGACCTCTGACAATGTGACCAGTGCATGTTCGCCGATTAACTCTGCATGATCGACTGCGGCGCGGCCAACCCGCAATGGGCCAGGTAAGATGAATGATGGCACTCCCGTAACCCGCACAAGCAACTCCCAGACGGTCAGGGCAACCAATACCACGATCGCGATATCGCGAATTTTTTTAATCATGACCGCAATGCGTCGAACAAGCGCGACTGTATATCCACTGTGTCCGGAGCATTGAATCCGCGAATAGGTGGCTGGGCAGCGATCTGGGTTTTCTGCAGCCCGGATTCAGTCAGCAGAAACACTTGATGAGCAATGCGTGCAGCCTCGGCCGGATCATGCGTCACCAGCATGACCGTCCGACCCAAGAGCACTTCAAAGGCAAGCTCTTGCATCTCGCTGCGGGTCCGGGCATCCAGTGACGAAAACGGTTCGTCAAGTAGCAACAAGGGTTTATCTTCCATTAACGTTCGCGCCAGAGCAGCGCGTTGACGCATACCTCCCGAGAGTTCATGTGGTCGCTTATCCGCATGATTACTCAGACCCACTTGACTGATAAGCTGACCTGCCCGTTCAGACATCGGCTCTTCGCCGCGCAACGAGGCACCCAGCATGACGTTTGCACGAACATCAAGCCATGGCAGGAGAAGATCAGCCTGGGCCATGTAGGCAACCTGTTCTCGCAGGGGCCGACCATCAGTGCTCTCTATGGATCCATTAAATTCACCGCCGGTATGCAGTCCGGCTATCAGCCTGAGTATGGTTGACTTCCCGACCCCGGAAGGGCCAAGCAGGCAGGTCCACTGCCCACCTTCAAGCACAAGGTCAAGCTCGTCGAACAGAATTACATCCCCGTGACGGAATCGTCCCCGGATTTGCAATTCAGGTGCAGCATTGGGATGGTTTATCCCAAGTTAACCCCCGCGACGGCTGCGGTTCATGACCTACTCACCTGTGATGTCGATCGCCAACGCCTGAACCGGTTTGATATTGGCTATAAGGCCTGCCGAATGGAGAAAGACCTCCATATTCCGGTAGCGCCCAGCATCCAGAGCAGCAGGACGCAGTGCAAAGCGCGACAGTGTATCGGCCCAGGCCTTCCGATTCAGCTCGTCCTGGAGTTCCTTGGCTGTCGCCGAGAAGATTTCCCAGCTCTGTTGCGGATGATTGACGATGTACTGAGTGGCTTTCTCTGTTGCGGTGAGAAAGCGCCTGATTGCATCCTTATTATGTTCGGTCCGGTGGGCCACGTAGATCAGCTCGTCGTACGGTGGGAGCCCTTCCTCTTCAAGATAGAAACAACGCCCTTTGATGTCTTCGATCGCCATCTGGTTGAGTTCAAAATTTCGGTAGGCACCGATCACGGCATCCACTTGGCCAGACATCAACGACGGCGACAGTGACCAGTTAACGTTAACCAGTTCGACATCAGCCAACGATAGATCGTAGCGGCCGAGAATCGCCGTCAGCAGTGCCTCTTCAACCCCAGCAACTGAATAGCCGATTTTTCGACCTTTCAGATCGGCGATGCTTCTAATAGGCCCCTCATCCAGCACCAGCAGGCAGTTCAGTGGCGTCGCTATCAGCGTGCCGACCCGGACCAGAGGCAGCCCCGCATGCACCTGAAGATGCAGCTGCGGCTGGTAGGAGATCGCCAGATCGAACTTGCCAGCGGCCACCAGTTTCGGCGGGTCCGCAGCATCGGCCGGAGCAATGATCTCCACTTCCAGACCTTGCTCAGCGAAATAACCGTTCTCCTGGGCAATGATAATAGGCCCGTGATTAGGGTTCACAAACCAATCCAGTATCACGGAAAGCTTAGCGGCAGCCGCCAGCGACGGTATGATCAGAATCAGAACAAATAGTAGTGTTCTCTTCATCACGGTTTTCCAACCCCCTTGTGTATTACGTTAAATTAAAGATCAATCTGCTGGCCCATCTGAATCCGAATGGCCGCACCGTGTCAGGACACACAGAGGATGAACATCCAGACGCTGCAGGCAAGCAATCAATGCCATTAAGACTGTGAATCTGGAATGTGATGCGCAATTCAGATCTCTCCTTCCGGCTCTGGAAATCTGAAACCGCGCTCGAGACTGCAGGCGGGAGTCCGTTTCCTTCGCCGGCATTACCCGGTTCAGGTTCGATGGGTCAGCGTTCGCTTCTCAGCCTTTAGGCACCCCAACGGATAGCGGCTTCTAGAATAGCAGTCGTTAAGCACCAAGACAACACATCCCGACCCCTAAGACCGCTGAGCGTGCACCAGTGACCTCATACACTGATGTAGGCTATGCTTAAATAGGGAGCTTTCAGAATGCCTGATAACCACAACACCGAACATCCGATGGCTGGCGGCGGCAAGACTGTCTACGGTGCCAGTGTCGGAATTCTCATGCTGGATACCATTTTCCCGCGCATACCCGGGGATTTTGGCAATGCCGCTACCTGGCCGTTTCCCGTGATGTATCGTGTCATCCGCGGTGCATCACCTCACCGCGTGGTTCGAGAGCGTGCAGACGGGTTGCTCGATGCATTTATCGAATCAGGCAAACAATTGGTCGCCGACGGCGTCGATGGCTTGACCACAACCTGCGGTTTTCTATCGCTGTTTCAGGATGAGCTGGCACGTGCAGTAGACGTGCCCGTCGCCGCATCTTCATTGATGCAGGTACCCATGGTTGAAAAACTCCTGCCTCCGGGCAAGCGGGTGGGGGTGATGGCGGTGTCCCGAGAAAATCTGACCCCCGATCATCTGGCCGCCGCAGGCGCGGCCCTTGATACTCCGATTGTGGGGACAGAAACTGGCCGGGAGTTTTTCCATTTTATTATGGAAAACCGGCCGACGATGAATGTGAGCGCCTGCAGACTCGATCTGCTTGATGCGGGTAGACAACTTGTCAGCGACCACCCGGATGTTGGTGCGGTTGTACTCGAATGCACCAACATGGGACCCTATGCCCCCGAACTGCGACGTGAGCTTGGCATTCCGATTTTCAGCGGCATCTCGTTTATCAGCTGGTTTCAGTCAGGACTGCTACCGCGCGAGTACAATGGCATCACTGCCGATCCACGGCATTTGGCCGGATAAGCCTGTGCACATACTTTGCGCACATAGGTCTGCAGCATGCCGGGCGTACTGAGATGACCCGACAGGCCCCATTACTATGTTCATTTTCACCGCCCGGATAAAGTGACCACCAACATTTATCGACAGGAGTACCCTTAAGATGATTCCAGAAAGTGCTGCCGACCTGATGTCCTGGGAGAAGAAAGCATTTGTCCACCTCGCGCTAACTTTGGCCGATGGAACACCCCAGTGCACACCACTGTGGTTCGACTACGATGGCACCCACGTCATCATCAACAGCGCCCTTGGCCGGGTCAAGGACCGGGCCATGCGGCGTGCCCCGCAGGTGGCCCTGGCGATATCTGATCCGGATAACCCCTACCGCTATATCCAGATCCGGGGCAAGGTCGTCGATATCACTGAAGAAGGTGCCTACGACATGATCGATCACCTCTCCGACAAATACCGGGGAGAACCCTTTGACCATACCGAGGGAGAGGTCCGGGTCACTTACCGGATTCTCCCTGAGTCGGTCCAGCCCAAAGGCTGAAAAATCTCTTAAAGGTGTAAGCCCTCCTTCCAGAACCCGGGTCGAACGCAGACGTTACAGGAACATCGTCAGGACGCCCGTGTATCCGTAGAGGCGCTGGTGTGAGATCTCGCCATTGGCGAAGAACCCAACCAGTGGCAGATCGCCGAATTCCTCCTGGATGAAGCCAAGTTCTTCCGAGTTCGTGCCGAAGGTGTGGCGGCCGCGCCCCAGGCAAGAGAAATAGAGCGCCCCCCTGGGCTTGGCCTTGGTTGTCCGGTCCTTAATCTGTTTGAGCATTCGGACCAGGTCATCCCGAGCGGTCGTACCGTCTCGCCGACAGAACATGATCTGCGTACCTTTCTGCGGCAAATCACCGATCGCGATGAGCCCGTTTTCTGCATCAATACCGACAATGTTGCGCACCAGGTAGTCGCCGGTATCAGAGCCTACGACGGGCAGCGCCGCAAATATGTACCCTGCCGTTCGAGCCAGGTCAGCTGCCAACGTCTCTCCAATATCCTCCTTGAAGATCTCCAGTGCGGGGCGTCCATCGATGCGCAGCACAATGTTGCGGCTGACTTCGGTAATCGTCCGCTTCGGCCCGATTGGAGAACAGCCCTGGGTCAGGCCGGTGCACACCGGCACCTTTTCCGAGAACAGCACCCCTGAGACACCCCCGGACGTAACGGTATCGGCAATCTGCAGGTTGCGGCTGCGTGAAGACGTCAGCCCACCGACCAGGTATCCACCGTTTAACATCTCGGAAAGATCGGGAATTAATTGCTGGAGATCGGGGCTCTCCGGTGCCGCGTGGACCACCGCAAAGTTCTGGATATTGTCGCCAAACCACCCTCGATGCTGATGATCAAAAGCATCCAGGTCGTCCTGCACGGCCGGAAACACCCGGAAAGAAGTTTCCGGGAAACCGCAGGCCATGACGGTCATCGCCGGCTGGTCGTAGTCCTCATGACCGGTGCGGAGTATGCCGATGCCGGTCGTTCCGACCCAGTGCGGTATGCCGGTCTTGTCCTTAAGACGTGGCACGATTTCCGCCAGTGCATCAACGTGGCTGTCGGTGGTATAGATAAACCCGAGGTTCCCGGACCATGGCTGACTGGCAATTTGCTCTGCACACTGGTCGACGGCATCCTGCCACCGTTCCAGCATGGAACTCCCAACCCGAAACTGCTCTGCACTCATGGCGATCCGTTGCCCTCCACTGGCAAATAAAACGACTTCAAGGCAGCCCACAGGTCTCAGCGCACCCGAGGACTAATCGTTGGCGTAGAATGATATCCAGAATATACAGCCAAGCCCAGTGTGAAATGATCAGGTGACCGCACAAAAAGGAGATTCTCATGGCACGCGTTCGCGATATTGATATCAGTGAAGTACCTGAAAACATTCGACCCATCTACGAACAGTTTTCGAATGAATACGGGCCTTTCCTAAACCAGGTTAAGGTATTTGCCCACCGCCCGCCTGCCCTGAAACACATCATGGGTCTGCTGTTGGACCTGGCCGACGAAAGCCTGCTGCCTAAACGCCACCTGGAGATCGCTCTGGTCGCAGTGTCCAAGCTCAATGAGTGCACCTACTGTGTTGCCCACCATGCCCCCCGACTGGTTGATCAGGGGTTGTCGGCGAAAACGGTTGCCAACATCCTGGACCCGGACTGTGAAGGGCTGGACGACATCGACCGACTGGTTCGCGACTTTGCTGTGGAGGTTACTCTCAGATCAAATATTCTGCGTGACGACATCTTCGATCGACTGAAACAACATTTCAGTGAAGAGCAGATCGTCGAACTGACCCTGCGCACCGCGCTGTGCGGTTTCTTTAACCGATTCAACGATACCCTGCAGATCGGTATGGAAGCCGGCGTAATTGAGGATATGCTTTCCCGGGGTTCAAGCATGGACGACCTACCGCACCCTGGATCGCTGAAGACACAACATAATGCGCCGATCGGGCAACCGATTCCCACTGACCAAGTCCAATGAGTTGGGCTATGCGATCAAACTCAGGAATGTTTTTTTGGACTATTTTTCTTCTAAGCACATAGGAGGCTTTTTGATGCAGACACCGCTCGTTCCCCGACAGCCTGTTCCTAACCTTACTGTTCCCATTGTCGACGGTAGCACCTGGACACTGGCTGACCAAACGCCCCAACAGTTCACCCTGATCGTGGTTTACCGTGGACTGCACTGCCCCATCTGCTCACACTACTTGGCTGATCTCAATCGACGAATTGAGGCCTTCAATGAACTTGGTGTCAGTGTGCTGGTACTATCGAGTGACGATGAAGCCCGAGCCAGTCAGGCTAAACATGACTGGCAGCTCGGCAGCCTGGACGTGGGTTATAACCTGTCGATAGAAACTGCACGCAAATGGGGGCTTTATATTTCATCTTCTAATGGTAAAACGTCAGCCGGTGTGGTTGAACCCGACCGCTTTCCGGAACCTGGCCTGTTTCTCGTGCGACCCGATAACACTCTTTATTTCGCGTCCGTCCAAACAATGCCTTTTGCCCGCCCATCGTTTGCCGACATCCTCAAAGCTGTGTCTTTTGTGATTGAGAAAGACTATCCGGCTCGAGGCGAAATCAGCAACTAAGATGTTATCTGGCCTTGATGGACTTACCTGCAGTACGGTAAATTACTTCATCATCAATGTATTCCACAGACTGCCCGGTCATAGGCACAAGCGCTTTTCTTTTCTACCTTGAACAAACATCTGCCGATTCAGATCACTACGGATCAGAAACAACAGTTCGCTCGGGATGGTGTCGTGTGTCTGCGCGGACTGTTTGATGAGAACTGGATCACATTACTGACAGCTGGTATTGAACTCAACCTTTTAGAACCTGGTGAACACTCTCGAATCTGGGATCGTACTGACAACAATCGAACCGTTTTCTACGACTCTGATAACTGGCGGCGTATCTCCCAGTATCGGCAGTTTGTTTACGAGAGTCCGTGTGTATCTGTCGCAACCGCACTTCTGGATACCGACAGCGTCAACTTTTTCTTTGACGCGGTATTCGTCCGCTCTCCTGGAGTTACTTTTGCGACACCCTGGCACCAGGATGAGCCGTACTGGTCGGCCGAAGGTCTCGATACAGTCAGCATCTGGATGCCGCTGGTCCCGGTTTCTAGACAAAGTGCTCTGGCGTTTGTACCCGGCTCCCACCTATGGCCAAACCATTACCGTCAACAGGATTTTGGAGAACTGAATCCAGACAGGCAGCCGGATGTAGACACTGTTCATTTTGCTGACGACTGGGAACCATTCCCTGATATTGATGCCGACAGAGACGCATTCGATGTAATTAGCTGGGAGATGAACCCCGGCGACTGTATCGCATTCAACGGCCGCATCATACACGGCGGCTCCGGTGCACTACCACCCGAGCGGGATCTTAAAGTGTTCAACACCCAATGGCTGGGCGACGATGTCCGGGTCAGCTTCCGTTCCTACGGTATGGATCCCGACCACACACAGAAAATGCACGCCGCAGGTCTTCGTCATGGCGACCGTCTCGACGATACCGTCTACCCACGGCTGCCCGCACAACAACTCAACCCGATCAGCTGAAAGCGCTCGAGGCCAGGGCACAATTCGACTCATGACCCGAAGGACACTGCAGCGTGCGGCGTTTTTCTGGCTTTTCGTCACGCTGTCCGCATACCTTGTGTACATCTATCCCGTTCAACGGTTGACCGACTGGCTTGGCCGCCCGGATCTTCTCAAACTCCCCTCCACGGTAGGTCTGTGGATGCTGATGATTGCCATCCTCTGGCTGTCTTTCCGACGGAGAAGCCGTGTGCTTGAGTGGATACTTTTCAACTGGCTGGGGGTCGGGTTTGTATTTTGCGTACTCTGCCTGGTCTATGATCTTGTCCGACTGATCAATCCACTCAACGACCAAGCCGCTGCAGCCGTGATCCTGTTGATGGGGGCAGGTCTTGTGACCTTTTCATTTATTACCGCACAGACAACCACGCACAAGACATTACGTTTCCACAGTCACCGACTCCGCAAGGACTACCGGTTAGTCCAGATCAGCGATGTGCACATTGGCTCACGCAGCAGCAGGTTTCTGGACCACATTGTGCAGAGCATTCAGACACTTCATCCCGACATGGTTCTAATCACCGGTGACTTTCTGGATTCAAGTCGCATCAGAGCGAAAGATATCAAAGCGCTTAAGACACTCGCCATGCCGGTGTATCTGTCGATCGGCAACCATGAGCGCTATATCGGCCTGGACAAGGTGGTGCCCCTGCTCGAAGATACTGGCGTCAGGGTGCTTCGAAACAACAGTGTGTATATCGACGGCCTGCAGCTGATCGGTATTGACGATGCCGATGATGTTCATCAGGTTGGTCGTGAGCTTGCCGACATCACACTCGATCCTCAGTGTTTCAAAGTACTTCTCTACCACCGACCACTGGGATGGGACTCAGCGGTAAAAGCGGGTATTGACCTGACACTTTCCGGGCATACCCACAATGGACAAATCTTTCCGTTTAACTACCTGGTCAGACAGCAATTCAAATTGATCACCGGCCTGCACCGAAGCGGTCACTGCCAGCTTTATGTTTCTCCCGGCACAGGGACCTGGGGACCTGTGATGCGCCTGGGATCACGCAATGAGATCACCTGTATTGACCTGATTGCATCGGGGCTCTAGCAACCGAGACCTGCACTGAGCTAGGGTCCCTTGCCCACGCCTCAGGCAGGAACCACGTCGAACGCCATGCTGATGCGCCGCTGATCAGCTTCATGGGCGATGGTCCGATGGTAAAAGTAGGAAGGGAACAACAGCAACAGGCCCTCTTCGGGCTGAATAAATTCCACCAATGGTTCCGAACGGGCATGAAAATGTGAAGGTCGACTGCCAAACTCGATCCAGCCGCCATTCGAGTCGCCGGCCAGCACGACTTCCGGTACCTCCACGTAATACACACCACTCAACCAGACTGATGGATGTATATGTGGGACCTGATGACTCTGCGTGTGCATCACGACCGCCCAGAGCGTTAGCCAGTAGTCATCTGGTTTTCGTGCCGCAAAAGGATGCTCAGCCGAGACTGGCAGTTGTGAACAAAACTCATCAATTGCTGAACGGAGGAGCTGTTCCAGTTCAGCAACGGGTCCGGCCTCATCCAGCAACAGTTGCCCGATTACGGCAGTTGCGGTAATTTTAGACTACGCAATCTATCATTTGCCGATCGAAGGCGATAAACGGGGACAACACCATGCGCTACGGTTTTTATCTGCCCACTAGAGGCCCGACTTCAGATGCCGATTCTCTGGTTAAAATCGTTGAAGAAGCAGAACGGCTGGATTTCGACTCAACCGTGATTGCGGACCATGTGGTGTTTCCGGTACAAATCGAATCAAGCTACCCTTATACGGTAGGCGGAAACTTCCCCGGGGGCTGGGAGACGTTGGAGCAGTTGTCGTTGATAGCCTTTATTGCCGGCAAAACACGGGACCTCCGGCTGATTACCAGTGTCATGATACTGCCACACCGCAATCCCGTGGTCACCGCGAAAATGCTGGCGACTATCGATGTGCTGTCTAAAGGTCGGCTAACAGTCGGCGTGGGTGTCGGCTGGCTGCGCGAAGAATTTGAGACGCTGGGATGCTTTGAGTTTGACCGTCGCGGCGCACTGTCTGATGAATATCTTAAGATCTTTAAAATTCTCTGGTCGCAGGAACCCGCCAGTTTTGACGGTGAGTTCTACCGCTTTGATGCACTCCACTTTCTACCCAAGCCGGTACAAATCCCGTATCCACCGATCTGGATCGGCGGCCACAGCCGGCCAGCACTACGACGGGTAGCGCGATTCGCGGACGGCTGGCATCCCGTCGGTGCCAATCCAGCCGTACCGCTGCAACCGAACCAGTTCGCCCAGTCCTGCGACGAACTGCGTCGGCTGACCGAACTCGAAGGCCGCCGCTATGAAGATCTTACGATCTGCTTCAAGGCGCCTCTCTATGACAAGGAAACAACCACCGTATCAGGCATTGATCGGCGTCCGTTTTCGGGCAGTACATCACAGGTCGTCGATGACATCGGTACTTACGGAGATCTTGGTGTGCATGAGTTGATTTTCGACTTTCGCTCCGATGCACTGAATGAAACACTGGAGCGCATGGCACAATTCCGTGAGGAAATCTGTTCACAAGCACCTTAGCCGGTACTGTGAGATTTCAGCCTGTCTGCCGGTCGACTTTTTAGATCAGTCTGCGCAGGACACACCGGAATTACGGCGCCCGATGCCAGCCGATCACCTGTCTATGAAGAAGCCCTGGCAGGCGTGTTTTCCTGGACCCCGCTAATTGATATATTTGATAGGTCACCACTAATCTTACGAGCCAGAGTACCGCCAAACCTGAACTGGTAACCCTACAGGAGAAGCCTCACATGCTAAGTGAACGGCAACGTAATTATCGGCAGGAATACCGGTCACGGATCGACAGCTGGTACAACGGTCCGGTCCACATACTCCTGATTTATGTGATCGGACTCACGGCGATGTGGCTGTTCGCCCAACATCTTGAGAGTGTACGCTGGTGGGAATGGCTGTCGGTGCCGATATTTCTGCTCGGCTGTAATATCTTCGAGTGGTACCTGCACCTCAAGATCATGCACCGGCCACAGAAATCAAAAGCCCTGCGTGCTATCTACAACCGACACACGCTTCAGCACCACCAGTTCTTCACCGACTCAGAGATGCGCTTTCGCGACCAGAAAGACTGGCGCGTGACTTTCTTTCCGCCTTATGCATTGGTCGTGTTTATCCTGATCTCAATTCCAGGCGCCGTGCTGTTCTACTACCTGCTAACCCCCAACGTCGGCTGGCTTTATATTTCGACCACCACGAGTATCTACCTGATTTATGAGTTCATGCACTTTTGCTGCCATATTGATGAAAATCGTTTTGTTAGATACATGCCGCTGGTCAATACGCTTCGCCGTCATCATACGGCCCATCATCATTCACGACTGATGATGGAAAAAAACATGAACCTGACCTTTCCGGTCGCGGACTGGTTATTTGGCACCTCTGACCTGGATCGAGGACTGCTGGGTCATCTTTTCAACGGCTACAGTGAGCGGCACCTGAAAACCAACCTCCGAGGCCGACCCCAGCGGCCGGATATTGCCGCGGCTCATCCCATCACACACTGACAGACAGCAACCGTTCCAGCACGTACCATGCCGGTTCATATCAAAATCATTGTTTCCATCATCACATTGATCGTCGGCGCACTGTTCCTGTACTTCGAAAATCGTTACGGTCAAGTCTTTGTCGGGCTCGTTGGCGCCGGCCTGGCTGTGTTTATGGTTATTGCAATGTGGATGTTTCGTGAACCAGGGCGGCGCGCCTGACCTTTCACTCGGTATGAAGTACTACGAAGGCCGCCGGACTATTGATGGCATCATGGTCACCGTGGACGGCGAGCCGCTTGACACACGGTATGACCTTGGGCAGTTCACCGATCTTGGCTTCGAGTGGTCTTATGAGGGCGATTCGCCTCGACAACTGGCCCTGGCACTCATCGCAGACTGCATCGGAGATGACGACGCCCGTAACCTGTCGACCGTATTTATGACACGGGTGATAGCCGAACTCGACAATGACTGGCAACTGAGCGAGGAGGATATCCGCCGCGAGATCCGATCGATCCGCGACGCGGCCTGATACCTGATCAGTGCCTGTTGTTCAGTGCGCAGCCACACCCTGAGAAGGCGGTCGCCTGACCAGATCCCAGATGCTCGGTACTGCCCCGATCGGTACCACGATTAGTCGAGGGCTGTTAGCTGCCAGCGCCTGTGTCAGTTCGACTTCGAAAACCTCCGCTGATTCAACAGAGCATGAGCGAATCCCAAAGGACTCGCCCAACGCCACGAAATCTGGGTTGGTCAGGTCGACAGCAATGTGCCGACCGCCATAACTCGCTGCTTGTATGGTCTTCACGTTGCCGTAACTGGCATTGTCAAGAATAACAATCACTATTGAAATGTTATGGTGCACTGCGGTGGCAAGTTCCTGCAACGTGAACATAAATCCCCCATCACCACACACTGCAACTACCTGGCGGGCAGGATCGGCTACTTTCACTCCCAGTGCAGCCGGCAGAGCGTAGCCCAGGGTTGCCTGGAATCCGGGACCCATGATAGTGCGTGGCTGATAAGCCGGCAGTGCATAACGAACATACGAACCCAACTGAGTTACATCCGCGACAACGATGCCATCTTCGGGCAATGCCGCTCGCAGTGCACCGGCAAGTGCTGGTAACGGCTCCAGGGTCGACAGCTTGCCAGCGACTGCTTGTGCGGCCTGATTGCAAAAATCGAGATATGAGGCTCGATCGACATCTGTGGCTGGTACCGTATCGACAATCGCCTGTAGCCCTTTATCCGCTGAAGTGATCAGTTCGATATCAGCCGGCAACGGACGCCTGATCGCGGCTTCCTCGATATCGATCCGTATTACCTCGACATCTTGCTGCCGCCCCCAGGCAAGCGCCGGTGCGGTAAACCGTGTCCCGACCACCAGCGCAACATCTACGCGTTCCCAGATATACTGCCCGGTGAGGAAGGTAAAAGACAACGGGTGGTCGTCGGGCAACACACCCCGGGCGCTGATAGTAGAAATCACCGGGATACGGAGTTTTTCTGCCAACTGTTTAAGCGGCCCGCCGGCCGTCAGTGCACCACCGCCTACCACAATGACAGGGTGCTGCGCTGCACACAGACTTTTCACCGCCCGCTCGATCAGCACGGGATCCGGTTCGGCGGTACTTTCACCTGACGGTGCTTCCCGTAGGGTTACTTCTTCTGCAAGCGCCAGTCGATCTGGCGCCATCTCGAGGACCGCGGGGCCGGGTCTGCCTTGGGTCATTGCCCGGAACGCCTCCTCCAGCAGCTCGGGCACCTGGTGCGGATGGTCAGCCCGCTCGGACCAGCTCACCACGCCACGCGACACAGCCAGCTGGTCGCGTAGTTCGTGGGCAATACCCAGTCCTTCACCGATCTGGTAGGACGGGATCTGACCGGTAATACACAGCACCGGTTGTCCGGCAGCAACCGCAGTCGACACAGCCGCCATCGCATTAAGCATACCCGGGCCCGGAACGGCCATGAACACGCCAGGTCGCCCCGTCGCCTGGGCATAACCCATGGCCATAAAAGCGGCCCCCTGCTCATGGCGAGTGTGGACCGTACGGATCCTGTCCCGGCACCCGTGAAGTGCGTCAAACAATGGGTCGAGTTGGATACCTGGAATACCGAACACCGTATCGACACCGTGCGCGAGCAGTCCTTCAACTATCGCTTGAGCACCATTTAGCTTTGGCATCACCTTACTCCTTTTCAACCCCGTATCATGTTGACAGAACGCCTGGGTGTGCATTATCCAGCACACCGGCCAGATTCGAGTCTCTGCGGCAGATTCTGGCCGGCTCACCCATAATACTGAATTTCACCGCTGATCATACGCACCACTGTATGTTACTGCTTGAACACGACGCCAAGACACTGCTAGGTCGGTATGGACTGGCGATTCCTCCAGGCATTTTGGTCAAAGCAGGGGATCGGGTTACCGACAACAGGCTGCCGGACGGCCCCTGGATCGTCAAGGCGCAAGCTGCGACCGGCGGACGTGGAAAAGCGGGCGGCATCCGCACCTGTGAAGATCGAGCACAACTCGAAAGTACCGTTCAAGAACTCTGTTCACAGCTTATCAATGGCGTACCAGTCCAGGGCTGCCGGATCGAATCGAAAATTTGCACCACTCGTGAGTGTTACCTCAGCCTGTCACTCAATCCAATTACAGGTCTGGTAGATATTCTGGTCTCGCCAGCCGGAGGAGTTGAGATCGAATCCTCAGTGTCTAAAGGGGGAGCATTGCGCCGAGCCTCTGCACTGCCCGACTCGACAGCTATCGTCACAGCGGGCACACCACTCCTCAACGCGCTTGAGGCTGATAAGCAGACACTGGCTACAGTCCTTGAACGTCTGGCTGACGCGTTCCTCGAACTTGAAGCACTGCTGGTTGAGATTAATCCTTTATTCATATTGCCCGATCAAAGTTGTCTGCTGGGTGATGCCAAGGTCATACTCGACGCCAATGCGTTCACTCGACAACCGCACCTTGAGCGATTTCTTGTAGATCGTGTAATCGATTATCCTGAGGCTGTCCTCAAACTCCATCATGGGTTTGATTTCATTGTGACCAACCCCCAGGGCACGGTCGGCCTGCTGACAACCGGTGCCGGGCTCAGCATGATGCTGTGTGACGAATTACGCGCGCGTGGCCTGGCACCGTACAACTTTTGCGATGTTCGTACCGGCGGCTTGCGCGATGACCCGCAGCGCCTGGTCGACGTACTCAGTTGGCTTTGCCAGGGACCGTGTACCAAGGTCATTCTGATCAACATTTTCGGCGGAATTACTGACCTGGGTGTGTTCGCTCGCCTGCTGGTGCAAGCCATGGATCAGGTGACGGAGCAGAATTTGCCGATGATTGCCCGGCTGATCGGACCGAACCAAGCGATGGCAACTGACATACTAACAGCCTCATCACTCGAGATTTCGGTACACCAGAACCTGTCCCCGGCCCTCGACGAGGCCGGCGCGCTGGTCAGTAGGGAGGTATCGTGATCCTGAACGATCTGCTTTGTGCTGACACACCGGTGATCGTTCAGGGCGCGACCGGCCGCACGGCAAGACGTCAAATCGCAGTGATGAAGGAGTATGGTACCTGTATTGTGGCTGGGGTATCACCAGGCCGGAGGTCCGGGCCGGATGACGAAGTCGAGATCTATCCCACCTGTGGGGGTGCTGTTGATGCCACTGGAGCCGTGACTGCGATTCAGTTTGTACCGGCAAGCACGGTTGCTGACGCGGCGTGCGACGCACTGGAATCCGGCATTAAGCTGCTGGTTACTGTAACCGAGGGTGTGCCGGTACATGATTGCGCCCGCATTCGCCGAAAGGCCATCGACTCAGGGGCCGTCTGGATTGGCCCTTCGACGCCTGGCATCGCGGTGCCTGGGGTTATTAAACTGGGGTTCATGCCGGACATTGCTTTAGCCCGCGGATCGGTGGGCGTAATGTCCAAAAGCGGCACCTTGGCCTATGAGGTCTGCTACCGCCTGGTGTGCGAGGGCCTCGGCCAAAGCAGTTGGATCGGCGTCGGCGGAGATCCGGTCAAGGGGACACGGTTTGCAGAACTGCTAGACTACTTTACAACTGACCCCAATACTGAATCGGTCGTTGTGGTCGGCGAAATCGGTGGTGCTGAAGAGGAAGAACTGGCTGCGGCGCTGAGCGACAGTGCCTTTGATAAACCTTGCCATTGCCTGATCGCCGGTGCCAGTGCCCCTGCTGGCAAAACACTGGGTCATGCCGGTGCCCTGGTTCATGGTCATCATGGCAGCTTTGCTGCGAAGGTCACCGCGCTGGAGGGGGCCGGCGCAGTGGTGCATCGGAATATCGACAGCATGGTCAGCGTAATAACTACCTGAGGTTTATATACTTACGCTTGTCAACTGGAACGATATGATGGATGAAGACACCCTCACATTCGGGTTGACTGAGACCCAACGCGAGATGGTGATGTCCGTGCGACGACTGGCGCAGCAACGGTTCAAGGATCGATGGCGGCAATGGCAGGACGGTACCTTTCCCTGGGAAAACATGCGCGATCTAGCCGAGATCGGCGTGCTCAGTATGTCTGTACCAAAAGCCTACGGTGGTCTCTCGATGTCGGTGCTGGACGCCGCTCTGATCCTGGAAGAGATCGCGAAGGTCTGCTATGTGACCGCCATGGCGGTACTGGGTGAAGTGGGGACACAAACCTGGATGATCGCCCACTTTGCACCAGAGAATATCAAGCGCGACATACTCCCCCGGGTCGCTGCAGGGTCGGCCGTACTGTCGATCTGTATGACCGAACCCGACGCAGGTACCGATCTGGGCCGGATACGCACCAAGGTCACGCGCGACGACAACGAACTGATACTTTCGGGCACTAAAACACTGATCAGCCGGGCCGATGTTGCCGAAGGATTCGTCGTATTTGCCCGGATCGGTGATACACCGGGTGTCGGAGGCATAGGCGGTGTCTACGTTGAACGGGATACTCCCGGCATGACCGTCAACACCGCCTACCACACAATCGGTGGCGAGTACCTCTCGGAGGTGGTTTTTGATCAGTGCCGTATCCCATCGACTCACCTGCTGGTCGACAGCGGCGGTTTTAAAGACCTGATTTCGGCGTTTAACATTCAACGCTGCTTGAATGCCAGTATTTCACTGGGCCTGGGTGAAGGCGCCCTGGAAGAGTCAATACGCTATATGCGAGAGCGTAAAGCCTACGATCAGCGCATTGGGGATTTTCAGGGCATGCGCTGGAAAGTCGCGGAAATGTATCGCGACATTGAAGCGTCGCGGAGTCTGCTTTATCGTGCCTGTGTCAGTGCCAATCCGTTTCCAGACCCCATACTTGCGGCGTTGGCCAAGATGACGTGCAACCAAATGTCCCTGCGAGTGACCAGCGAGGCCGTACAGATCCATGGCGGCTATGGATTTGTCGAGGAGTTCTTGGTAGCCCGCCAGTACTGCTGCGCACGTTATGGTTCACTCGGTGGAGGGACCACTGAAACGCTTTCAAACCTGGTCGGGCGTACATTAGTCGACGGGCTTGATGATGCCGACGGGTTATTGGGATATCATAACTATTGAGATCGGTTTAAGCCGTCTCCAGGTGGAGAAGGCTGCTCGATGCGCTGTTCATGGCTGATCCCTGTACGTGACGGCGGCACCTGGCTTGCTGAGGCCGTGAGGTCCGCGCTAGCCGGGTGCAGTGACGAGGATGAAGTCGTACTCGTCGACGACGGCAGCGTTGACGGTGCAGTTGAGGCCCTCGCACCTCATCCGAAACTGAGGACACTACACCAACCGAAACGCGGTCTGGTTGCCGCGCTTGAACACGGGCGGGGACAGTGCCGCGGCCAATATATCGCTCGACTGGATGCCGACGACATCGCGCTACCCGGTCGACTGGACCATCAGATTGCGGCGCTCGATACTGACCCAAACCTCGCTGCGGTCGGCGGTCGCGCCAGACTTTTTACAGACAGTGGGCCGGTAGCCAAAGGCATGCAATGCTATGTTGACTGGATCAATAATCTCGATGACCCACACCGTGAACTTCTGGTCGAAAGTCCGTTACTTCATCCTGCAGTCACATTCAGAACTGCCCACGTGGAACACGCCGGTGGTTATCGCAGCGGCGAAATACCTGAAGACTATGACTTATGGCTTAGGCTGGTGGTAAATGGCCACCGCATTGCTAATGTGCCGTATGAGGTCGTATCGATTCGGGATCATGCCGGTCGCCTGACGCGTACCGATCCACGGTACAGTCGAACCGCATTCGACAGCTGTCGGCGCAAATTTCTTCAGGCAACAGCTCTGGCCGGACCGTGTAGGGTTGTTCTGTGGGCAGGTGTACGGGGTGGGCGGCCGTGGCTACGCTGGTTGAAAACCGGTGGCCATCAGATCGTTGCAGTAATCGATATTACAAAGTCGACCGTTCGTTCTGGCGTTCCTGTTTTACCCCCCGCCGCGCTCCTGGACCTCGAACTCGACGTATTGCTGGTGGCTGTTGGCACCCGCGGTGCGCGGGACCGTATCCGCAATGAACTGGCAGTGCGGCGGCCGGACTTGGTGGAGGGGCATAATTGGTGGGCTCTGTTATGATGCCGAATAGAGACTGCAGATCAACAGCGTATTTCAAACTTGAGGGGGCACAATGTCTGAGGGAACCGTTTTTATCGACAATGACTTTGTTTCACCGGCCGATGCAAAAATGTCGATCTTTGATGTGGGATTTATCTGGGGTGACACTGCCTATGACGTGACCTCCACCTGGAACAACTGGTTCTTCATGCTCGAGGAACACCTCGACCGGTTTCAAAAGTCGGTCGACCGATTTCAGCTGAAAAGTCCGTACAGCCGCGACGAGATCCGTACGATTTGTGCCGAGTGTGTCCAGCGTTCCGGTCACTCAAACGCCTACGTAAAACTGCAGATGTCCCGCGGTGTACTTTCAAGCCGGACCGTAGATCCCAGATTAACTGACAGTAAATTTGTTGCGTATGCAATCCCTTATGTCTGGATATGGGGCGAAGAGAAATGCCGTGACGGTGCAAACCTGTATCTCAGCACCTTCGAGCGAGTATCGTCAAAAGCCGTGGACCAGCGGATCAAGAACTACAACCGCGCGGACCTTGTTCAGGCCCGCTTCCAGGCACTCGATGAAGGCTGTGATGATTCCATTCTGTGCGGACCTGACGGCTACCTGACCGAGGGCTCTGGCTACAACATTCTACTGGTAAAGGACGGCAAAGTGGCCAGTCCTGATCACAACGTTCTGGAAGGTGTGACACGCAGTGTCGTCTCGGAACTGTGTGCACTCGAAGGTATTGCATTTGAACTGCGCAAGATCCATCCCGACGAACTCAGCGACGCGGACGAGGTGTTTGCCAGCACGACTGCAGGCGGTATCATGCCGGTGATCCGTATCAGTAACAAACCCGTAGCCAATGGCGAAGCAGGCACTCTAACCCGTCAATTACAAACGCGATACTGGGAAAAACGCGAGCAAGGCTGGCACGGTACCCGGATAGACGAGATTCTGGAATCGCCTGTGCGTAAAGCCAGCACCGCTTAACATACCCCGTACTTCATCATCGTATTTGCGACCGGTCGCTGACCGATCGCAGTGCCTGGAACACAATGAGTCCTTCTCGTGAACCCATGAGGGTCGCGGAGTTTGCATCGCTCGTCGCGCTGCTGACCAGTCTGGTAGCGCTTTCCATTGACGCGATGCTCCCAGCCCTGCCGCAGATCGCGGCCGACTTGGCCGTCAACGATCCGAACGATGCCCAACTCGTGATCGGCCTCTTTCTGCTCGGCAATGCTTTTGGCCAGCTGTTGTTCGGACCCCTGTCAGATGCCTTTGGCCGTAAACGTGTCATCGTTGCAGGGCTCTTGCTGTTTCTGATTGGCTGCTTCGTGTCGGTGATCGCTGAGAGCTTCTCTGCATTGCTGGTAGGACGTGTGCTGCAGGGTGTCGGTGCATCTGGACCACGAACTGTGAGCATGTCCATGGTGCGTGATCTTTACTCCGGCCGGTCAATGGCACGGATCATGTCGATCTCGATGAGTATTTTTATTCTGGTGCCCACCCTCGCGCCGGCACTGGGTCAGGCCATCATGCTGCTTGTGGGCTGGCGCTACATTTTTGGCACCTTCATTGTATTTGGTGTGCTGGGTCTGTTCTGGTTACTGTTACGCCAGCCCGAAACACTGGCGAGCGAACATCGCCGCCCGATGCGGCCCGCAACGCTAGTTAGCGGCTTTGTCACCGTCTACCGCAGTCGCGCCGCATTGGGATACAGCCTGGCGATCGGGACCATGTTCGGCGCGTTTATCGGATTTTTGAGTTCAGTCCAGCAGATCTTTCAGGATGCTTTCGGCGTTGGGACATGGTTTCCCTACCTGTTTGCCGTACTGGCCATTTTCCTAGGCATCGCGTCACTTCTTAATTCGAGAATCGTGATGCGCTTTGGTATGCGAAAAATCGTCACACTGGCTATGACCTGCAGTCCCGTAGTGTCGCTGGCGTACCTTGTTATTTGTCTTTCAGTCGATGATCCGGGCTTGATCGGGTTCATGGTCTGGGGTGCGCTGTGCTTTTTTGGCATAGGTCTTTGTATCGGCAATATCAACGCACTCGCCATGGAACCGCTTGGCCAGATTGCGGGCCTGGGCGCTGCTGTTGTGGGTTTCTTTTCCTCGTTCGTCGCGATTCTGGTCGGTATTCCGCTCGGCCGTGCCTATGACGGCACCCAACTTCCTCTCATCGCAGGTTTCGCCGTACTGGGTGCAATAGGCCTGCTTCTCGTGCTCTGGGCAGGACGTGATGTTACTCAGACATCACAAAACTAGAAGAAATTCTGTGGCGTAATTGGTCAGATGTTCCAATGTCTCACCCACCGACAAACTCGCCCTGACACTGATGCTTTCTACTGGCAGGTTGACTGGGTGTGCAAACTGTGCGACAAAAAACACTGGCTGTTAGGCACCTATCTGTAATTGGATCGAAATGGAAAGAAAGCTGAGCACAATATTTGCCTCTGACGTAGTCGGATTCAGCAAAATGATGGCCGCTAACGAGGAAATGACGCTTGAATTACTGCAGCAACGCCGGCTGGTTATCGATGGGGTCATCGCTGAACATGACGGCAGCATATTCGGCACTGCCGGTGACAGCGTGATCGCCGAATTTGCAAGCCCCATCAGAGCCACCCAATGTGCGGTCCAGATGCAGGGCAAGATGCAGGCCATGAATGAAGATGTGCCAAAAGAACAGCGGATGGTGTTCCGCGTCGGCATCAATATCGGTGACGTCATGGTATCCGACGACAATCTTTTTGGTGATGCCGTCAACATTGCCGCGCGCCTGGAAGCCGAAGCGAAACCTGATGGTATCTGCATTTCAAAGTCGGTACTCGACATGGTCAGTCAAAAGTTACAGGTCTCCTACCAGGATGCCGGTGAACTTGAACTGAAAAACATCGAGCAGCCCGTCCAGGCTTATTTTGTGATTCAGAGCAAGGGCGCGACGCGCTACGTCCAGCATACCGATGCACCCCAGGTGAAAGTCGAGCGTACTGAGGCGGGCTCACTCGCTGTCATGTTATTTAAGAACCTGAGCAAGGATGAAGAACAGGCCTATTTCTGCGAAGGATTTTCAGAAGACCTGATCTCGGCCCTGTCACGGTTTCGCAAGCTGATGGTGGTATCGGGTAATGCCAGTTTTGCCTACCGGGATAAATCCCGAAGCCCGAAAGAGATCGGTCGGGAACTCGGTGTGCGCTACATACTGGAAGGCAGTGTCAGAAAACTGGGGCCCAAAATTCGGATCAGTACGAGCCTGATCGCAGCCGATCGAGAAAACACAGTATGGTCAAACAACTTCGACACCACCATGGATGAGATCTTCGACATTCAGGACGAATTGGTCGAAACCATTGTATCCACAATTGTTGGCCGGGTAGAAGCAGATGCACTTCAGGAACTCAGCAGTAACCGACCCGAGAATCTGGCGGCTTATGATGTTGTCCTACAGGGATTGGAATACCACCGACGCAGCATGACCGCCGGAGAAAATGCCCGTAAAGCGTATGAGCTTTTTAACAAAGCCATCGAGATTGACCCCAACTACGCCCGTGCTCATGCCTGGCGAGCCTGTTCGATGGCAAACACAGCTGAATGGTATCCGCAGGATTTTGACGACAGCTGGTTTGACGACTGTACGGCCAGCGTGACCCGAGCACTTGAGATCGACTCCAACGACCCGGAAGCACATCGAATCATGGGTGCTATCAAACTAAAAACAGGAGATTTCGACCTTGCGACGTATCATCACGAACGCGCCGTCGAACTCTGTCCCAGTGATGCTTACATCCGGTCTCGCTACGCATCGTTGCTGATTTATCTGGGAGAACCACAGCAGGCACTGGACGAGATCCATCGGGCGATGCGAGTAGACCCATTCTGCCCGGATGTGCTGTTCGAGGACGAAGGCATGAGCTACTACTGGCTGGGAAACTACGGAAACGCGATTGAAAGTCTACGTAAAGTCAAAGTACCGACCCGAAACAGCCTGTTTTACCTTGCCGCTGCGCTGGCCAAAGCTGAACAAACGGAAAAGGCGTCGGATACCCTGAAACAGGCGATTACCACCATGGACATGACTGTGGAACGATTTGTAAGTGCCCAGGGTTACAAAGACCAAGAAAAGCGGGACGAACTTCTCCAGACACTGGAACCCATTGTTGTCTGATTTAATCCGGCTGCAACCATTCAGCCAGCAACAACACGCATCACCCCCAGCTAACAATAATTAATGCACGGTGTTGGTTAAGATGCGTACTCAGATCTACCAGATTCTGTATAGCGATAGCCGGCCATTCGCCCACCCACGCCCGGCGTATCATTATTGTCGTAGGATCACGCGGCAAACTGTTTTACTTTTCACACGCAGACAATACACGTGATGTCTAGTTTTACTCGCCCCCAGTTTCCAGGTGACCTAACTGGTGGTGCTATGGCCATGGCATTCGCCATCCCCGAGGCCGTGGTGTACGGCGCCATGGTATTCGCACCCTTTGGCCTGGAATACATCCCACAGGGTGTCATTGCTGGAGTGATAGCAGTGTTCTGCGCCAACGTATTCACCAAGCTACCTGGCAGTGTTCGCAACCAGGTGAACATGCCAGATCCCATGCTGTCTCTGATGATGGTTGCGTTCTCTGCGAATCTTGCCGCATCCCATCCAGGTGCGCACCTCGACACCATATTAACGCTGTTGTTTTTTATTGTTTTATTGTGTGGATTCTTTCAGACGCTGTTCGGGTTGTTCAAAGTTGGGGTTCTGGCGAAGTACATTCCCTATCCGGTATCCGCTGGTTTGTTCAATGGTATGGCCATACTCCTTCTAATCAGCCAGATCCGACCGATGCTGGGACTGGACTTCGATACACCCATCTGGGCATTCGAACACATCAAGTTTCTGACATTCGTGACTGGCAGCGTAACGATTCTCACAGTAGCCTTCGCCCCGAAACTCAGAATCCGAATCCCTGCGCCTTTGCTCGGCATGGTTGCAGGTGCGGCCATGTACTATCTGTTCGTTCTGATCGGTCAGGGCGAACACCTCGGCGAAACACTCGGAACGATTCCGCTCACTGTGCCAATGCCTGTATATGCTCCGGATTTCTGGGAACTGCTTTCGTCGAGCACCCTCGGCAAAGTGTTGATTGAAGTTACGCCGATGGCACTGGGACTCGCCACCATGGCTTCGCTCAAATCACTGGTGGTATCGGTGACGGCGGATAACCTGCTTCGGGAGCGCTCAGATTCAAATTGGGAACTGATCAGTCAGGGTTTCGGGAACATCACCTCATCTCTGTTCGGCGGTCTTGCCGTTGCTGGCGACCAGACTGCGACAACAGAAATGTTCCAGTTCGGCGGCTCTACCCTCTACGCGCGGCTGTTTGCCGGTCTTGTGGCCTTGGCTGTTGTTCTTTTTCTGGGGCCAGTTCTGTCACCCGTACCGCGGGTTGTGTTGGCTGGCATCCTGGTGATCGTGGCACTTCAGGGTGTAAACCGCTGGAGTCTTACCCTGCTACCGAAACTTCGTGAACGGCAAGACCGGGGACAGGTGGTTTCCGATCTCGTCGTGGTGGTGCTCGTCGCCTGCGTATTCGTATTTATCGACATACTCGTTGCCATCTCGATTGGCGTACTTATCTCGATTATTTTTTTCGTGGTCCGGATGAGCAAGGACATCGTACGCCGGGAATACAACGCGTCAAGAATTCGCTCCAACGTCTACCGGCCCGACAAGGATATCATCTATCTTGAGCAAAATGGCGACAAGATCCAGGTATACGAACTCGAGGGTTCGCTATTTTTTGGCACCGCCGATAAAGTCGCCAACACCATCGAAGACTCCCTTTCGGAAAACATTGATACGGTCATTGTCGACCTGGGCCATGTCGCGGATGTAGACAGTACAGGGGCGCAGATTCTTCTGCGCATACGTGACCGATGTCTGGCCAAGGACAAAAAACTGTTGCTCAGTTCGCTGGATCTGATACGCCACAACGAGGTGTTATCGACTGCACTTTCCGTATCTAACAGTACTCCCCATCCAGATCAATCCTATGTATTTAAAACTATCGATGATGCGCTGGCCCGCGCAGAAGACTGGCTCCTGGACAAGGCGTTCGGTATTAACCGTGAACAACATGTTCTCTCACTGAATGAGACAGACCTGCTTCAAGACTACTCCAGCCAGGAGATCGCAGTGCTTGCCGCCTATCTCGAACAACACGAACACGATCAGGGCGAAGTCATTCTGCACCAGGGTGAAGCAGGTGATCGACTCTGTATCCTGATCCGTGGGCGAGTCGATGTGGTGATCGATTTACCAGGAGAAGGCGGCGAAAAAAAACTCCTCAGCCTGTGCGCTGGCACCATCTTTGGCGAAATGGCGATTATTGATCGAAAACCCAGAGCTGCAAACGTAGTCGCGAATACCACCGTGACAGCGATGCACCTTCGAGACGAGGCACTGTCAAGATTGCGCAAGGAATATCCAGAACTCGATCACCGGCTGAGCATGGGAATCGCCAGTGAGTTGTCCAAGCGCCTGCGTATCGCGAACCGTGTCATCACAGAACACAAGTCCTGACGTCGATTACGTATGGTCCAGATCCGATTTCAGGATTTGCCACACAGGCACCGATGGCAGATTCCATACCGACGCAGGCTTAAGTGGTCATCGGTTGGTTTCTGATCTCCCACCGGCAACACCACCAAAGCGGTCAACCACTGACAGGCAAACGGCAACCAGAGGCCCGACCCCAAAGGCCATCATCAGTGTACCGATACCGACCACGCCACCGAGTTGCCAGCCAACGATCAGCACCGTGATCTCAAGTCCGGTTCGAACCCAACCGATCGGATAATTTGTGCGCTTCTGGATCCCGGTCATCAGTCCATCGCGAGGGCCGGGGCCAAGGTTGGCTGTGAGGTACAAAGCACTGCCAAAAGCCAGTAGAAAAATACCGAGCAAACTCTGCGCCATTGCCATAGCGAAGCCGGTTGGCTGTGGTAGCATCGGTATAGTTACGTCGATCGCAATCGCGACCACGATGATGTTCGCAATCGTGCCCATCCCCGGTCGCTCTCGTAGCGGAATCCAGGTCGTCAGAACCAGAATACCCACAACCAATACGCAGGCTCCGATAGACCACCCGGTCTGTGCAGAGACACCTTGCGCGAGGGTTGTCCACGGGCTGACACCCAGTCCTGACACAATGAGCGAGGCGTGACCCATGCCGAAGATCCATAACCCGACCAACAGGAAAAACACACTCTTGAACCCGGGACGCAGGGTCATCGGATCCACCGCGCTCCAGGTTGTGGTCGGCACAGCCCGGGCCAACTGAAATAACGCCCGCTGTTTCTGTTGCATTAAGAGTGCATCAACATCAGTTCATGGCTTGTCACGACAACACGGCTTCAATCGGCTCCCCCTCAATTGCTCGGGACGTCGATCCATCTACTGCCGTAGGCACCTCTCCCAGTAGCGTGACTCGATAGAACTGTCGGTCAAAATCAGTCTGGTAAATGTCGCTGGGTGCCAGATGAGCCGTTGCACGGTTGTCCCAGAAAGCAATGCTGCCTTTTTCCCACCTGAAGCGCACTGTGAACTCAGGGCGCACCGCGTGCTCCCAGAGCAGTTCCATGATTTGCTGGCTTTCACGGGGAGTCAAGCCGGTAATGGATTTAATATAACTCGGGCTACAGTACAGCACCCGCTCGCCGGTTTCCGGATGAACAGTGACCAGCGGGTGTTCGCTGACCATCAGTCGCCTTTTAACACGCGTCTCAAATTCCTTAACACTTTCCCCGTCCGCAGTAGCTTTCGCTTCGAATCGGTGAACCCCGCGTAACTTATCAAGCATCTCCCGGAAAGTTGGTGACAAATTTTCGTAGGCTGTGACTAGATTGGTCCACTGAGTATCGCCGCCATAGGGCGGCACGACATCACCGCGAAGAATTGACGCTGCGGGTGGGTTGAGTGCAGCAGTAACGTCGGTGTGCCAACCAGACCACGGTCGGGTCGTGGGTGGAGCCGCATTCTGGGTTGCCGTTCTGAATTTGCTCACCGAGTAGATTTCAGGATAGGTCTCGTCATGGCCGAAAACGACGTGCCCCGGTGTTAAAGCGCCAAAATGGCGCGCAAACTGAACCTGCTGGAAATGATCGAGATGCTGGTCTCGGAAAAACACGACTTTCCATTTCAGAAGTGCCTGGCGGATCTCGCTGACTGTTCCCGCTAAGAGCGGCTGAGTAAGATCAACATCTTCGATCTCCGCACCGATGTGTACAGACATCGGTCGAACATTAATCTTCGAATTTGTTACTGGCATGGAATGCTCTTTGGGCCGATCGCGGTCTGCCAGGGGCTTAGCCTGCCGCCACAAACATCCAGCGTGGCACCGGTCACGTAAGAAGAATCATCAGACAACAGGAAGATGGCGGCACGGGCAATTTCGTCGACCTGGGCTGGCCGACGCATCGGGATCTGCTCGATGCTCAGACTGCCGGTATCATCGATACAAACCGTATCCACTGATATGGTTAACGGAATTTCAGACAACCGTGTTTTACGGCAACCGATGGTTGCGTCGCCACATTGACCACAGTAACAGTTGTCTCGAAGCCAGATCGAGTGGAAAAACGACTCCCGGCCATCATTCCAGACCGTTCGAACACCCGCCTCAACGGTCTCCACAGTTTGTAGCGACAACCCTGTCACCGTTCGGTCTATCATGTTCCCCGGTATTCCTCTGGCTTGCCCAGCATCGTGTCAGCTGACCCTGAACCCGCCGCGGTCACACCTAAGGGTCGCAGGAGCATCTGATAATTTTCATCGGTAAACGGCATGGACCGGCCTGTTTCCGTGTCAAAAAGCTCACGCGAAACCGTGCTCAGTCGCCCCAGGTAAATATGTAACCCAAGACTTGGCATCGCACCCTCGGTATGAACTGCGTGTATGCCATCACCGCCTAGCACCATCGTGTCTCCAGGATTCAGAACCCGGCGCTTAACCAGTTCCAACTGGCCTGATTCTGCCTGCCGGTAAAGCAGATTAACCTCGATGCCTTCATAGACACCCAGAAATGCGTGCATCCGATGATTGTGGGGAGGCACCAGCTCGTGTGGTGCGAAACGCACCCAGTAAACCGAGACCTCGTCGTCCTCGTACAGACATTCATCCGCCGAAATAAAGGAACCGACCGCCTTGGCGATGCCCTGAGGATCTGCGAATGTCTGCGATATAAGCGCTTTAACAGCCGCCATAGGCCGTGTGCCAGCCGCCGCAGAGCGCGCACATCGCACAAACCTATTCAATGAAAAAGACATGTCGATCTCTCTTGAATCACAAACAGCGATGCCACCGTCATGGTGTAGAACCTCCTGCCGGCACAAACACATTCAGGATACCAATGAACCGAATGTGGATGAACGCTATGATACGCCATATGATAAGCCTTTCTGTTGTTACGTTCGTCGATCAGGCCAGCTGACCACGATAGCAACCGGTTTGCGCAGTAACGCCGTTCCCGAGTTTACCGATCATGACCCCTACAGCCCTGCCAATCACGATTCCTACGGAGGTTTTTGACATCCCGGTTCACGAGGTCCGCAGGGGTTATCGAAGCGATGTTTACTTCTGGCGTGCCAAACGAACACTTGAGGCCAATCATCGCAGTAATACAGCAGCTGTACAGGTGTTTCAGAAAGGTGAGGCGGTGGTGTGCGGAATCGAGGAAGCACTGGCAATACTGATGCTTGGGATTGGCCATTACCGGGATTCCACCCACGCATTTGAACTATTCGATCGGTACATCGAGCAGAAAAGACGGATCCGTTCGCTCTATCGCGCTGATCCAGAGCAGCTTCAGGAAGCCCTGGAGGAGCGAAATCGAATCGAATTTGCGCTGGATGAGGAATGGGTCCGCGAACTCGGCCAGATCAGCGTCAGCTCTCTACGTGACGGTGACACGATTGCGCCGTGGGAGACCGTACTGCTGATTGAGGGACCTCTTTCGGAATTTATACACTTGGAAACTCTTTATCTGGGGGTACTTGCACGGCGGACGCGAATTTCAACCAACGTCGCACGGGTTGCCCACGCCGCCAACACCAAGCCGGTTTTCTTTTTTCCGGCGCGTTTCGACCACTGGGCTGTACAAGGCGGAGATGGCTATGCGGCCTCGATCGGTGGTGCGGCCTCCGTCTCCACAGATGCACAGGGCGAGTGGTGGGGAATGAAGGGTGCGGGCACCATACCGCATTGCCTGATCGCCGCTTGCGACGGGAGCACGGTCGAGGCAACACGCTCGTTCGCGGAGACCTTTCCGGACACATCACTGGTGGCACTGGTTGATTTTGACAACGATTGCGTCAAAACCTCACTGGAAGTGGCTCATGCGATGGGGGATCGCCTCTGGGGTGTCCGACTCGATACCTCTGAATCGATGGTAGATGTGTCACTCAAAAGTGCAGACAGCCTTACCGATAAGGCCGGCGTAAACCCAGCGTTGGTTCGCAACGTACGTCAGGCATTGGACGATGCCGGGTTCAGACGTGTACGGATCGTGGTTTCTGGCGGTTTTGACGTCGAAAAGATTGCATCATTTGAATCGGAACAAGTACCTACCGACGCGTATGGCGTTGGCTCTGCCTTTATGAGAGGTAGTTTCGATTTCACCGCAGACGTGGTGAAACTGGACGGGGCGCCGATGTCGAAAACCGGTCGTCAATTTCGGGACAACGAGCGCCTGGTCCCGCGGGCCTTGATGACCAGCTGATAAGGCAATCTGGTCAGTATTCGAGTCGTTCCGAAATCAGGTTAAGCGTTGTGGCTGATGTTCATCCGCCCGGCCGACCGGCCCTGACTCAGTGCCTCGGTGAGTCCAGCCGGGTTTCGACAGTCACCGATAAATGTTTGTGGGCAGGACAAAGCCTCTGCCAATTGAGGGAGTGGGTTATCGGGCACTGATCCCAGGGCAAGAACCAAGACGTCAGCCTGTATTCGTTCCTCGTCTCCCGACGGGTTACAAACCATAACAGCCGATCTCTCGCACCGTATCAGCTGTGACTGCAACATCATGTTCACGCCGTAGTGCCTGAGCGACGCCAGACGCATTTTACGTAGATTCCATTCCAATACACTACCGGCCCGTGACCTCTTCTCGATGATGGTCACCCGATCAGCGGTCGTTGACAGAACCTCGGCAACATCCAGCCCTACAAGCCCACCACCCACAACCACCACGTCACCGGTCAGCGACTCGCGTGTGGTAAGAACTTCGATCGCCTGAACCACATGTTCGTGCGGTGTACTGTCGTCCAACATCAGTGACCTTGGCACGCTCCCGGTCGCAACAATCAGATAGTCAGGCTGGAGCGACCGGATCAGATCCAGATTCACCACCGTGTCCAAAACAATCTGGATATCCGCACGGTCGACTTCTTCTACATAATAGTCCAACAACCGTTGAAACTGCGGCTTGGACGCAAAACCGGCTGCCAGCTTGAGTTGCCCCCCCAGAGCACTTTCGCGTTCAAGCAATGTCACCTGCCGACCGCGATCAGCAGCTGCCAGTGCCGCTTCCAGGCCCGCAGGTCCACCGCCGATCACGACGATATGGCCCGGTTTCACTTCCTTCATGTAGGCCGTTTCTTGACCCATTTCCGGATTGACAGCACAGCGTGTCTGTTTAACGCCAACAAACTGGATGCAGACGTTGCAACCCAGACACGGTCGTATTGCCGAGGCGCTCTTCTCCGTTGCTTTACGCGGAAGGTCGGGATCGGCAATCAAGGCCCGTCCCATTGATACCAGATCTGCAGATCCGTCTCTGAGGAGGCGTTCGGCTGCATCCAGATCGACTATACGGCCTACCGCAATCACAGGAAGATCAGTCTCCTGACGAATCGCCTTAGCCAGATCGCCAAGGCACGCACGCTCCTGCAGGTAAGGCTGTACGATCCATTCCATACTCGAATAACACCCAGCAGACACGTGCAACGCAGAAAATCCCGCCTTCTCAAACAAGGGCACCAGGCAGCGTGCCGCATCTAAGGTCAGACCACCTTTGAGTTTTTCGTCAGCCGAAAAACGCAACAGAACCGGGAAATCATCACCGACCGCTTCACGAATGCCCCTACCGATTTCGAGAACAAACCGGGCCCGACGTTCGCTGCTACCGCCGTAGGCATCTGTCCGGTTATTGGACAGTGGTGACAGAAACTGTGCCCCGAGATAGCCATGAGCGGCGTGAATCTCGACCGCATCGAAACCGACCTGCTTGGCCCGAACTGCGCCTTCTACAAAGTCAGCAACCAGCTGACGAATTTCTGCACCGCTCAGTACTGAAGGTGCAGCTTTCATCACCGGGCAAGGAATCGCGGATGGAGCCACCAACGAATTCCCCGTATATTTCGGATGCATCTGTCGACCCGGATGAAACAACTGTATTCCAGCCCCTGCACCAGTGCTTTTTATACCCGACGCCAACCGCGTAAGACCTTCCTCATACCCCGCGTGATGAATCTCAAGCGTGTTTGGATAATTCACCGATCTCGGAGTCACAGCTGTGTTCTCGACGATAATGAGACCAACTCCCCCCCGGGCTCGCCGACTGTAGTATTCGTAGAGTTGGGATGACACACTCCCGTCAGGCGCGCCGTACAACGTTGCCATGGGCGGCATCACGATCCGATTGCGAAGCGTAAGCGAACCGATGGCCGTACTCTGAAAAAGTGTCATGCGCTACGGCAGATTCTGTTGCCGACTGACCATCGTTCAGTTACTGCAACTGATTTTCAACTGTTCAAGCCCTGTACGCGTGATCTTGCCCGATGAAGTCTTGGGCAACTCGGGTAGAAACACAACGCCTTGAGGGCACTTGAATCTCGGCAGTCGATCGGCGCAGTGGGCCAATAGATCGTGATCGGATACCTGATAACCCGGGCGTACGACGATGTAGGCCCTAGGGCTTTCGCCCCAATGTGCATCAGCGACACCGCAGACGGCGGCTTCGAGCACCGCTGGATGATCGAAAAGGATATCCTCGATCTCCTGCGGGTAGATTTTTTCACCACCACGTTTAATCATGTCGTTCCTTCGACCAACGATAAAGATATATCGTTCCTCGTCCATATAAGCCATGTCCCCTGTACGTAACCAACCGTCACGAATTGCCTTGGCGGTGTTCTCCGGATCCCTCCAGTAACCGGCCATCACGCTATCACTTCGAACACAAATCTCACCGATTTCCCTGTACGGCACTTCAACACCGTTGTCATCCATGATAGAAAGTTCATGGCCCGAATGAGCACGTCCGCAGGATTTAAGGCGTTCCAGATCTCGTGCAGGTGCTCTGAGATCATGGATTTCGGGTCCCAGTATGACGATGTTGGCTGTACTTTCTGTCAGGCCGTATCCCTGAAATAGAGTCGGTCCAAAAAGTGCGATGGCTCTCTTTAATCGGTCCAGTGGCATAGGTGCTGCGCCGTAACCGACTCGCCGCAGGCTGGAGAGATCGTACCGATCAGCATCGGGTACTTCCAACATCCGAAACAACATGGTCGGCACCAGAAACAGATAGGTAATCTTTTCTCGCTCAATGGTTTCCAACACCGTCACCGGATCGAATCGATCCAGAGTAACGCTGGTACCGCCGAGGTAATAGGTCGTGAGTGTCTGAAAAACGGTAGCAGCAACGTGGTACAACGGACAGACATTAAGGTTTACCGTATCATCGGAGAGCTCGACACCACGGGCCGAATCGATCACGTTCGTACAGACGTTTCGATGGTTCAGCATCACACCTTTTGGCTGCCCCGTGGTGCCGCTCGTGTACACCAATAACAGCAGATCGTCTTCGTAAACCACCACCGGCGGCCCCTTGTCGGATGCGGCTGCAAGAAACGCGCTGTAGTCCCAAGCAAAATTGACCGGGTCACCCAGAGAAATAAAGTACTTGAGCTCAGGACAATTCGACCGAATTGCGCCAACAGCTTCTGCAAACTCCGGTTGAAAGAATATTACCCGGGCGCCGGAGTGCCGCAGTATGTAGGACAGCTCATCAGGTTTAAGCAGGAAATTCAACGTGGTCAGCACAAAACCGCCTGTGGCTGCCGCCAGGATACCCTCGATATAGATGTGACTGTTGCGAGAAAGGAAAGCGATTCTGTCACCTTTCGCAAGACCGAGTTCACTCAAAGCATTGACAATTCTATTCGACCGTCGGTTCAGCACACCGTAAGTGACGACACTCCCGTCAAATTGGGATGCTACTCTGTCTGGAATCATCTGCGCGTTGTGCCGGATGATCTGATCGAAAGTATTTATGGACTGTGCTGGCATTGTCGGCCTAATCGGATCCAGCCGGAAATATAGAAATCGGCACTGTTCACTTTAAACGAACCTCACAATAGCCACATCAACATTCCAGACTGAAACTATCCAGCAAAGAATATAGAATTGTGTTCGGCAGCTCAAAACCCCGGGACTGGTTATGACTCATTCGGCTGAGTGGTATTTCGACTTCATCTCGCCATTTTCTTATCTGCAATTTAAGCACTTCGGTAGGCTGCCCGATTCTCTGGAAATCCGACTGGTACCTGTTCTGTTTGCCGGACTGCTGAACCATTGGGGCCAGAAAGGCCCTGCAGAAATTCCTGCCAAGCGGATCGAGATGTACCGTTATTGTCACTGGTGTGCCCAGCAGAATGATATTCCCTTTAAAACGCCACCAGCCCATCCATTTAATCCACTCAAGGTTCTGCGATTGGCGATCGCACTGAATGCCGACCACAACGCAATCGCCGTGATCTTCGACCACATCTGGGGCAAGGGTAACGACATACATACGGATCACGGATTTCAGATTCTGGCTTCAAGCCTCGGGGTCAGCAACGCAGAAAACCTCGTCTCCTCAGATACCATCAAGCAAACACTCCGCGACAACACAGAACGAGCAGTGGCGACGGGTGTTTATGGAATTCCGACCTTTGTCATCAATGATGTGCTGTTTTGGGGATTCGACCGCACAGATATGCTGCTGGAGTACCTCAAAGATCCTACTCTGCTGCAGACACCCGAGATGCAGCGCCTGACCGCAGTACCATCAGCAGCTGAGCGAAAGCAATGATTCTTAAACGTTGTCTGCGATCGGATTCCGCCCTGCACACAAGAAATTTAGCCTCAAACCCCTCTTGAAAAAAACTCTGAACCGCTGAGACACCGTCGTCCGCAAACCTGCGCCATGTATCCCAGAACCTGGTGCAGCAGAGATCACACTACTCAATATAGCAGCTGATAAAAACAGTTGACCTGCCTGATAAAAATTATTTGTTTGCGGTCATTCAGCCGCTACGGATACTCTAGGCTAGACAGTTGTCATTGTGCCGCGGTAGAACACAAAAGTTCTACCGCGGTTTTGTTTACAACAGTCTACAAAGACGATTCTAAGTACTGGGAAATATATACGCCATTGCGATCAGGATCGAAGCCCAGCAGGCTAGCGCAAACACAAAACTTAAGAAAGTGCTCATAGTGCCTCCTCAATAACTATTGCTCGAAAACGACCGAACCGGAAACCGCATCAGTAACACCCAACTCCGATGTGATCTCCTCCAGCGCATGACGCATTGAGTTCAGGCTCTCTATCATCAAAGGTCGTGCTTCAGCCAAAGCACTCTCTGACTCCCAAATAGCCACAAAACAATAGCTGTATTCGCCGGTCTTGATCAGGAATTGACTGAGCATTCCATCTAATCGTCCATATAAGCCATCTCCCTTTTTTACAGAGCTAGAGTGGAGCTCAATAAATTCGTCGTGGCAATCGGCTTTTACAACATACCGAACAACGTTCATGAATTTAGCCATTAGTTCTCCCTCAAGCTGGCCGCTATCGGTGAGATAGCGCTGTATCAAATGCAAATTCCGCTTTCCGTCTAGAAGTCTAACCCATAGACAACCGAGGTTCTCTGTTTAGGTTGTACTGAGACCATTACCCAATTGGTTGTTCCTTCGAATTATAGTCAGCAATGGTCAAGAAGCAGTATAGATTCTATACACCAGGTATAGGAGTCCTGCAGCTGCGCTGAACTCCATCAGGAGCACGCCCATGATCATCCATCGATTGAGTTTCCTTTTCGGCAAATAAGTGTTGTTCTTCTGCGCAATCTGCCGTTCCTCTTCATAGGTCAGTTGTTTTTCTAGATTTGCGTTCATGCCTGCAATTGTATTACCAACCAAAAGATTGTTTAACCTATTTTATCTAGATCTCAGTTTACTTTTGTCACTTCCGGATACCAAATTTATTCACATACCTTGAACTTCTGCTATGCTGTTCACTGAAGTATGCATTATTGGATCTTTGGGAACATTAGATTTTTTCCCCACACAATAAAACCTAAGGAGATAGACATGGCTTCGAAAAACGGACAGCTGACCTTCAATTTCGCACTGCTTGTACCCGCTGAAAATACCGGCCCAGTCGAAGAGATCATTGCGACGCATGCGGCCTGGATGAAAGAAACCCACTCGCTGGAGGCTGGCAACGGAATCCATCTTGTCGACTATCACGTGGCCAAGGGTGAAGAAGCCAACGACCTGTTGGATCCAAGTAAAGGTACAACCGGTAATATTTTGTATTGCATCAACGAGGTCTATGTCGAAGCGGATGGCATTGAACAGCACATGGCACAAGCCATGCAATGGGAAAGTCTTGAAGCTTTTGCGGGCACCTTAATGCAATATGGGAAAGTACTCATCGGTGGGGGATCTGTCATTCATTCCATGAATGGATAGCTGGTGATGTGTTAATTTAATACACCAACCTCGTCATAAGCCCCGCCAGTCGGGGCTTAATTTATATATCAATGTATAACTATCGCATCATCTATAGAAGGAGCATCCTATGAGTATCACCGTGGTGATATCAGCCCAGGTTTCAGATTTTGATCAATGGAAATCGAAGTTCGATGGACTTGAAGATCAACGAGTTGCTGCTGGCATCAATGCGAGAGCCTATCGCAAGCCAGATGACCCGAACACCAGCTATGTCATTGGCACTGCACCGTCGAAAGACGTGTTTGTTGAGTTTTTTACCTCGCCGGATAGACAGGCAATTCAAGACAGCGGCGTGATAACCTCACCACCAGAAATTACCTTCCTGGAAGAATGTTGAGGTAACTGCTCTACCTGCTCCCAGTGAGGGCGGCAATAATCTACATCTGGGAAAGCGGGGCATATAATTTTCTCGGCTGACCAGTCGGCGAAAATCCCCTTAAAATCGATTATAAAGCCGTTCTAGCTTTCCACCATGGCGGGCCAGGTTCGTAATCATCGCAGTCTGTTTCTAACACACAAACATGTCTAAATTGATCAATACCCCACAACTCACATGTCGCTAACGCTGCAGCCTTATCCTGCCAACCATCTTTGTAACAGGTGTCATTTTCGGCGCAGGCCCTACAACAGTTGGCAAGTCCGTAATAGGCCTCGTGATCACCCTTCCCCACAATCCAAGGATTGTCAGTATTCCATCCGACAGGCCGATTCCAGCAGGCAGGATCATCTGGGTTTTCGGCACTCCAAGCAACTTTATTTGCGGCCCGGTCTTCTCACGTTTCGGCAAAGACATAGCTCTGAAAGGCCAACACTCCAAACAATACAATCAGCATCTTCTTCATTATCAACCCTCCTCCATTAAGTTAATTTAAATCAACCTCTATCGGGCCTATAGATCCCATAATGTACCCGGACAACTGTTCAGTGATGGTTCTTACAACCTCATTACTTGCACCACATAATTGAACAATATGTGGCCCCAGCCATTGATCATATATGGGGTGAAACTGTTCCGGAATTTGTATATCTCATCCAGCTATGGGCTGACCAACATTCTATTTTTTTAGCGACAGTTTCGGTTTTACACCGATTTTAGTCCGGAGATCACGACGTCAGGTGTTAGTGTCAGCCGTCTACTTTTTCTACTATTCCAAATCTGGTAGTGTCTGGTTCACCAATTTCCAAAGGAGAAGACGAATGTACTTCAGAGTAACCACCTATGGGTTTGACCCCAGCCGGCTTGATGAATTTCTCGCGAAGGCCAACGAGACGTTGCGAGATGATCTGAAAGCCGTAGCGGGCCTTGAAACTGTCCACACGTGCGAAATTAGCGAAGGACAGGGAATGATCGTCGCACGCTATGACAGCGAGGCATCCGCAACGGCAGCACAGCCGGCAATCCAGGGCATTTTTGCACAGATGGCTGAATTCATGACCAGTCCGCCCGATGTCAAAAGCGGCACTGTTATCTGGGAAATGTAAGCCTGCAGCGGGCAAATAAGAAACGCCCCGCAGAAGCGGGGCTTTTTTAGTCCGGTCGGCTTCACTCTCGACCGATTACAGCCATCATTTACCTGGTTTTTGATTTATCAAAGGTCATTTGGAATGTTTTTCCATTCCTCGATTGTGATTTCCCTGCCGGGATAGGCGGACTTAGCGAAGGGCCAAACTTCGCTGATCCACTTTTTGACAGTACCGTAGAGATCCGAATCCAAACCGTTGCCCAGCTCCGATGCTCTCACCCACATTGAAATCACCACATCAAAGCTGCTTTTCCGGCTAGGATCCAGGTAGACACAACCAAGGCATCGTGTTTCATCCAGTGTCATTACCGTGTAAGCAAAAGAATAACGAAGCGTAAACTCCCTCTGGTGCCAACCAAGGTCAATGAGATCTTCCTCAAGTGTAAGTCCCATGGGCCAGTTAGAACCAGATATGAGGCTGTAGGTATTTCGAAGATGGTCAACGCTAGACATCACAGCATCATAATCTTTGATCAAATCGTTAATGGTCAACATCCGTAATCTGAACTGAGCTGTCGCCAGTTCGGAAGGAACGATGAAATCGTCGCTCACCAGAGTTTTTCGATTTTCCATACGGTTGCCTGAGTCAACTCACTGCTGAGTTCATTCTACTTAGATTAAATCCAAAACGGAGCGATCAGGATAGATCCAATTCGCCATGCAGCGGGCCTCACTTATAGGATTGCGACACAATTGTTTTTACACCCCAGTAGGAGACCCCCAATGTTCCAGAAGGACAATGACACCCCTGCAGCAATCTGCCTAGGCATTTACCTACTGGCGGTCTTTGTTATACCGTTTTACTGCTGATTGGCTATTTCAGAATCCGCGCCCGACTATAAACTTAGACAGATCGCGATGTCCTGGCTGTTATTTGGGTTTAAGATAGCGGGATGAAACGTCTGAAATTAAGCTAAGCCAATAAGCTAGTTGTAACTATTTTCAATATGTTTTGGAGAACAATAAACCCAATTACCATAGCGATTGCAAAATCGCCTCTACATTTCCTGATCAGTCAGAACCTTGTTGTATTGAATTTTATAGGAATAAAAACCGGTAAGAATTATGCAGTTCCAGTAAGTTATTTTGAAGAACCAGAGGGAAAACTAAGTTGTGTAACCGATAGACGAAGTATCTGGTGGAGGAATCTTCTTCAACCGTCTAAAATAAAAATTTTGTATAAAGGTAGACTAACTGATGCACTAGTTACCGTTGAGTATGAGAACAATAAGATGATTGCCGATCAACTAGAAGCCCTTTGTTCACACAGTAGAATTGACGGTTTTTTTGCTAAAGTCGGTTATGAAAATGGAAAGCCAATACGAAAAGATATAGAGGAAGCAGCCTCAATGATGACTTTGATACAACTCTCTATCTATTGAAATTTTCGATCAACGAGTTTTCGAAAGTACAGCGGATCAGTCGAGCCGAATAGCGCAGAATGTCAACTTTGCGGTTAAGTCTTATCCCATTGAGGGCTTCCTGTCTTCCAACAATGTTTCATTTTCAAAGTAGCGTCAACAGAGAGGCTTGTGCTTCCAGATGTTGCTGAGAAGGCAGAGCGATTTACAGTTTTAGTGTCATATTGGGAATAGAACGAATACAAAATTAATGACTACGAGATTCGAATTAAGAGCAAGGTATATCGAAGGATGGTACGAGCTTGACGCTGATAAGCTGGTTTCAGCAACTTCGTATGACTTCATGTTTGATGATCCTGCCGAGTTAGCACCAGTGAATCGGGAGTCATTGGCAGAATATATGATCCGTTGGGACAAACGAACTCGATTACTTGGTGCGACCAATGAATGGGATTTGTCAGACAGGGTGCGTCAAGATAAAGATGGGATCTTGACGGATTGGGAATGGTGGGAGCTTACTGGTACAGAACTTTGTGGGATGGCCATAGTAAAGACTAGGGATGATGGAGTGTTCTTTGAACGAATCACCTATTTTGATCGAACTGGGAACAGTAATTCGTCCTAGAACACCACAGAAATCAGTAGGCGGCATGAGATGGAAAAGATCCTTAACAATAGTCTTGCAGAGAGGTTTACGGTTTTAGTGGGGTGTTGGGAGTAGGATAGGCGTTATTAAGTGTTTGCCTAGAGAGATAGATGATTTTATGTCGAGGTCATCATGAAAAAGTTTCTATGTAGTCTCCCGATTATCTTAATTAGCCTGTTTCTGTTTACCGGTTGTGCGCTTACGACTGCCTACAAAAATATTTTTCCGTCAGCAAGTTCGTCGTCTACTGAATCCAGCTCTAGTTCTCAAGGAGGCATTAAACAGAGAGAAACAAGTCAATCGGCACCTGTCGACAAACAGGTGGCAATTGTTGACGATATGGATGACCTCTACACAGGAGTACTACACGACTACAAGGGGGGTACTTACTCAGGCGTACTGCTCGACGGTAAACCGCATGGTCAAGGAACTTGGACCCATTCCAATGCAGAATATGTGGGTGAATGGAAGAATGGAACTATTCATGGTCAGGGCATCTTTACGTCGTATGCTGGAAGAAAATATATCGGGCAATGGAAAGATGGTAACCCTTGGCACGGAAACGTATACGACGAAAATGGGGAAGTAGTTGCGTTCTATTTGGAAGGTGTTAGGACAGAGAATCAGTAGGGCATTGGTCTTGAAATGAATCACATCTACACATTCCTCTGTCTGTTCCTGCTGAGAGCTGTTTCTAATCGCTTAACACCCGCCGAAGCGGGTGTTAAGCATTGAGAGTCAGAATCAGTTTATGAACTGATTATTGATACGAGACTACGACGACGGTGGTGAATAAGCCGCCTTATTGGCTTGGTATACCGCGCTCGCCTTTACCACATCGTCTGAGCTGTACAGAGCAATAGTTTTGAAGTCCGCTATTGCGCCGCCCAGTACAGTTGTTAACACAGTACCCAGATAGCTCGGCAGGTCGTCGTATTCAACGATTATTGCAATATGATAGTCCTGCCCCAGCATGCCGTAGAAGCCAATAAGTTTGCCGCCACACTGCTCAACCACTGCGCGGGCAACATCTTCTCGGTTACTGCCGGATTCGGCGATATTCCGGATTGCCTCCGGGGTGTATTTAGCCTGTAACATGTATAAAGCCATTGAGTCCTCCTTGTTGATTCTTTGTTGATACGCTCGGTAAGTATGCCCGGTAGCCGGAATCGCATGCAACGCGTTTAGACGGGTGTGGCAGTAGGTGGCATGAGATGCAAAAGACCCTTTACGATTATCTCAGGGTCATCGAGCCATAAGCTAACCCGATCCCACCACAGTAATGCATCTCTCAACACTGACTCCACAATCAGTGCTTGCTACCATTAATTTTTTCACCCCGAAAAATTTTCACCCCGCCAACATTTAGACTACTCAAAATCCCCCGATGGTGAGCGGGCACAACAAAACGTAATACGAAAAATGAAAATGGGGGTGGGTAGGGGTCAGTCCTTCATGGCTTTTCGATCTGCCCTGCCCTTTTAACGCTGTGTAAAACAGCAGTAGAGCTGTGTGAGTTTTAACGCTTTTCCTTTTTAGTAGTCTTCTTCTTCGTTGCCGCAAACGGCACAACATTTTCCCGCGTGGCTTCTTCTTGTGTGTCTCTGTCCTTCCACTTGGCTATTAACTGAACCCTTTCTAGAAAGTCTTCATACCTGTTTTCGTTATTACTGCTAACGCTTTCATACTGTCCTTCCATTCTCAACAACATAAACCTAACCAACCAAGTTAGTGCTTGGTTATCTAAACTGTCATGAAAATCCCATATTTCTTCTTGCCTAAAACGTCCATCTATAAGTCCTTTGTAGATTTCCCGTTCCAAGTCGTCGTAGAAATACTCAATATTAAATCCTCCCTGTTTAAGATCGTCAACTCCTTGCTCTGCCTCTGTTTCTGATATTTGCTCTTCCCGGAACCACACTTCTAATTGAAATTCTCTAAACCTATCCCAAGCCAGTTCGCTAAAACTCATTTCATTTATTCTCCATGGATTCGCCTCACTCTTTCCGCTTGTCACAATTTGTCACACGTTTTACCGAATCAAACCGGTACAACAGTAATGCATGGTGTATGCTGACAAGCGGTACAACACGAATGGAGATTGAGATAGCCTGATCACGCTTTGACATTTTTCCCAAGGTATTCAATGGCCTTTTGTGTGCCACCTGAACCATGTGGAATGTCCAAGGCAATCAATCCCATCTCGATAACCCCCAACACCCCAAGCATCGTCGGGGCATTGACGTGACCCATGTGGGCAATGCGTAGCGCTTTGCCTCGTAGATCACCTATTCCCACACCAAGCACCAAACCGCAGTGCTCTTTGCAATACTGTCGAAGTTCGAGTGGATCGTGCGCTTGGTTTACCAGTACCGTCGTCACTGAGTTCGCACGGTCACGCGGCTCAATAATATTGAATTCCAGAATCTCTTTCTCACACCATACGGCCACTGCCGAACGCACAGCTTCTGCCAGTAAGCGGTGTCGCGTTATGACCTTGTCGAGCCCTTCTTCCAGCAATAGATCCATAGCAGCGCGTAAACCAAACAACATATGTTCCGGGGGCGTCCCACAGTATTTTTCCGGATGCAGCTCACCCTGCCGGGAGGTCCAGTCCCAATAGCGAGTCCGCAGACCCGCGGTCTCATGCGCTGCGACTGCCCGTTCTCCTGCAGCAACAAAACTGAGCCCTGGTGGAGTCATCAATCCCTTCTGTGATCCACTGACGCTGACATCCACACCCCACGCATCCATCTCAAATGGCATTGTTGCTAAAGACGCGATAGTGTCGACCATCAGTAACGCACCATGACCTGCGGCATTCATTGCCGAGCGGATGGCCGGAATATCATTAACCACTCCGGATGCGGTATCCACCTGCACAACCAGCACAGCTTTAATGTGACTATCTGTATCAGCGTGCAGCTGATTTTCCACCTGGATAGGGTCTACAGCGTGACGCCAGTCTTGGGGCAAAGTCAGAACATCGAGGTTCATCATGTCCGCCATTTTTCCCCAAGCTTCGGCAAATCGTCCGCTGTTCAGAATCAGCACCCCATCCCCTGACGAAAGTACATTCGCCAGAGCGGCTTCCCAGGCGCCATGACCATTGGCAGCATAGATATAAATATCGCCACCAGTGCGAAAAATATGCTTAAGACCAGACACGCAACGTTCAGTCGTCTCGATAAGATCCTCATCGAAAATGTCGATGGCTGGTCGGTGCATCGCCCGCAGTACTTCATCGGGAATTGTCGTGGGTCCGGGGATTACAAGGAATTCCCGTCCGTGCCTGACCGTCATATTCAACTCTCCAGGTAGCGTAGTCAAAAACGCGTTGAAGTATAGCGCCGACCCAACGGCGACGTGTTTAACCGACTGCGTACATTCCGAACCCACCGTTTCCCTAGAACCCACCATGCCCCCAACTTGGGCAAATTGTTCTTGCGTCATGGACAAAACTGATAACTGGAAGACACAATGTGGCCTGACTAAGGACAGCCAATGGGCACAGGGATCAGATAGTGACCACAGTCGTGTGCTATTTGATGTCAATTCTTGAGGAGCCATCATGCGTATAGGTATTGTTGGTGCTGGAGGTGTGGGCAGTGTGGTTGGTGGACTGCTGTCGCATGGGGGACACGATGTCACCCTGGTCGACCAGTGGCCTGAGCATGTCGACAAGATCAAACAAGATGGCCTGCTCATTGAAAGCCGGGACCAGAGTGTCCTGACTCGCCCAAATGCCATACACATCTGCGAGCTCGCACAGATCGCAGATCCCTTTGAAGCCGCATTTGTTGCTGTCAAAAGCTACGACACAACCTGGGCGACAGCACTCATGCTGGACTACGTGGATCCCGAAAACGGCGTTTTCGTCGACTTTCAAAATGGTATCAACGATGAACGTATGGCAGCAGTCGCAGGTGCTCATCGTTCGCTCGGTTGTGTCATCATCATCGGGGTGGGATGTTATGAACCCGGTAAAGCCATACGAACTGATGCATACCCGCTCGGATTCAAGGTGGGTGAGCACGACGGTAGCGATACACCACGAGCTCGACGTATTGCGCAGACCCTGAACTGTATCGCGCCAACTGAAGTCACTTCAGACCTATGGGGGAACCGCTGGTCCAAACTGATGGTTAACTGCATGGCAAATGCGCTCGCCGGCCTCAGCGGTTACGGCACCGCCGAAGTGAGAACGATACCGAACATTCGACGGGTGGCAATACAACTGGGTGCGGAAGTCGCCCGAGTTGCGCTCGCCCTGGGCCATGAACTACACCCGATCTCTGGCGTTTCACCCATAAAGATCATAGATGCGGCTGAGGGTCGAAATCTCGAAGAAGTCGAAACGGCAATGCTTAAGGCGGCATCTGGCGGTGGCAAGGGAATACCTTCACTGGGGCAGGATGTGCGAAAAAAACGACGAACCGAGATTGAGTACCTGAACGGCCACGTATCTGAGAAAGGCCGAACACTGGGCATACCCACGCCGTTTAACGACCGTATCGTCCAGATCGTTAAAGACCTGGGCATCGGCTTTGAAAGTGATCCCTCTCACTTAAAGCCTTTAGAGGAGATGCTGCCTTGAGCCATTGGCAAGCCGGGGTAGATGATGGTGGGATATTAGTTGTTTATTATCAGACGCGTCAAAGAATAATGAATGCTGTTTACAACTCAACTAAGAGAAGCCACCAGAAATGGTGGTTTTTCTTTTTATATATCAAATATCGTTTTTTTGAGGGGTGGCTCAGAAGTACCGCCAGTATCTGAAACTACTTTATTGGGTTTAGTTTTTAGTTTACCAAGTAGTGCATCGGCAAATACACTTTCACATTTATCCCAGTCGTATCCGTCATCACTAAACCCTTTGCTATTTTCTTGTAAGTTTGAGTAGATAGTGTCGGTTAGTTTCCTATCTTCTAGTCGTAAGTCATCAGTAATGTTGGTTTTAGACTTTCCATATTGAGACGTGAGTATTGTTGGGTTTTGAGAAGCTAAACTCGCCCATTTCTTATAAATGTCTATCAGCGACCACATATCTAAAACGATATGACGAAGATAAACAGAATGTCTGTCTTGTATCTCGTATAAAAACTGGCGACATAGAAGAGCTGCGTATGACTGCACCCAAGAAATGAAGTCGTATCTAACTAACTTCACAGAGTTGGAGTCAAATATAACTTCCTCATATATACCAGTTTTTACAAAAATGATGTCTTTCTTGCTGACTTCATATGTGCCGATACACGAGTATGCGTAAGTGAGTATTGTGTCTCCTTGCCAGGTTGGCAACATTCCAAAATATTTCTTCGCTAAAAACTGTTTAGTTTGTTTAGACCCAGCTATGTTTGCATACTTTTTGAGGAAATATGGGTTTTGAGTAGTATTGAGATGCCCTACTGCGAAAACTGGGTTTAGTGTGTGAGACGGACCTTTACCTTCTACTTGTATGTGAGCCTCAGGGTTATCTAATTTCTTTACATTTGTTCTAACTACCTCACCGTGTCTAACTCTAAAACCACGATAAACCCGAAATGGCTCATCGTTTGGTTTTTCAGCAAAATAGTCAGAAAACGTATCTCTATCATCTGTTGTTGGAAACGTTGCGACTTGCCCAACAAGATGACTGTCTATTGGTGTTGGGTTGCACCAACGAAGTCGTTTTGAGAATGAAGTATCAAGACGGTCATATCGTAAGAATGTAGTTTGCCATTTATCGTACCAAGAACCGTGCATGACCCACACAAAAGACGCCGCCCACCAGAAGCAGTCAGTTTTTACTATTAGATGCTCGTGCTCAAAGAAATACGAAAGAGTTTCATCATCTATTAGATATTTTTCATTTAGTGAGAAGGCAGAAAGAAAGTCGGCTACGGTAAGTTGGTCATATGACTTATCATTTACAAATAAACAATAAAGTCTTATCTTTTCTGAAAAGTTATAAGTTATATTTTTATACATTTATTACTCATCGCCACTAAAAAACAAACAGTCTGTGTAATGGTTTTATGAAAATGGGTACCAACGAGATGTTGTGAAATATAGAGGTTTTAGTTTATTGCTCATAGTAAAAACTTCTCAAATAAAACGCCCAAAAAAATACCGGGCGGATATATTTCATCGTATATCGTTTTTCAGCAAAGAATGAGTTTTAGAGACGGCTGAAGGGGTGTTTAGAGACAAGTTGATATGAGTGTGTGTATTTCGTCAAAAACGACGCTAAGCGACGATACAGAGTATTGTTTCTACTCACGTTTCTACTCAGATATCGCGATGGCGAGATGAAATAAAATAGAAATGAGTAATATAGGCGTAATAAAAACAACTAGTTATGAAACTAAAATATAAAATACAAAGGAATTAGAATCCCTAAAAGTAATGATATCAAAGAGTTATAATCAAGAATGGCAGGTCGGGGTAGACGTTGGCGGCACCAACACCGACCTCCTTTTTCTCAACCGACAGACCGGTGAGTACAAAGTCGCAAAATTGTCGACGACGTCCGACCAGTCTCTGGCCGTGATCCAGGGAATTGAATCAGGCCCTTCCCCTGTTGCCGAGCTGGCTGCAGTTGTGCACGGCACCACGATTGCCACCAACGCCGTACTGGAACGAAAAGGAGCACGTTGTGGACTAATTACAACACGAGGATTCCGCGATATCCTGGAACTGGGTCGCCGTACCCGACCCAACAACTACGGTATGACGGGCTCCTTTGAACCCCTGATCGATCGAGAACTCCGCCTGGAAGTCAGCGAACGACTGGATGCTCGTGGTCGCGTTTTGTTACCACTCGACGAAGACGAAGTCCGTACTGCGCTTAAAACACTGCACGAACTTGGGGCTGAAGCTGTTGTCATTCACTTTCTACACGCCTATGCCAATCCTGTGCATGAACAGCGCGCAGCGGATATCGCCCGGAACAATTGGCCTACCGGATTTATTTCCATCAGCAGCGACATACTGCGAGAAGTGCGTGAGTTTGAACGCGGCAGCACGGCAGCCGTAAACGCATATGTCCAACCTGTGCTTTCCAGCTACCTGAGTCGGATCTCAGACCGTTTGCAAGAGGCCGGATTTGGTCACGATCTCCTGGTCATGCAGGGCAACGGTGGCACCCTGACAGCGTCGGCAGCTGCGCGACAGCCAGTACAGACCGTGATGTCCGGTCCAGCGGCCGGTGCTGTCGCCGCAGCACACATCGGACAACAAAGCGGTTTCGATAATCTCATTGCCTGCGATATGGGAGGAACCAGCTTTGATGTCAGTGTGATCGTGGGGGCAACACCGTCGCTGTCTGCAGAAAAAGACCTCGCCTACGGAATACCGGTGCGTGTGCCAATGGTCGACATCCACACGATAGGTGCAGGTGGCGGTTCGATTGCACGAGTTGATTCTGCCGGCCTGCTTAGAGTAGGCCCTGAAAGCGCCGGCGCACAACCTGGCCCGGTCTGTTACGGGCGTGGGGGCACCAAACCGACTGTCACCGATGCCAACCTCGTGCTTGGTCGTATCGACGTCTCTGGGTTTTCTGGTGTGGTCCAGGCAGAAAATGCCCTTTCCAATGCACAGGCAGCGATCAAAAAAGAGGTCGGCAATCCACTTCAACTTGATACAGTCGATGCGGCGGCGGCAATACTCGCAGTATCATGCAACCAACTTGCATCTGCGATCCGTCTGGTGTCCATAGAAAAGGGGCATGATCCGCGCGACTTCGCATTATTCGCATTCGGCGGCGCAGGCCCCCTGCATGCTGTCACACTGGCGACAGAACTCGCTATCCCACAGGTCCTGGTTCCCCGTTTTCCCGGTATTACCTCGGCGCTGGGCTGCTTGATCTCTGACCTGCGTCATGACTACGTTGAAACATTGTGGCGACCCCTGGCAGACATCGATGAAGACAACGCAGACCGGATTCTCAAAGACCAGGGCGAGACCGGTCAACGCACTATTGTGGATGAAGCAGTACCGGTCGACAAGGTCGAGATCTTTTACGAGGCAGACCTGATGTACCAGGGCCAGAGTCATGTTTTTCGAGTGGCTGTGCAGAGCCCAGGCTTTTCATCTGATGCGGTAGCTGAGTCCTTTGCCGACCGATATCGTGAACGCTTCGACATCGTCCTGGAAGATATGACACCCGTACTGGCCAGCCTGAGAACCACAGTGATTGGCCGCCGCCAGGATCTGACCCATTCCTTGTTCAGTGCAACCCAGTCGCCAGCACCTGGCGAAGCCCCGGCAACCCGAATGGTTTATTTCAACGGCCAATGGCTCGCGTCAACTGTCTACGATCGGGCACTGATCAACAGTGGAACCCTCATAGAAGGGCCAGCCATCATCCAGCAGGTGGATTCGACCTGCGTTATCGATCCCGGCGCCACGGCAAAGATCGATAGTGCCGGTAATCTCGTCATCGATGTTCTGCTGCACAAACAATGAACCCAGAAATATGAGTATCGACCCTGTAACGCTGGCGGTGATTGATAACGGTCTGCGGCAGGTCTGTTCTGAGATGGATCTGGTCCATCAAAAGACCTCATTTTCACCTGTGATTTCGGAAGCATTTGATCGATCGAATGGAATTTACGATTCAACAAGCGGCGACATGATTGCTCAGGGAGAACTCGGGCTGCCGATATTTCTTGGTGTGATGCAGTTTGCTACTCAGGCCGTACTGGAGCGACGTCGGGACCTTGAACCCGGTGATGTGATCATCCAGAACGATCCGTATCTGGGCGGTACCCATCTGATGGATGTCAAGATGATGATGCCGTTCTACTACGACGGCGAACTCTGGTGCATCCTGTCGAATACAGGACACTGGCCGGACACGGGCGGCATGGTGCCGGGCGGATTCAATTCAACAGCAACGGAAATTCAACAAGAGGGATTACGTCTGCCGCCTGTCAAACTCATGCACCGCGGTGAAATTCAGCAGGATGTGGTCGACATCATTCTGAACAATATTCGTGTTCCGGACGAGCGCATCGGCGACATTCGAGCCCAGATTGGCGCACTCAAAACAGGTGAGAAAAGACTCACAGCGTTACTGGATCGGTATGGTGCAGAAACTGTCAGAGCTGCTATCGGGGAACTCAAGCTACGCGCCGAACAACACATGCGTGAAGTAATCACGGCAATTCCCGACGGGGATTACAGTTTCACGGCTTATGTAGACAGCGACGGTGTGATAAACGAACCGCTTGCCATCGTCCTGGATCTAACGATCGATCAGAGCGATGCACATTTTGATTTTTCCCGCTCCAGTCCACCCTGCCGCGGGCCAATGAACTCGGTATGGGCCACAACCCAGTCCGCTGTCTACGTGGCGATGAAGCATATTTTTCCGGAAGTGCCGATAAATGCAGGCTGCTTTGCACCGCTTCATATCAAACCACCCGAAGGTACATTCCTGTATGCAAAATACCCCAGGCCAGTCGCAGGCTGTGCAGCAGAAGTGGCTCAACGAATTATGGAAGCCGTTTTTGGGGCAATGGCACAGCCAGTTCCACAACGATTGTTTGGTGCGCCAGCCGGCACCAGCGGTAACCTGGCACTTGGGGGGCACGACCCAGAAACCGGACGCGACTACATCATGTATTTCTTTTCAGGCGGGGGTTACGGTGGCTGGACTGACGGTGATGGCCTGACCAACGGCTGCTCAACGGTCGGCATCTCCAAGACGCAACCCATCGAGATCTTGGAGCAGCACTATCCCCTGCTGTTCGAGCGGTATGCACTCCGTGAAGGGTCTGGCGGGCTGGGCAAACAGCGTGGTGGCTTCGGTATCAGTTATCGTGTCCAAATGCTCCGGGGTGAAGGCAAAGCATCATTCCTCATGGATCACGGTCGTACTGGACCACCCGGCATTATGGGCGGTACAGAGGGTGCACCGAACCGAATCAGAATCGGCCAGGGAGACAAGATCACTACACCCGAACACTTATCCAAAGGCGAGGGGTATGTGCTGTCCGAAGGGGACTGGATCGAGGTTCATACCCCCGGGGGCGGTGGTTATGGCCCGGCTGCTGATCGCGATCCGACACTGACCGAGATCGATGTCCGTCGTGGCTACTATCGCCGAACCCACGCGGCATCGCCGACCAACCCTGATGCAATCGACGACAACTAAATCGCACAGTGTTCGTTTGTTGAAGCTAAATTATGAATTGCTAGCGTCGTATCAATAACTGCAATCACACGGAGATATGCTAAATGACCTACGGATTTTCACTGGTCGTCCGTGGTAGTGACGCAACACCTGAGAACTTCACACGAATAGCGGAAACTGCTGAGGCACTTCAGATCGATTCCCTGTGGTGCAGTGCTCACATCATACTGCCGCCACAGACCCGTTCCGGGTATTCCATGCGACCTGGAGTGATGTATCCCGAGCACTGGAAACAGGGCTACTGGGAACCTTTTACGGTGATCAGTTACCTGGCAGCGAAGACCAGTCGACTGAAATTCGGCACCAGTATCGTGGTACTGCCGATGCACAATCCCTTCGAAATCGCTAAACAGGTGGCTGAAGTCGATCAACTGACTCAGGGGCGTTTTATGTTTGGTCTCGGTGTCGGCTGGTTCGAAGAAGAATTCGAAGTTCTGAATCAGGACTTTCATAACCGCGGGGCCCGCACCAACGAAGCACTCGAACTCTTCCAGGCACTGTGGGGGCCTGATCCGGTTACGTTCGAAGGACAGTACTACAACGTGGAAAACGCTTATTTCGGACCCAAGCCCGTCCAGCGACCGGGCCCGCCCATATGGGTTGCCGGCAACAGCGAGCCCGCACTGAAACGTGCAGCACGCTATGCCGATACTTGGCATCCGGTACGTCCGAGTTTTTCTCAACTCGAACAGGCAACTCAGGAGCTGGCGGGCTACCTCGAGGCCGAGTCACGGCACGCACAGAGCATTGAAATTGCAATCAAGATGCCGCTGGTCGTGGAGGACACATCCAGTGATCCGGAATTTCCGACCCGGGGCAGACCAGCAGATATCACATCGGCTATCGAGCGCTATCGAGAACTGGGAGCCCAGCACTTTGTCTTCGACCTGATACCCGAGACCGTCGATTGTGCGTTGACGACTATGGAACGCTTTGCCCAGGACATTCGCCCACAACTGAGTTAGGCAGTCGTTAGAAAATTCAACTAGGCCTGTCACCAACATGAATGCACTACAGGATATCCACGTCGTTGATTTTTCCAAGGTTCTTGCCGGCCCGCTGTGTGCCCAGTGCCTAGGGGACCTCGGTGCAGATGTCATCAAAGTCGAGCCCGTAGAGCACGGCGATGACAGCCGCCGTATGCCACCGTTCAGAAACGGTGAAGACACGATCTACTTGAGTACAAATCGGAGATTGAAAACCCGTAACACACTGACACAGCGAAACACACACCCATGGCGATTAAAGTCTACATCAGCGCAGACATAGAAGGTGTAACGGGTATCGCTCACTGGGACGAAGCCTCACGCGATCATCCGGCTTACCGGGAATTTCAGGAGCGCATGACAGCCGAGACGGCGTCGGCCTGTCAAGCTGCAATTGCAGCAGGCGCCACTGAAATTGTGGTCAAAGATGCCCATGGCAGCGGTCGCAACATCCTTGCTGAACAGTTGCCTGTGCCGGTGCGTCTAATTCGTGGCTGGAGCGGACATCCCTACAGCATGGTGCAGGAACTTGATGCCACGTTCGACGCTCTGGTTCTGGTGGGTTATCACTCGGCTGCGGGGTCTAGCGGGCATCCACTGGCACACACGTTCAGGGGCACAATTCACCACATCGAACTGAACGGTGAGCAACTGAGTGAATTCCGGGTGAACAGCCTGACTGCCAGGCACGAAGGTGTGCCAACAGTGTTTCTCAGCGGCGACGAGAAACTGTGCGCAGGAGCCGCGTTGGTTGAACCGGATATCGTCACCGTTGCCACCCACCGTGGTGTCGGCCATTCGACAGTCGGCCTGCACCCGGCTGATACCCGTCAGCAGATCCGGGATGGCGTGCAGCGGGCATTGGCCGGCGTCGGCAACCAACCCCTGCAGCCCATGCCGGATGCTTTTAGGCTGGCAATCCGTTACCGGAATCAGCTGGATGCCTATTCGTCCTCGTTCTACCCCGGCGTTTCACTGGCTGACGATGTCACCATAGAGTTCGAGACCAAGGACTGGTTCGAGATACTGCGTCTACTCCAGTTCGTCAAATAGGTGGGTCAGTGGTGCGAACTGGCAACGGCGCCACCGTCGCAGGTAATAGTCTCACCGACGGTATAAGCCCCGGCACGTGAACTGAGAAAGATCGCCACACCGGCTATATCCTCTAGAGTGCCGACACGCCGCCGGGGGTTTCGCTGGGCCACTTGATCCCAGTCCACATCAGTCGCGCCGCCAAATCCTACCGCCGTGCTTAGCATCCAGGTTGGAAATGGTCCAGGTGCGATGGCATTGACGGTAATGTGATCCTTAACCAGGTTCGCAGCCAATACGCGGGTCAAGTGATGAACTGCAGCCTTAGAGGGGCCATAAGAAATGTTGTTGAAAGTCGGCGTGACAATACCATCGATAGACCCGATGTTTATAACACGCGCGGGGTCTTCTGGAGTACCCGACGCCTTTAACAATGGCAACAACTGCTGGATCAGGAAAAAGACACCCTTCACGTTGGTATCCATGACCTTGTCCCAGCCGATCTCCGGAAATTCCTCCAACGGCGCACCCCAACCCACACCGGCGTTGTTGACCAGAATATCGAGTTTGTCTTCTCGCTCCGACAGCGTTTCGACCAAGGTACTGATGCCATCGAGTTCGGCAACGTTGCCAGGCACAGAAATGCACTCTCCACCAAACGTCTTCATCAGCCGTTCGGCGGCGGCATCACAAGCCTCTACTTTGCGCGAACTGATATAGACCTTGGCAGCACTTGCCAGAAACCCTCCAGCAATCATCTCCCCGATCCCGCGCGACCCACCGGTCACCAGAGCCGTCTTGCCTTTGATTGAAAACAAATCCTGCATACGCTTCTCCTTAAATTGATCCAGGCGAATCCGGCCCACACAACTAGAGCATCTGTTCGGTTGTTTCCCGAGTCATATGCTTCAGCCAGCGCATGAAGTCGGTACCCCCGGTGCCGCGGGGATTATCCATACGCGAGGCAATATAGTTTGCAGCCAGGCCAAGATGAAGACGCCGGAACTCAACCACTTTCTCAATACAGCTATTGTAGAGCGTCCGTACCGAGCTCTGACTCACAGTACTGCTGACACAATCTCGCACGACCTGGCCCTCCAGTCCGGCGACAAACTGCCGGTGGGGTTCCGGCATATAGGCCCGTACAGCCTCCAGATAGGTTGTCAGTTCGCTGCGCGCATGACGCAATCCCAGTGATGTACAGATAGCAGGAATCAGGGCACTTTGTGCTCCAGTTTGTCCCAGAAATGTCTGGGGTTTACCACCGAATGCTTCCACACCATCAAATACCACACCATCGGGATGTGCGAACAGAAATGGACGTAAGGTCTCGTAATACACCTCCGGTCGGCAACCCTCCTCCATACGCCCTGCAAGTTCTATGATCGTCTCAAGTCCGGAGCGGATGATCTCGAGTTGCATTTCGATCTGGTCTATATCATTAATCTTTGCTGCCTGCACCAGTCTTGTGCCTGCGATCACCGCTGGTGCGCCACGAGCCTCGATCACAATGTGCAACACCCAAAACCATTCCTCATCAGGAAGAGACTGAAACATCTGCACCGCTTTAATGTTTTCAACTGCAATATCGCCGCTAGGGTCTAGCCGCTGCCAATTGACCAGTTGTGTGTTGGTATAACTCAGCGTCGGTGGCCGTTTGACCCGTGCTGAAAGTTGGACGAAAGGAATAGCGAGGGTGCGCGGCAGCTGCCGAGTCGGTTCCGCACCAGGCTGCCACAAATACCCGTTGCTCAAAAAGGCATAAGCCTGGTGCAGGCGCTCCGCAGCGCGTTCATCGAGAATCACATCGCTGCCTGAAAAATCCGGCATGGGCAACTCCAGACACGCTTCACGACATCGACCGCCCGCGACCAGCTGTGAAAGACTATTGGCTACATCCATAATCTCGGTAACCGCACTGCGCACGGTATTCGAAAGAAACGGTAACGGATCGGTTACTGGATTAGGAGCAATCAGAAACCCCTGCTTCTCGGTAACCTGCCAACACGAGGCCATCAGCGCACCTGTGCCCCGTGAAAATCAGAATTCGCTTCGATGTCAGACAGCACGATACCCATCCGATCGGCCCAGTCGATGATCTCCTGCCATATTTCATCGGCAACTGGAATCCCCGACTGTTCCCGCAATTTTCGACAACGCTGTTCGGGTTCGCCCGGAATCATCACTTCGTCAAATCCTTCCGCCGGCGCACGTCCTTTGACCCATTCCAGATAGTCGTCAATTCTACTGACGTAGTCATCATCGCCCAGCAGGTCGAGATCAACAGCCAGCACCAGCCAGTTCAGTGCCCTTGCCTGACCCAGGACCCCATGGGCGAGCAGTTCGCCAATGAGCCCCAGTCCGTAGCCTTTGGGTCCGGCTGCCGGCAGCAGTACGCCCCCCGCATAGTAGTCCCGGGCATCAATACTCGGCCGCCCGTCACGGTCTAGAATGGTTCCCGGCGGCAGAGGCTCTCCTGTTTTAGAGGCTGCCAGCAGCTTGCCTTGAGCGCTGGTGGATGTCGCAAAATCCACCACCACAACGCCTGTCGGACCACCCGGAAGGGCCAACGTGTAAGGATTGGTCCCCATGATTCCTTCTCGACCACCATAGGGTGCCACTTTGGGATTGCCGCGGGTATGTCCACCACCACCAATAATCACGGCAAAACAACCCTGACGCGCAATCGTTTCAGCGTAGGCGCCAATCCGACCCGTGTGACCACAGTTCACCAGAGCACCGGTCGCCATTCCGGCAGTACGCGCTTTCTGAGCTGTGCATTCCGCAAGTTGCACCATAGCGGGAACACCGTGTCCACCACGACCATCAATCCGGATCATTGTTGGTTCATCAATGACTACAAGCGGTGTACCGGCGGGATCGATTGCACCTGATTCGATAAGCGACATGTATTGAGCAAAACGCACCACGCCATGTGAGTCCACGCCCATCAGGCTGTTACCCACCACGTGCTCGGAAACCATGGCTGCGTCATCGTGTGACATGCCTGCTGCTGACAGCAAGCGAACACCCAGAAGCCTCAGTTTATCGGCAGCAATACGACGCCCGCTGAAATCTTTGTCCGCCGGGGTTCCAGCTACAGAGTTCTGGTCAGTGGTGGTTTTCAATGATGGTGAAGCTGTGTTGAACTGCAGTGTTAGGAATCGCCTACAAATCTTTCAGTAACCGGCCAAATCCTGGAATAGCCTCATTGATGCCGTTTTGCCTCAGTGCGTGCCAGTACAGGGCAACGTTGATGGCGATCACTGGTTTTCCCAGTTCTAACTCAAGCTCATCGGCCAGTGCAGCAAGCGCAAGGTTAGTCCCGACCTGGACGATCGTATCGATATCGTCGCCATCAAGACCGAGGATGGCATGGCGTAATGTGTCCCGACTCTGTTCGGCAATATTGAGGGGACTGGTTGCCTTAAGACCCGTCACTCTGACTGCAGTAAAACCGCATTGGTTAAAATACTGCCGCACACGCTCATCGGCGACTGGCCAGTAAGGTGTCAATACGCCTATGCGCTGTGCGGCCACAGCCTCCAGCGCCATCCGTGCAGCATCAGATCCCAGCGTGATCGAGACACCAGTCTTTTCCGCCAATCGGTTCTTAATTACCTCTGCACCATCTGCACCATCCCAGAAAGATTCAGCAGAAACCCCCACGATAATGTGATCAGGCGCGACTGACATCAGGTCGTCGACTGCCCGATCCAGGTTGGCATGAATATCGGCGACCAAACGCTCGAAATCGTCATCGCTGGAGATCTGGACATCCTTGAGCGGGAAACGCCCGGTATGGCAAGTCACGCCAGCAGGGGTCATGCTGTGAAACTCAGGCTCAACAATGGTATTGGTTGCAGGCACAATTACACCCAGCTTCAGACGCCAACCCAACGCGTCGTCATACCGAACCTTCGAATCGACCATTCTAAAATCCCAACCAGTCTCAACAGCAGATTGTCATTGATGCCCCAGACCTCCCATTCTACGCAGGGTTGAGTGATGTTGTTACCTTCAAAACGTGGTCCGCGTTTACACTTACAGATCACCTTACGCGGTAACTTCGGTAACTCAGAATAGACAACAGTGGAGGCAACAATGAATATTTCTTCAAATCCAGCGGCGGTTCACAAGCCCCTGGGTAAATACTGTCATACGACCCTGGTGCCAGCCAATGCACAATGGCTGGTTCTTTCCGGTCAGGTCGGTATAGACAAGAAAGGCAACCTCGCAAACGGCATTCGCAAACAGACGGAACAGACTCTACGCAATATCGTGAGTTGTCTGCGCGATCAGGGCATGCGTAAATCGGATCTGGTCAAAACCACGGTGTACTTAACCGATTCACGCTTTATTGAGGACTACCGTTTGGCAAGATCTAGAGTAATCGGCGATGAAACGATCTTTACATCGACACTGGTGATTGTCGACGGACTGGCATCACCTGGCATCTTTGTTGAAATCGAAGCTTGGGCTGCAAGAAGCTAACCTACTTGCTGGGTTCTACCATCAGACGTATTGCCGTCGAACCGCTTATTCGTCCATTGATGAACAACCACAAGTGACGCGTATCTGATGCATCCGACGTCGATAACGATCGGCGTCGAAAGGACGGCCATGGTGCAGAATGCATCGATTGTCCCAGATTAGAAGATCTTGGGTCTCCCAGCGGTGGCTGTAAATACACTCGGGCTGAATAGCGCGATCAAGCAGATCGTCGAGCAGTACACGGGCATCGTTATCCGACCAGCCTTCTATCGAACGCGCATGAGAACCGACATAGTAATTCTTCTTTCCGTTGACCGGATTGGTACGAACCAAACGCTGAGGAACTGGTGGCAACGACTCAGCATGTGACGGCGTAACTGCATCCGGACTGACCTTACTCCGAGAGAATACATAGTCGTGCGTCACAACCAGATCATTCATGGTGGACTGTATTGACTCGGGCAACCGAGCATAAGCAGCTCTAGCGCTGACGAATTCAAGCTCACCGCCTTGGGGCGTGACCTCGTAGGCATAGGAAATCGAAAACTTCGCGGGCGCGGGCCTGAATGATGAGTCGGTATGCCACATCTGATTCCCGGTCGAAAACACAACGCGTTCGTGACTGGCGGGCATATGGTTGCCATCCCGATCAATATTCCCGATCCGATAGACGTAGCGGACACGACGGTCACGACCGTAAGTCACATGGTCAAACTCGAGTTCGCCGAACCGATTGCTGAATGCCAGTTGCCGGTCGTCATCCAGATTCTGGTGCTTCATGAGTACTACCGAGTAGTCCTCAACAGCCTGTTCGATTTCCGCGAATTCCGCATCATCCAGACCGGCACTGATATCAACGTTCAGAATCTCGACCCCAAAATCGCCGTGCAATGGCCGCAGTTCTATCGTCATAGCCAACCTCTCGACACCAAGATACGGTGAATTTAAATCGCCTCAGCTGTACTTTAACAAATCAGGTAAGCCCGTTCGGGAAACTTTGCCAGCGAGTCGGTTTTCGATCAAGGGTCCATTGAATCGGTGTCGGGGGACTGTTTATCCTGACTCAGCTGAGCGGATGCCATTTCACGCAGACGGCTTTTCTGAATCTTGATGCCGTTGGCACTGTCGGTCACTGGAAATTGATTCAGTAACTGGACGCCGATGGGGACCTTAAAGCTCGCCATACCGCCGGCACAGTGAGCAAGCAGTGCATCTTTATGTAGGCGGGCATTTTCCGCAGGGATCACGAATGCGTAAGCTCTGGTACCAGCCTGGGTATCCACAGCCACCACCTGCACTCTTTCAACCGCGGGATGCTGTTCAATATGCTGCTCGATCTCAGCCGGATTGACCAGAAACCCGCCCAGGCGGATGGCATCACCGATCCGGCCCAGAAACACAAAACCACCATCGCTTTCCGTATAGCCCAGGTCCCCGCTACGTACAAATCCATCGCTGGTGAAGACTGATTCAGTGGCGGTCGCGTCCCCCAAATAACCGATCATACGACTGGGACCCCTCGCCTCGAGTTCACCCACACGCCCGTGCGGCAGTATCTCTTTGCTCTCAGGATCCCGTACCCGTACGTGGGAATCTGTCGACGCAGGATAACCGCCGCATCGCTCACGCTGGTCGACAGCTGCTAAAGGGTCCTGACGGGCATAAAGTGCCTGTATCTCACTCATGCCATAGAGACCAACCAGGTTCATTCCACGATCATGAGCCTTGGCAACAATATCCTGATACAAAGGATTAAAAGCAGCATAACCGCCGGACCGGAACAGTGGAAAGGGATGGGGATCGTCTACAACTGTCAGCATTCTCGCGAACATTTCATCCGAGCCGTTACAGTGCGTGATCCGATGTGACTGCATAAGCTGAACAGCCTCATGGTCAGAAAAAACAGGCATCAACACCATCGGGCAGCCCGCTGATAAAGCAGCCATCGCACCGGCATGTCCGAACGTACCACACAGCGGCAATACTTGAAGCAGCACAGCGTCCGGGTCGTTCCAATCGAAAAACGAAGCCACATCGTGCGCGTGGTGGCTGATACTGGCCTGACTGTGCAGAACCAACTTAGGCGCAGCCGTGGTTCCTGAGGTGGTAAATACGACCACACCACTTTGCGCATTGGCAGCGTCGCCGGCAAACATCTTCGACCGTGCAAGGTCGGTATAGGACACGGTACGCCGGCTTAATTGTCGCCCCGGTAACTGAGTTACCTGGTCGTCTTCGCTGTAAGTGATAAGAATTTCAAGCTGTTCCAGCTGTGCACTATCGACCTCTGCCAAGATATCGAGGAATGCAATGTCCTTGAATGAGGGCCACAGCACGAGCGCCCGGCAACCGGATCGCCCCACGATGTCACCCACCTCACTCGAGCGAAAACGGGTATTGATTGATATCGTGATCGCCCCGATCCGGGCGCAGGCGATATGAAGCGTAAGGTACTGGGCAATATTCGGTAGCCAGAAACCGACTCGATCACCCGATCCGATACCTAGCTTGAGTAAGCCACCTGCAAGACGCCGCGATTCTGCGGCAAGTTCGGCGTAAGTCCAGATCCTACCTCTATCGATAAGGGCAGTGCTCTTCGGCACTGCGTCAGCGCGTGCGTCAATCAGCTGGCTGACAGTGTTCGTACGATTAGAGGCTTGTGAAGATGTCATCGACATCACTCTTGAACAGCCGGTTCAGCTACTTTAAAAAAGTAGATTCAGGTGATCGAGGCAGCATACTCTAGTTTTTGCGGTAATCGACAATCGCTCTGGTCTTACTCACGTAACCGGCTTCGGTATCCGCTTCGATCTGCGCATCAGAGCGCCTTTCGGGATCACCAAAACCGCCGCCCCCGGGCGTTTCGATGACTAACGTTTCATCGGCGGGGATGCGGTGAGTTTTTTTCCCGATCAGTTGCTTACCTGAACCCAGATATGCAGCGCCAGATCCGCCATCACACCCGCCATGCCGTCCCCGGGCCGGGTAGTTCAGTCGATCCCACGTCGCCGCCGACACCAGAAAAGGCTCAGAATTGGCGTGGCCGACTTCAATGATCTGCGCCAGACCACCACGCGTCGCACCAGCACCGCCTGAATCCGGTAACAGCTCCTTACGGTGGAAGATCAACGGAGCCTCTGTTTCAGTCACTTCGATCGGGATCGTACCTACACCTGACGGAAAAGCTGTTGTGCTCATACCATCGTACTCGGGCCCTGCGCCAATGCCACCCAGTCCCACGTTCATCACGTTGAAGCGCGCGTCGCCGGTGGCATCTTCAACGCTGGTCATCGCCAGCACCCAGATCGAACCCGCACTCTCGGCCGGTACACGATCGGGCAGCGCCTGTGCCAAGCACCCAAAAACAATGTCCGGCAACATCTGCCCGATCACATGCCGTGCCGTCACGGGTGCCGGACGCTCAGGCGCCACACAGGAGCCCGGTTCGGCCTCTATTTCAAAGCACCCCAACGAACCGGCATTGTTGGGAACATCTGGGGCAATAACACACTTAAGGCCAAACACAGAATAAGCGTCTGTATAACACTTGGGTGAATTGATACCAAAGCGTGAAGCCGAGGATGACCCGCCGTAGTCTAGATAAATTCTTTCCTTATCTACTGTCAAACGAGCCTCGAGTACGATCGGCTTTTCATACCCGTCGATTGTCATCTGCGAAGCATAAATACCATCTGGCACAGAGCGGATCGCATGACGCATCGCAATGGCGGACGATTCAATGATGTGTCTAGATAGATCATCCAGCGAATCGAGTCCAAACTCGTCAAGCATATCTGCAAAACGCGCAACACCCGCATCGTTGCAGGACAACAGCGAACGAATATCACCCATGACCTCGACTGGATTGCGACTATTGGCCTGGATAATACCAAGCACGTCATCATTCAATGTGCCCGCTGATCGAATCCGAATATGGGGAATAAGCACCCCTTCCTCGAACATTGAAGTGGCATCGGCCGTAAACCCGCGCCCGCCGACATCGGTGACATGGCAGGTCGAGGCAAAAAAAGCAACTGGATCCTGGCCACGAAAAGCTGGCGTCAACATCACGTAGTCGAACAAATGTCCGGTCCCCATCCAGGGGTCGTTGGTCACAAAAACATCTCCCGGCTTCATTGTTTCACTTGGGAAACGCTCGAGAAAGTGGCCGACTGCCATCGCCATCGTGTTCACGTGCCCAGGCGTACCCGTCACAGCCTGAGCCAGCATCTGACCTTTGAGGTCGTACACACCAGCAGACAGATCACCTGCTTCCCGCACCACTGACCCGAATGCTGTACGCAGCAGTGCCTGTGCCTGTTCCTCAACCACCGAGATCAGACGGGTCCACATCACCTGTTTATCGATCGACTGACGAGACTGATGCCCTAAAACCGCGTTCATGACATTGCCCTTGGGGCATTGGTGTTTTCACGATCAACGACAAGCGCAAGCCCTTCGTCGACGGTGCATGTACATCCAGACGGTACGAACGTGGCTGTTTCATCTTCCTGAACCAGTGCGGGCCCAACCAACCAGTCCCCTGGATTCAGTTCGACCCGCCAGTAGAGTGCGGCATCTGCCATCATGCCGCCTTCCGGGTCGTAGGTTGGCCGGGTTTTGCACGGTTTGAGCAACTGCGTACGGGCAGGTTCTTTCACAGGCGTCACTGCAGCAGCAGGTGTCATGACCGTGACAGACCAGGAGACACACTCGACTGCAATATCGGGCATCGTCAGACCATAGACCTGTCGATATAGCGATTCAAAGTCCAACCGAAGAAGTTCAAGCGTTTGGCCAGTGACCGGACCATCGGGGAGATCGACAGATAGCTCGTGCCCCTGTCCCTGATAACGCATGGCGACCTGTCGGTTGTGTTTGAGAGTCTCACTACTACCGCTCGCAACAACGACCTGCGTAGCTTCCCCGAGCATCTGGTCCAGCAGATCAATCAGCGGTGAGAGATCTTCGGCTCCAATCAAAATTCTGAGACTTCGAACCACCTGGTAAGACACCGGCGCCTGCAAAAAACCGATGGCCGAACCCACTCCGGCACCCCACGGTATGATCACGCGATCAATACCCAGTTTTTCAGCGAGTCGAGCTGCGTGGAGGGGCCCGGCACCGCCAAAAGCAATCATCGTGTACTCGCCGGATTCTTTGCCCCGCTCAACAGCATGAACGCGGGCCGCATTCGCCATATTTTCTTCCACCATCTCGATCACGCCGGCCGCCGGCCAGTACTCATCAAGAGCAAGCGGTTCACCAATAGTCACTGCTAATGCGGTGCGGGCAGCCTGTTCATCAAGCTGCAGTCCTCCACCTGCAAACCGGCGGCTATCGAGTCGACCCAGGACCAGATCTGCGTCCGTCACCGTGGGTTCGTCACCACCCATCCCGTAAGCCACGGGTCCAGGCTTCGATCCGGCGCTGTCCGGACCCACACTGATGCGTCCCAGCGCATCAACTCGGGCGATGGACCCACCGCCGGCACCGACCTCGACCATATCGATCACGGGAATTCGGACTGGCAATCCACTGCCTTTCATATCGCGGTACTCACGGGCCACTTCAAACGTTGCACTACGGTCTGGCTGGCCGTTCTGGATCAGACTGATCTTTGCAGTGGTACCTCCCATATCGAACGACATTACGTTGTCGAGTCTTCGGGCTGAAGCAAGCCGCGCGGACATGAGCACCCCACCGGCGGGCCCGGATTCAATGAGACGCACCGGATAGCGGACTGCCTGATCCAGCGTTGTCAGTCCGCCACCCGACATCATCAGGTAAAGCGGACAACGCAGCCCCTGGTGAATCAGAAGATTGCTCAAGTGGTCAAGATAACCGGCCATCAGTGGCTGTACATAGGCATTTGCACAGACCGTAGAGAAACGTTCGTATTCACGCATCTCCGGACATACGTCACTGGAAAGGCACACGTTCACCCCGGGCAGTTCTGCTTGGAGTATTTCTGCTGCCATCTGCTCATGCTGTGCATACGCATAAGCATGAATAAACCCGACAGCGATCGCTTCCACGCCGGTTTTCTTCAGTGTCCTGGCTACCTCGCGAACCGCGCCCTGATCAAGCGGCACGTGTACACGACCATCTGCGGTCATCCGCTCAGGTACCGTATAGCGTAAAGGCCGGGGTACCAGCGGTGCCGCCCGAGCAGCATTCAGATCATAGTGAGCAAAACGCTTTTCATAACCCATCTCGAGAATGTCCCGAAATCCTTCGCTGGTGAGAAATGCGGTGATGGCGCCTTTACGCTCAATCAAAGCATTGGTGGCCAACGTGGTCCCATGAATCATCAGACTGACGTCCGAAAGCAACCGTTTGGTCTCATTCAGCACCTGGTGTACCGCGGTCAGCACACCCTGTTCAGGCGCTTGTACTGTGGTCAATACTTTGGCTGTGGTCTGGCCCTGGGCCGACCACAGCACCACGTCCGTAAATGTGCCGCCGATGTCTACTGCCAAGCGGCAAGACCCTTTATCCATCAGCCGGTCTCCTGTTGACTCCATCCCTACTGGACATTACTTACAATTTTGCAGTTTTTATTGCATAATTGCAAGATTAGCCCTCAACTGGACGGCTAGACCATGGCCATTGACCGCGCCCACTGCCAGCAACTGGACAAGCAGGACCCACTGTCGAGTTTCAAGAAAAGATTTCAGGCATCCCAAAAACACACCATTTTTCTGGATGCCAATTCAATGGGCGCCATGCCGGCAACAGTCCCGGACCAGCTGGCTTCGTTCTGCACTGACGAATGGGTGGAGCTGCGCCGCCAGGGATGGAACCACACCGAGTGGCTGGACAGACCGCGCCAGATCGGCGACGCCATCGCCCACCTGATGGGTGCCGGTCAAGGCAACGTGTTGATTTGTGATAACACGACGGTGAACCTGTATAAAATTCTGACCTATGCCTGGCAATCTCGTGAATCAGGCAGCACCATTTTGACGGAAGACGGCAATTTCCCGACCGATCTGTACGTGGCCCAGGGACTTAGCCACAATCATCCTGACCCACCTCGGCTCAAGGTGTGCACATCAAGAGACGAACTGATCGATTCTATCGACACTGATACCGCGATCGTCTACTTAAGTCATGCGGATTACCGTTCCGGTGAGTGCTGGAACATGGCGGACATCAATCATCGTGCCCATGCGGTTGATGCATTGACTGTTTGGGACCTCTCGCACTCAACCGGAGCAATCCCAGTTGATCTGACCCGCGATGATGCGGACTTTGCTGTTGGGTGCGGCTACAAGTACTTAAGTGGAGGGCCGGGTGGATCGGCCTATTTGTGGATCAACCCCCGCCATGCAGAGAACGGATGGCCTACGATCTGTGGCTGGATGGGGCATCTAGACGTTTTTGCATTCGCGACCGAGTATGAGCCCTTAACCGGGGCGGGCCGCCACGCCACCGGCACACCAGCGGTTATTGCCAATGAAATCTTCTTTTGTGCAGCCCAAATCTGGCAGGAGGTGGACGAAAAACAGCTCTGGGCAAAACACAAAGCTCTGGGCGACCTGACCATGGAACTGCTCGAACAGGAATGTGGTTCACTCGGCGTGACGATCAACACACCCCGCGAGTACAAACAGCGTGGCGGTCACATTGGATTCAGTCATCCGGGTGCAGGTCCAGTGTCTGAGGCCCTGCTGGCTGCAGGCGTGGTTGGATCATTCAGACGACCCAGCTCACTGCGTTTTGGCCTAGGTCCTTTGTATTTGAGTTATGAAGATATCTGGGAAGCTGTGTCGAGGCTGCGAAAGATTCTTGAGTCCGGTGACTGGCAAAATCCCAAATTCCAGACCGTTTCTGTATAGACCAGACTGATGACTGCAATCGGCAATGACATTCCCCAACGGTCACTGGGTCAGCGCATAGCCGAGTTACGGAAACTGCGGGGACTGACCCTGGCCAGGCTGGCAGAAGTCTGCGAACTTTCGGAGGCGACGTTGTCGCGGATCGAAAATGGACATTCTGCCGTGAGCGCACAACACCTCTTTATCCTTTCGCAGTACCTCAAAGTTGATATCACCGACTTCTTTCGAGATGACGCTGCACCACTGACGCCCGGTGTACGGTCCCTAACGCTGGCCGGTAACGGAACCCATCAAGAACTAGCCCGCTACGACGCTGAAGTCCTGTGTGCTGACCTGTCCAGGAAAGAAATGCATCCGGTGATCAACACAATACGAGCCCGAACACTGGATCAGGCCGGCGGTCTGTCCTCTCACCCCGGTGAAGAATTTCTATACGTTCTTGAGGGTGAAGTGATTGTTCACAGTGAACTGTACGCGCCAACGCAGTTAAAACCTGGTGACAGTCTTTACTTTGACGGCGCCCAAGGGCATGCCTATGCCTGCGGCAGTGACAACCCCGCACGCATTCTGGTACTGGTAGCACGCAGCCAACAGATCGACAGCCCATGAACACGGATACCGCATCTGTCACCATTGAAAGCAACGCCGAGACCGTGTTCAAGTTCATGTCAGATCCAAACAAAATGGATCTTTGGTCATTCGGCACCTGGCGGGTTAGCGTGGATGGCGACGGGCTTGTACATGGCCGTTCCATCTTTGACGGATCTACCATTTTTGTCCGCATTGAGCCTAATGCGCAGAATCAGCTGATCGATTACTGCGTAGGGATCAAGCCAGAGAACCTCGAGCCACGCATTTTTGTACGGGTCACACCGGGTGAAGTAACTGGATCATCTACACAGAACTGTGTTCTGTCGATGGTTGCATTCAGAACGGAAGGGATGAGTGACGACCGCTGGAACAGGCTGGTGACTGCTCACGCATTCGAGGTCCAATTGATCAAATCCTTGCTGGAAAACGATTTTGATCATCGGAATATGCCATCCAGCGGCACGACGCAGGCATCCTGAACAGACGATGTAGAACCGACCCGAAGATACACCTGTCTGCACCATACTGGGTACTTTTGCGTCACCCATCTGCTTTGTGCATAGTTAACTGTCGCGCTTCGAATCTGCTCAGCGCTACAACCTGAACCAGAGGAACCACAATGCCCCGTATTCCTGAGTTGTCCGCTGAACAGATGGACCCTATCCAGAAAGGGGTCTACGATGACATCATGGCTGGACCCCGAAATAGCCTTCGAGGTCCATTCCATGCCTGGCTGCACAGCCCTGGACTTGCGGACCCGGCCCAGAAACTCGGTGCTTTCTGTCGCTTCTCGAGTTCGCTGCCCAAGCGTCTGTCGGAACTGGCCATTCTCGTGATAGCCAGGTACTGGTGTGCACAGTTTGAGTGGTATGCACACGCCCCGATGGCAATGGAGGCTGGTGTATCCTCCACTGCAGTAGAGGCCATACGCCTCAAGCAAAAACCCCCACTCTCTCGGGAGGATGAAATCCTAATCTACGAGTTCGTCAGTGAACTGCTTGACCACCGCACGGTCAGTCAGGTGACATACGACCGGGCGCAGACGATGCTTGGTGATCGCGGCGTCGTGGATCTCGTTGGTATTGTCGGTTACTACTGCCTGGTGTCAGTAACCCTGAATGTGTTCGATATGCCGTTGCCCGATGGAGAAGAAAACCCGCTGTCACCCTAGCTACAAAATAATCAAGAGACCAGAAACCAATGCGACTGAAAAACAAGATTGCGATGGTGGTGGGTGCTGGCCAGACCCCGGGGCCGACCATCGGCAATGGACGGGCGACCGCGTTGCTATTCGCACGCGAAGGGGCCCAGGTACTCGCCGTAGATCGAGATATCGAGTCTGCACAGGAAACTGTAGAACTTATACAGCATGAAGGTGGGCAGGGAGAGGCTGTTGTCGCCGATGTTGTAGACGAAACCAGCCTTGAAGCAGCGGTCAAACACTGTAAAGATCGTCTCGGACGACTCGATATTCTCCACAACAACGTCGGTATCAGCGTGACCGGCGGCGACGCGCCGGTCACTGAGATCTCGACCGAAGCCTTTGACCGTATCATCGCGGTCAACCTGCGCGGCGTTGTCCTTGCCTGCAAACACGCCCTGCCCGTCATGCGCGCCCAAGGCAGTGGCGTGATCATCACAATCTCTTCTATTGCCGCAATTGAGAACTACCCCTGGGTCACCTATAAGGCGAGTAAAGCCGCTTTGGTGGCCTTGACGCAGCAACTGGCGATCCAAAATGCCGAGTACGGCATTCGCGCCAACGTCATTCTCCCGGGGCTGATAGACACACCCATGGCTGTCGACAACCGTGCACAAGCGTGGGGCCAGACTCGCGAAGAAGTGGTGGCCGCACGAAATACACGGGTACCGCTGGGCAACAAGATGGGTGACGCCTGGGATGTGGCCCATGCTGCATTGTTTCTAGCCAGTGATGAAGCACGCTTCATCACTGGGGTGTCACTACCAGTCGATGGTGGCATGAGCTGCAGAATCGGTTAAACATGTCTGAGAAAGAACTTGCCATCGATAGCCGAGTATCGCTTGGCGACGGTAACAGCATGCCTCTGCTGGGGCTGGGCACGTGGGCGGCACAACCCGGTGGGGAAACCCGAGATGCCGTCGCGTTCGCCCTGGAAACTGGCTACAGACATATTGATACCGCCAAGATGTACAGCAATGAGCAGGATGTGGGGCAGGCTGTGCGCGAAAGCAGCATACCCAGAGCGAACATCTTCGTCACCACAAAATTATGGGATTCCGACCAGGGTTATCAGCCAGCGCACGACGCATTCGACCGCAGTGTGGATCAGCTCGGACTTGAGTATGTCGACCTGTACCTCATTCACTGGCCGGTCGAAAATCTGCGCAACGATTCCTGGCGTGCCCTTGAAGAAATCAAGGGATCTGGACGCGCCCGCTCAATCGGCGTCAGTAATTTTTCCCATGAACATCTTCAGGAACTGTTTTCACGTTCAGATACACGACCCGTGGTCAATCAGATCGAACTCAGCCCGTTCCTACAACAACCATCCATCGCCTCTTTCTGTCGATCGGAAGGTATACAACTTACCGGTTACTGCCCCCTGGCCAAAGGACGGCGTTTAGATGATACCGTTCTCACTGACATAGCTGAACAACACGGTAGGTCACCCGCGCAGGTGATGATCCGGTGGGCTCTGCAGAAAAGGCAGGCTGTAATCCCTAAATCAAGCAATCCCGCTCGGATCGTACAAAACGCGGATATTTTCGATTTCCAGATCAGCGCGGATGAGATGGTTCGACTGGACGGTTTGGACGATGATTCTCGATTCTGTCCAGATCCACTGTCCATGCCTTGAAAAACAACCAATCAACTCGACGTAAGCCCTTCGCGAACCACAGGAAACAGATCACAATCCAGCCGCTGGCCGGCTTCTATATCCGGGTCGCGTAACATCCGCTGCAGATTAGGACGCGGGTTATATGTGACGTCCTCGCCTGCCCAGCGAGTAATGTAGGCACGGCGACGGGCACGACTGCTGCTGTTACCTGGTGCACCGTGAACTGTCAGGCCGTGGTGAATCGTACAGTCACCCGGTGCCATTTCGAAACAAGCGAAATCATAAGCGTCGCGTTGGTTGTCGATGTCCGGTACCGGTTCCAGCGATTCATGATAGGTTTCCCCTGGACTGAAGCTGACAGCGGCAAAGCGCTTGCCCCATCGGTGTGATCCCTTGACGTATTCGACTGCACCGGTGTCATAGGTTACAGGATCCAGCGCTACCCATACTGTGGCGATCATGTCGCCGGCAACTGGCCAGTACGGGGCATCGTGGTGCCAGGCCGTGCGGGTGCTGGTCCCGGGTTCTTTGGCGAGAATCTGATCAAATATAAGATTTACCCGACTCGACCCCATACAGGCAGAAACGACATCGGCCGCAGGTGAGTCAAAAATAAACGACCTGAATCCCGTAATATGATGACAGACAAAAGTGTCTCCGAAAAAATTTCCAGTACTACCGGATTCGTTGATATCACGAACCATGGTCGATGGCTGAACGATGTTCTGATCTACAAGTTCCTGTAACTCTCCAACCCAATTGGGGTCTACAAGCTCTCTTACCAGGACTACGCCATCACGTCGATAGGTTTGAATCTCTTCTACAGTGAGAGCACGTTTAACAGCCTTATGCATCGCGTTACGCCTCCCGTATTCACCAGTTGTCGATTGTCCGCTTACGCCCAGTGCGGGGAGCAAGTGGCGGCAGACTCACTAGAAACCGAATAACTGTCTCGCGGGTATCTGCCGGATCAATCACATCATCCAGCTCGTATCGCCCAGCAAGGCCGAGCGCTGTATTGTGTGCCCGTAATTCATCAGCCAGTTCCCGTTCGCGCGCCAGCCGGGTTTTCTTGTCGGCAATGGCTTCAAGCTCTTTTTTGTGGGTGATCTTAACTGCACCTTCAAACCCCATCGCCCCGAACTCTGCCGTAGGCCATCCGACCAGCAGCGCCGGTCTCAGCGGCAGCGCACCCATCATGTACTGGCCAAGGCCATAAGCCTTGCGCAAAATGACCGTCATAAAGGGTGTCGTTGCATTGATTGCAGCGTTGAGAATTCTCGAGCTGTGCCGAACAAGCGCCGTCGCTTCTGCCTCGGGACCGACCATAAGTCCGGGTGTATCACACAAGTAAAGCATCGGAATGTCGTGTGCATCACAGAGCTGAATAAATCGTGCCAGTTTGTCCGAGGCCGGGCTGTCGATCGCGCCGGCCAGAAACATCGGCTGATTCGCCAGCACACCCACCGGTGTGCCCTGGACTTTGGCCAGCGCCGTCACCACCGAACGCGCAAACTTAGGTCGCAGTTCAAGGACCGAGCCCTGATCGGCGATACCCTCAATCACCTTTCGCACATCATAGGCACGTCGTGGATTTTCGGGTACTACGTTGCGCAGTACCGAGGTGTCGGGATCTGGGCCTGGCTGACCGCCTGCATCGCGAAAATATTCCAGGTAACGCTTAACACAATCAATCGCTTCTTGTTCATCAGTCACCAGTACGTCGATAGCCCCGCAAGCCTCGTGCATCTCCGCTGGACCGAGTTCTTCCGGCGTGAGAGTGAGTCCCAGTGCCGCCTCGACCAGGGGAGGTCCGCCCATCCCCATTGCAGCCTTGGCCGTGGCTATCAAGGTGTCACACAGCCCGGCAAGGTTGGCGTTACCGGCGAAACACCGCCCCGAGACCACACCAACTGTTGGAACAAGGCCCGACAGCCGGGCCATCATTGCGAAAGTCTCTTCGTAATCTCGTGAGTTGATATTGTTTTCGTAAGGACGCCAGCCACCGCCATCGGCCCACAGCACCAGCGGTAGACGCAGTGTTTCGACGACTTGCAGAAAGCGGTCCGCTTTCGCGTGATTGATGATTGACTGTGTACCGGCATGCACAGTGTAGTCGTAACCCATGAACCCGACCCTGAAACCAGACACGGTTCCCGTACCCATGACGAGACCGTCGGCCGGTCCCTGCAGGTTCTTGAATGCCGGTTCCGCCAGCTGACCATATTCCTGAAAACTGCCCGGGTCTATGAGTTGACCGATGTTCTGTCGAATCGTCTGGTGGCCGGTCACTGCCCGTTTGGCAACTGCCTCCGGCCGATTCTCATCCAGTGTTTGTGCTTTTGCCGCAAGCACTTCGGCAAGATCTACCCGAGGAGCGTCTGGATCCTGGACACCCTTATTTGAACTCATCGCGCTTCTTCCTTTCAGTTCGGCGACAGAAACGTAAATCCAATTCAATCAATCCGAGTCAATAATCAGTAGTACCTGTTCTTCAATCACTGAATCACCCTCATTGCAGCGCACCTCGATCACTGTACCACCTGCCTCGGCAACAACCGGTATTTCCATCTTCATCGACTCGACTATGACCAGGTCATCGCCCAATTTGACCTGATCGCCGGCGGTTACTTCGATCTGGTAGACGGTGCCAGTGACCACTGATCTAATTTCCCTGAACATGTTGCACTCTGCTTTATCTTGGTTGTTATGGGCCGGAAAAGACTACCGGCATCTAGCCTTGTACCAACTGTAACCCCGGTATTGTACCGTCGCTCCGACCAGCATCACCCAACAACCATCAGTACAATACTAATAGATACTCTAACCGGACTCTTTAACCAAACCCTCGAGGCTACACAGACCGGTTCCAAAACGAGACCATTAGCGATTTCACATTTATGCTCAAAACCTTTCAACCCTGGAGTTAATCATGCGCCGTCCCTTGCGAATTGCCCAGATCGGACACCCCGTGTTACGTCAACCGACCCGAACACTAACCCGGGAGGAACTGCTGTCAGACCAGATGCAAAGCTTCCTAGATGATCTAGTTGAAACTATGCGTGAGGCTAACGGTGCGGGGCTCGCTGCCAACCAGGTTTATCAGTCGCTGAGGATCTGTACTGTAGAAGTACGTAATAACCCCCGTTATCCCTATAGACCCAATATTCCCCTGACCATTCTGGTCAACCCGATACTGACACCGGCCGGCGACGAGACATTCGTTAATTATGAAGGTTGTCTGAGTGTGCCTGATCTCCGAGGTCAGGTGCGGCGCCACTGTGAGGTTAAGGTTGACGCCTGGGATCGCGAGGGCAATCCGATCTCCACCGTGGTCAAAGGTATGACCGCCGCAACCTACCAGCACGAAGTCGACCACCTGGACGGCAAACTTTTTCTTGACCGTGTCGAAGACGCAACCAGCCTGGTGACCCAGGACAATTTTCAGCGCTACTGTATGGATAAGGTGGCGGCCGATGTCGAAGCGCTGGTCAAGCGCTACGGCAGTTGATCCGATCCTTTTTCACCGGCATCGTAGAACAGCACTCCAGACTATGGAGAAGATCGTAATAGACAGTTCAAAGTTCCCGGTTCACGGACTGGATCGTGAAGGCCCCAGGGTAGCCTACACCAGCAGCCTGCTGGACCGGGCTGATCGTAACCGTGAAGATGGCCGCTGGCTTGAATCACATCGGCACCATCCCGACACACGCTACCTGCCATTTTGGGACCTGCGGGTTGCCATGTGGCGCAACCCGGACCCCGAACTTTACTGGTGTACAGTCAGTGACTTCACTGACTGGCTGGCCATCGATGACACTGGTGTTTTCCTGGGTATAGACGACGATGGTGTCGCCTGCTTTGCGACCCCCATCGATGAAGCCGCGCAGCGCACACTGGAAGCACAGAACGTCGGCTTCGTCGATGCGCGCTCAGCTGCCGCACAACTTGAAGATGGACGAGCAGCCATCGTGGCCCAGGCCCGCTCACTTCTGAACTGGCATAGTCAAAATCCGTTCTGTACCCGGTGCGGCTCAAGTACACGCGCGCAAATGGCCGGCTCACAACGCGCGTGCACGGACAGTGACTGTGGCGTCGTAATTTTCCCCCGCATCGACCCGGTGGTTATTATGCTCGTTGTCTCCGCTGATGGTGAACACTGCCTGCTGGGTCGAAATCCCGGTTATCCCGGCCAGCTTGTGTCAGCGCTTGCGGGATATATGGAACCCGGGGAGAGCATTGAAGAAGCAGTCAGACGTGAACTCCTCGAGGAAGCTGGCGTGAGCGTGGGAGCTGTACGTTATTTCACCAGCCAGCCCTGGCCTTTCCCGGCAACCTTGATGATCGGCTGTTTTGCAATGGCAGAAAACCTCGAGCTGGATGTCAACCTGCAAGAACTGGAATGGGCACAGTGGTTCAGCAAAAAAGAGGTGGTGGAACTGTTTACGGGTCAGGATCAGGAATTCTCAGCACCGCGTTCGATTGCGATCGCACATCACCTGATTAAGCACTGGCTGAACCACAGTTAGTGCCGCCTGCTCAGGACACGACTGCTGATCCCTGAAGTGAAACCATTTCTATTTCCTTATTGGCCTACACTAGACTTCCAGCCTGATAGGATCGCATTGTGTAGCCGGGAGTGACCGATGAAAGTAGAAACAGGCATACCCATGGACAACTGGCACGAAACCGGGCCAGCTGCCGCGGCGGCTGAAGCCTGGGGCTTCGATGGTGTATTGAGTTTTGAGATTGCGAACGACCCGTTTATTCCACTCGCATTCGCCGCGGTCGCAACGGAAAGAATTCAGCTTGGCACGTCTATCGCTGTGTGCTTTCCAAGAAGTCCGATGATCATAGCGACCAGTGCGTGGGATCTTCACTTGCAGTCCAAGGGACGTTTTACCTTGGGTCTTGGCACGCAGGTCAAGGGCCATAACGTGAGGCGATTCAGCGTGCCATGGTCGCCTCCACAGCCCCGACTACGCGAATATGTGCAATCCCTCCGAGCCATATGGCGCTGCTGGGAGACTGGCGAAAAACTTGATTTCCAGGGAGAGCACTATACGTTCACCCTGATGACTCCGGATTTTTCTCCACCAAAATCGGGTCTGGGGCCAATCCCGATCAGCATCGCGGCGGTAGGCCCGGCACTGCTGCGGCTTGCCGGAGAAGTCTGTGACGGTGTGCGGCTGCACGTTTTCGCGACACGGAAATACGTCGAAGAAATGGCGCTTCCAGAGATCCGGTCTGGACTTAAAAAGGCCAGGCGTAATCGTTCCAATTTCGAAATCTGGGGTGGCGGCTTCATTGTTACTGGCAAAGATGAAGCTGCATTGGTCCAAGAGCGGGAAGCCGTTCGCTACCGGATCGCGTTTTACGGTTCTACCCGCAGCTACCATCCAATACTGGCACTACACGGTTGGGAAGACCTCGGCCTTAAACTCCACGAGATGTCAAAGAAAGGGCAATGGAAACAGATGGCGGCCCAGGTTCCCGACGAGGTGCTCGAGGAATTTGCAGTCATTGCCACTTACGACAACCTGGTGTCAAAACTTACTGAACGCTTTGGTGGACAGACCGACAGTATGACCTTGCCGATGCCAGAGGGAATCCCGGAAACCGAGGCCCGGGAACTGATCCAGGATATCAGGAACATCGACAGCCCGTTCAGATCGTTCGCAAAGACGTGGTAAGCAGCAACCTGGCAGCTTTAGACTAAAGTCCGCTGACCAGGCTTTTCTGAATTGTCGACTGTTTCAACTAGCCAACCCGTTTTAGGATGGACTGGACGATGTTTCCATCCAGTCGCTACCCAGACCACAGCCGTCTAACGACAGTGGCGTGTGCATGTATCATTTAAGTTCATGACTCCTACTAAGTCAAACCCAATCAACAACGTTCAAATCAAACTGTCTCCAGATTCAATCGTGTAATAATTAGGTTGCCATCCCAGTTAGAGTCAAGTGGTTATCTCTTTGGGACCTATGGGTAGAAAGGTTGACTACCCTAGAATATTTGGTGCGTGCGCAGTTCAAATCAACCATTCGAGAGAAAATGAGCACTCGACACAATATAAAGTCACTTAAGGAGCGCTACCCATGAACCTTGGACTTGAAGGAAAGGTGGCCGTCATTACCGGCGGCAGTGATGGCATCGGCAAGGCAGCAGCACTGTCAATGTCACGAGAGGGCGCTCGTGTGGCGATTGCCGCTCGGGATCAATCCAGACTGGACGCGGCTGTCGCTGACATTTCAGACCAGACCCAGAACCCTGTACTGGGTATTTCTACTGATGTCCGGGATGAAGACTCAGTTCGGTCATTGATTTCTCAGGTGGTTGACCAATGGGGAGGCATCGATATTCTGGTGAACAATGCGGGTACTTCTTCGACATCACGGTTTGAAGATATGTCAAACGAACAGATGACCGCTGACATTGAGCTCAAGGTTTATGGCGCGGTATACGGCACGAGACATGCTCTACCTTATCTAAAAAAGTCTGATTCGGGTGTGATCATCAATACCACTACACCCGGTGGCAAAGCCCCCGCTGCGGGCACCCAGCCCACTGCCCTATCACGGGCTGCGGGAATTTCCCTGACTAAAACCTGGTCCAAGGAACTTGCCGAGTTCAGTATTCGAGTTAATACCATCTGCATCGGCCTGATTAAGAGCGGCCAGCACCGTGCATCCTGGGCCCGAATGCACGAAGACAATCCTGACTACAGCCTGGATGACCATTGGCAAAAGATGAGCCAAGTTGTACCGCTTGGCCGGGTTGGGGAAGCAGATGAAGCAGGCGATGTGATCTGTTTCCTGGCCTCGGCTAAAGCAAGCTATATCACAGGTACATCAGTCAATATTGACGGTGGCCTGTCGCCGGTCGTCTGATCTGGAAAACCGATCATGAACAACATCGATAACGGTCTTAACGTTTGGCAGATGACAAGTAATCATAACCGGATGATCGATCTGCAGGCCGACACATCACCCCCGCGAGATGGACCGGTCGAGATCGCTTTTTTCGGCAGCTCGGCATTTCGTATCACCTCACCCAGGGGCGTCAACGTGCTCATCGATCCCTGGCGCAATCACCCGTCGAGGAACTGGGATTGGTACTTTCGAGATTTTCCAATCACCAGCGTCGACATAGGGGCCTCGACTCATGCTCACTTCGATCATGATGCGTTACACAGGCTGGAACAAGGTCAGTAACTGCTGTTCCGATTGAAGTTCATATTTACTCGGGCTGGTCGACAAGCACCGGTACAGGTTACTTGAGCGATTTCAACTGATCATTCAGGCTTGCCATATCCACCACCGGTCGGTGTCTGTAATACAAACACGTCTCCAGGTTTAACGGTTCGCTTGTCTCGACCGGTCATCTCGTCTTTCTCTCCATCAGCACACTCGACCCAGTTGCGGCCGACCTCGCCGGGATGGCCACCGGCCATGCCGTACGGAGGAACGATTCTGTGATTTGAGAGCATGGCAACCTCCATCGACTCCAGGAATCGGATTCGACGCAACGTGCCATCCCCTCCCTTGAATTGACCGCGCCCACCGCTATTCCGGCGAATCTGAAAATTCTCCAGAACCACCGGGTAACGCCATTCAAGAATCTCAGGATCGGTAAGACGAGTGTTCGTCATGTGGGTGTGGATCGCCGAAGTCCCGTCGAATCCAGGACCGGCACCGGCACCGCCACAGACGGTCTCGTAATACTGGTACTGCTCGTTGCCGAAAGTCAGGTTGTTCATCGTACCTTGGCTTGCAGCGAACACTCTGAGTGCGCCAAACAGCGTGTCAGTAACTGCCTGAGAGGTTTCCACATTACCAGCGACGACCGCAGCTGGATACTGCGGTGCCAACATACAGCCTTTGGGAATAATAATATTGATAGGCTTCAAACAACCCTCGTTCAGAGGAATCGCATCGTCCACCAAACAGCGGAACACATAAAGCACTGCTGAGCGGACAACTGCTGATGGTGCGTTGAAGTTTGACGGTCGCTGATCGCTGGTACCAGTGAAATCAACCGTAGCGCAACGCTTTTCCTTATCGAAGGTTATCGTGACCTTGATAACACTGCCTTCATCAAGCGGATAACTGAATTCACCGTCGTCCATCACATCAATCACCCGCCTGACCTGCTCTTCGGCATTGTCCTGTACATGCTTCATATAGGCATGCACCACGTCCACGCCAAACTGCTCAATCATGCGGTGAACTTCTTTCACCCCTTTCTCACCGGCAGCGATCTGTGCCTTAAGATCCGCAATGTTCTGTTCCGGATTGCGGGCCGGATATGGGCCAGACGCAAGATGATCACGCAATTTCTGTTCCAGAAACGTACCGTGATCGACCAGCTTGAAGTTATCAAACAGAATACCCTCTTCCTCCACGATACGGCTGTCAGGCGGCATCGATCCCGGTGTGATGCCACCGATATCAGCGTGATGACCACGGCTCGCCACATAAAACAGAATCCGGCTGTGCACCTGATCAAACACCGGCGTAATAACCGTTAAATCGGGAAGATGGGTGCCACCGTTATATGGCGCATTGACGACGTAAACATCTCCCAGACTGATTGAAGCCGCATTGACTTCAATAACCGTACGCACGGCTTCGCCCATGGAGCCCAGGTGAATCGGGATATGAGGTGCATTAGCGACCAGATCGCCATCGGGATCAAAAATGGCGCAGGAGAAATCCAATCGCTCCTTGATATTTACTGAATAGGCAGTTTTCTCCAAGGTCAGACCCATCTGTTCCGCGATCGACATGAACAAGTTGTTAAACACTTCCAGCATGACCGGGTCACACTCAGTGCCGATCGCGAATTGACGTTCAAGTGCAACCATGCGGGTCATGATCAGGTTGCTGTGGGTGTCAATTTCAGCCTGCCAACCGGGCTCAACAACGGTCGTTGCGGTCTGCTCACGAATAATGGCCGGCCCTGACACAAGATCTCCCGGTTGCAGGAGTTCCCGATCATAGACGTTCGTTTGCTGATCCTGACCAGCCATGTAAGCCGACACTTGGGCCAGCACCTGCGGTTTATCGGTAGTCCTCTGTGGTTGAATCACTGAAATCTCCGCTGTGTCCATTTTGCCGATGGCTTCAACAGCAGCGGCTTCGATGACGAGATGTTTATCTGCCATCACAAAACCGTAGCGCTGACGGTAAGCCGCCTCAAAGCGCTCACCCATCTGAGCCAGAGAACCAAATTCAATCTCAAGAGACGTATCAGTACCGTCGTAACGAAGATGGGCCCGCCGAACCACGCTGATCGAGGTGATGGGGATACCCTGATCCACCAAAATGTCGGTCGTTGATGCTGTCAGTTCATCCAAGGCCCGGGACAGCTCACCCATACTTATCTCCTTCAACGGCAACTCCAGCGCTCTCTCTCGAAGAGACCGTACATCGGCAAGGCCCATGCCGTAGGCAGACAGTACACCGGCCAGTGGATGCATGAATACCCGGGTCATACCCAGCGCATCTGCAACGAGACACGCATGCTGACCCGCAGCACCGCCAAAACAGTTAAGCGTGTATCCGGTTACATCGTATCCCCTCTGCACGGACACTTTCTTGATTGCGTTAGCCATATTCTCAACAGCAATACGGAGGTATCCATCAGCGACTTCAACAGGCGTTCTCGCATCACCGGTAGCAGCTTCGATCTGCTTAGACAGTTTCAAGAAGGCTTGTTTTACAGCCTCGACATCCAGTGACTGATCCTGCCCAAGGCCGAACACGGACGGGAAAAATTTCGCCTGCAGTTTTCCCAGCATCACATTACAATCGGTCACAGTCAATGGACCCGCGCGCCGATAACAAACCGGGCCTGGGTTAGCGCCTGCAGACTCCGGACCCACTCGGTATCTGGAACCATCAAAAAAACAGATCGAACCACCTCCTGCAGCCACCGTATGGATCATCATCATCGGTGCACGTATTCGCACACCAGCAACAAGCGTTTCAAAGGTGCGTTCGTATTCCCCATTGTAGTGTGCAACATCGGTAGAGGTGCCGCCCATATCAAACGATATGATTCGATCGTACCCGGCCGCTGCAGCGGTTTTCACTGCACCGACAATACCGCCAGCTGGACCGGAAAGAATTGCATCCTTGCCACGGAAAAGCCCGGCATCTGTCAACCCGCCATGGGACTGCATAAACATCAACCGAACGTCACCGAGTTCACTTGCGACCTGGGACACATAGTTGCCTAGCATCGGTGACAGATAGGCATCGACCACAGTTGTATCACCCCGACTGACCAGCTTCATCAATGGGTTGGTCTCGTAACTGCTAGATATTTGGGTAAATCCAATCTCGCGCGCAATATCTGCCACAGCCAGTTCGTGCTCTGGATAGCGATAACCATGCATAAAGACAATGGCGATTGATCGAATCCCATCGTTGTACGACTGCTGGAGTGAGGCTCGGGCCGCGCCAGTATCAAGTGACCGGTCGATCGTACCATCGGCCAGAACCCGTTCACTGATCTCTACCACCTGTTCGTAAAGCATGTCAGGCAGAACGATCTGCAGCGCAAAAAGGTCAGGTCGGGTCTGGTAGCCGATGCGCAGGGCGTCGGCAAATCCCTGGGTTGTGGCTAGAAGTGTCCTGTCGCCTTTGCGTTCTAGCAATGCATTGGTAGCCACCGTCGTACCCATCTTGACGGCTTCGATTACGCTGGCTGGAATCGAATCACCACGGCCGATCTCCAGAATATCGCGAATGCCCTGAACCGCAGCATCCTTGTAGTGCTCAGGATTTTCTGACAGCAGTTTGCGGCTGATCACGCCACCAGATGGAGTTCGGGCCACAAGGTCGGTGAACGTTCCCCCTCTGTCTATCCAGAATTGCCAGCCTTCACCCAGCTTCATGACCCATGCTTTATCGTGAATATCGTGTTGTTCGAGTACCAGTCAACGCTGGCGATCAGCATTGTAGTGTAGCCCCAGTTGAACGGGTACTGAAGTATTGGCCAGGTATCAATCAGATTCAGGCGCGAGCGGATCCCTTTGTTCCAGTTGCAGCAACAATGCGCGGGCTTCCTCATCGCTGTAGTGCGGCCACTCGGAAATTTCTTCGAGAGTCCGATTACAACCCCGGCAGTAACCGGTCACCGGGTCAATAATACAGATGCCTACACACGGACTGACAATCATTACTCATACAATGGTTGGTTTACTGAGATGAAGTATTTTACGCATCAGCTCAATTATATTTGGTATTCTGTTAACTTGAATGACGACACTGGAATCAGTCAGTGCTGTCATAACTTTTGGTTCATGTGGCCTGACCTTCCACGCAACAGATGGATGTCATTATAATTGGTGCAGGTGTAATCGGCAGCGCCATCGCCTATTACCTCTCACGCAAAGGCATTGGCGCGACTGTGATCGAACGCTGCGATACGGCCTGTGCAGCATCCGGCAAATCTGGCGGCTTTCTGGCCCGTGACTGGTGCGTCGGACAACCCCAGGACCAACTGGCCCAATTAAGCTTCGATCTGCACACCGACCTCACCGATGCACTTGCAACAGACTATGGCTATCGCCGTGTAGATACCTATGCCATGGCGTTATCGGATCGTCGCTCGTTTGCACGCGGTACCGGACTCAGCACGGCTGTAAACTGGTTAAACAATGAAGGCGTGGTCCATCAACTGCTCGGCGACACCACGACCACGGCCCAACTCCATCCAGAACGATTCACACGGGCCCTGCTAACAGCCGCCTGCACAGCGGGTGCACAGCTCAGGCTCGGGACCGTGGAGTCTATAGAACGGGACCCGGTGAAAAATCAGGTGTCCGGTATCACAGTCGATGGTAGGTTTCTAAGCGCTGACGCTGTTGTCATCGCTATGGGTCCGTGGAGCCTACTTGCCACACAGTGGCTGCCCCTACCGGCCATTTACGGGCTAAAGGGTTACAGTATCACGCTGTCCCCCAACACACCCGTCACAGCCGATGCGCTCTTCCTGGACTACGAGGACCAGCTCGGAGAGCGTCATGGGCCGGAGCTGATCCCACGCGCCGACGGCGAGGTTTATCTGTGCGGATTTTCAGGCGATGACCCGCTGCCTGTGTCACCGGAAGATGTTTCAATCGACGATACAGCCTGCAATCGCCTGCGGGTGCTTGCTGGCCGTGTCTCTACGGTGCTGGCGGAAGCGACCGTCGTTCAACATCAGGCCTGCTATCGACCCATCTGCGAGGATGCAATGCCTGTCGTGGGCGCGATTCAAGGCACTCGGGGTGCTTACGTTGCCACAGGCCATAACTGTTGGGGAATGTTGAACGCACCAGGCACCGGCCTGGCAATGGCTGAGCTGATCAGCGACGGCCAAGCCAGCAGCATTGACCTTGCACCCTTTGCACCTGACAGACTGCCGCCATTGCGCCAGTAGCGTTAACCATTGCGGCCCACTTCTCGAGTCCACATCGATGTTGTCTGTTTCCCCGGATAGAGGTGTTATCCTCTGCCTGGGATGATCAAATCGGTGTGCTGACCAGTACTTTCAGTATCGGCCCACGAAGTCCGGTCTGCAGCGATGGCCGTCAGACCCAGAGCACTAACCCCTAGCAATCGCTTCCAGAAATATGACCACACAGCCACCCCCACACCCCGACCACATTTTTGACCGTGAACTGATTACTGAGTCACTGGACAGGTTGGCAAACAGCTATCACCCACGTACTCAACCGGTACCGGAATCACCAGCCCTAATGCTTCCTGAGAGTTTGCCTGAGGCAGGTATTGGCGATGGCGCCGCTCTGGATACCTTGGCGCCAGTTGTACTGGACGCCAGCGCACAGCTCCATCACCCGGGCTACTTTGCCCATATGGACCCGCCGACTCCTGCCATCACCTGGGCCGCGTCGCTGTGGCAGGTCGCCACCAACCAGAATCTGCTGCATCCGGACGCTGCACCCGCCGCGCGCTCACTCACTGAACGGGTCGTTAACTGGCTGGCACCGTCATTTGGAATGTCCGGCGGCCATTTTGTGCCCGGTTCCACCATTGCCAATCTGACGGCACTATGGGCCGCCCGCCAACTCAAACAGGTCACCCGTATTGCGGCTTCAGATAAGTCTCATCTTTCAATTCGTAAGTCAGCTGAGATTCTAGGTCTGGAATACATTGCCCTGCCCACCAATTCACGCCACGAGGTGGACATCTCCACGCTGACTCAACTGGACCGGACCGCGCTGGTTCTCACTGCCGGTACCGTTGCGACCGGCACCATCGATCCTCTGATTTGGCCCGACGAGACAGCGTGGGTTCACGTCGATGCAGCCTGGACTGGGCCTTTGCGGCTGACAGACCGATTCGCCAGCTGCCTTGCCGGAATTGAGGCAGCGGACTCGGTTGGCTTTTCCGCGCACAAATGGTTGTATCAACCTAAAGGCTCGGCATTGGTGTTGTTTCGCAATGCCAAAACAGCACATGACGCTCTCAGCTACGGCGGGGGTTATCTCGCCACACCCAATATCGGGCTGCTCGGTTCTACACCTGCTGCAGCAGTTCCCCTAGCCGCAATGCTGCTGTCATGGGGACGAACGGGCCTTGTCGAACGTATTGAATCCGACATGGGCAAAGCGGATCAACTGGCAGACCTGATCAAATCGGATCCGCGATTTCTACTGTGGGGACCCAACCAGACCGGTGTTGTAGTTTGGCGACCGCTGAATGCCGAACCCAGTGTTGTCCGCAGCCGTCTGCAGAACGGTTGGGTGTCACTGACCGAAGTTGACGGGCAGACCTGGTTTCGATCCGTTGCGGCAAACCCCAGTGCTGACCCAAGTTATCTTTTTGATCAGGTGAGTGCTGCACTCTAAGCATGCAATGAAGTTCTCAAGGAGGGAAACGCTATGACAGCATCTGGAACAAGCACCTACAACCCTGAGAACTATCGTCTTCGGACCTTTTATGACGCCAGTGCACAGTTCAGGGACGGCAGTGGCACCCCCAGGGCCTATCTGGAGCGCTGTCTGGAGACAATCGAAGAAAAAGAACCCGTGGTCCGCGCGTGGGTGGTTTTGAATACCGAAAATGCACGCATCGCCGCAGACGAATCCTCCGCACGCTACAAAGCTGGCCGACCGTTATCGGCGATCGACGGCATGCCGATCGGCATCAAGGATGTTATCCAGACCAAAGATATGCCCACAGCACTTGGCAGCGCGATATACGAGGGCAGGCAGACCCACATGGATTCTGCCTCAGTCAACGCACTTCGACTGGCCGGCGCGATCATACTGGGAAAGACAGTAACCACTGAATTCGCTTTTATGGTGCCCGGCCCCACGACCAATCCCTTTGACGCCCGGTGCACGCCTGGTGGATCATCCAGCGGTTCGTCCGCTGCAGTTGGCGCCGGTATGGTCCCGGCTGCATTGGGCAACCAGGTGGTGGGCTCCATCATTCGCCCGGCAGCTTACTGCGGCAATATCGCGATTAAACCCACTTTAGGCGCACTGCACGGCGGTGAAGGGTTGAGCCTGAGTCAACTGCACCTGGGCATTCATGCCGGCTCCCTGGTCGACATGTGGTCGGTCGCCTACGAAATCGCGCACCGTGCCGGTGCTGATCCAGGCTATCCCGGGCTCTACGGCCCGCCCGAGCTGGCGCCTCCCGCTCAGCCCGACACTCTGATTGTGCTTGAGACCGAGGGCTGGTCGCAGTGCGATGAAACCACCCGCAACGCTTTCGAGGCGATCCTCGACCAACTGAGATCGCTGGACGTCAAGTTAGTCAGACGTAATGAACTTCCTGCAATTGAAGCATTTGAACAGGACATCGACGACAGCATGGTGCTCTGCCGAATTCTTTGCAGTTATGAAATGCGCTGGGCGCTACGCCATTACCAGAGCACCGGACTGCTGAGCGATGACCTTAGCTTGTGGCTGGAAATGGCCGAGGAAATCACCCTGGGCGACTATCGCAAGGCACTCGAAAAACGAGAGCGGATGAGAGCCAGTTTCGCCACCCTCAAGGACCTGGCATCGGCGATGATCACACTGTCCGCTCCCGGCCCTGCTCCAGAGCTGGGCGCACTGACACCTTCAGGCGAATCGGGTTATGCGTTCAAGACCGGCAGCCCCGCATTCAATGCGGCAACTTCTGCTCTTGGATCGCCTGCCCTCACCCTGCCACTGGCGGCGGTCCGCGGCCTGCCACTGGGTATACAACTTATCGGCCAGCCGCACACCGACTGGGATTTAACAGGTTACGGCGCTTGGCTGCAGCAATCCATCCAGGCGGTATCGATGTAGTCAGAAACCTCAAGACTGCAACCTCATTTCACTGGACTGCTACTTCTTAATACATCGATCAATCGGTGGTAACCGGGTTATCATCGAACCCAACAGTTTTTCGTGTTATGGAAACCAAGGAATAACAGCATGGATTTATTTGAAACAGTCATCCGCGGCGGCACTGTCGTCACGGCAGTCGACAGCACTTTGTGTGACGTGGGCATTTGTGATGGCCGCATCACAGCACTCGGTCTGGATCTACCCAGAGCCCAACATGAGATCGATGCGTCCGGAATGCTGGTACTGCCCGGAGGGGTAGAGGGCCACTGCCATATTGAGCAAGCGTCGTCTGTCGGCAATGTCATGAGTGCCGATGACTTTTACACCGGTACTCGATCCGCCGTGTTTGGCGGTACTACTACAACGCTATCCTTTGCTGCGCAGATGAAGGGCCAGTCGCTGCGCAAAGCAGTCGATGATTACCATGAATGTGCGTCGACGAAGGCCGTCATTGATTATGGCTTTCATTTGATCGTATCTGATCCCACTGAGCAGGCGATGCGCGAAGACCTGCCTGCCCTGATTCGTGAAGGCATGACGTCGTTCAAGGTTTACATGACCTATGACTCATTGAAGCTGGACGACCATCAGATGCTCGATGTGCTGGCAACTGCCAGACAACATGGCGCAATGGTGATGATCCATGCCGAAAACCACGACATGATCCGCTGGCTCAAGGAACGACTGCTTCAGGGCGGTTACGTTGCACCAAAATATCACGCCATCAGTCATGTAGAGCTTGCCGAAGACGAGGCGACGCACCGCGCGATTCGTCTTTCCGAACTGATCGACGTTCCGATCCTGATTGTTCACGTGTCGGCCAGCGAAGCAATGGCCGAGATCCGCCGCGCACAGACCGCTGGCCTGAAAGTCTACGGTGAGACCTGCCCTCAGTACCTGTTTCTGACCGCTTCAGATCTCGATCGCGATGGCGCCGAAGGTGCAAAATTCTGCTGCAGTCCACCACCACGTGATGCAGCCCACCACGATGTCATCTGGCGAGGACTCGCAAACGGTACCTTTCAGGTATTTTCCTCTGATCACGCTCCGTATCGTTTTGATGAAACCGGCAAGCTGGCTGCCGGCCCTAACCCGACTTTTCCGCAGATCGCAAACGGTGTACCGGGTATAGAACTTCGACTTCCGTTGCTTTTTTCTGAGGGTGTCGGCAAAGGCCGTATTAGTATCCACCAGTTTGTCGCACTGACCGCGACCAATGCAGCACGGATTTATGGACTATTACCGCGCAAGGGCACTATCGCGATTGGATCAGATGCAGATATTGCAATCTGGGATCCTGAAAAAGAAATCACCGTCGCCTGGGATCTGCTCCATGACAATGTCGGCTACACCCCGTACGAAGGTCGAAAACTCACAGGCTGGCCGGTGACTGTATTAAGCCGTGGACGGGTAGCCGTAGAAAACGGTGAGTTGAAGGTCGAACGCGGTAGCGGCAAGTTTCTGCCTCGGTATCTGTCCGATGCCGCACGTCCGCTTGGTCGACTGGTCAAGGAGATGGATGTCGATAGAAATTTCGGCGCAGACATCGGACCTCTGAGCCAATGAGATACAACCGACAGTTACGTTTATCCGATTGGGCTCATTCACACACCTAGACTGTCTGTAAATGAACAACCTTACATTTCGATCAACAGACCTTTCTGCTGATGTCGGGCGGCTGCAAAACAGAATCAAGGAACTCGGCCGGATCGGTGCTATAACCGGCGGTGGTGTCTGTCGTCTTTCTCTGAGCGATGAGGACCGCGACGGCCGCGATCTCGTAGTACGCTGGATGCATGATCTTGGCCTGGTAATCCAAATTGACGGTATCGGGAACGTTATTGGAACACGCACCGGCATCTTGGACAGTCCACCCGTTATCATCGGGTCTCATATTGACTCTGTTGCAACCGGGGGTCTTTATGACGGTGCGCTCGGTGTTCTGGCTGGGCTAGAGGCGATCCAAACACTGAATGATGCTGACCTAAAGACACAATACCCTATCGCTGTGGGATTTTTCACAAACGAGGAAGGTGTGCGGTTTACACCGGATATGATGGGCAGCGCTGTACACCAAGGTTCATTGTCCCTGGAAACCGCGCTGGAGACTGTCGGCACCGATGGCCAGACTGTCGGCGCGGAACTCTCCCGTATCGGTTACGCGGGTGACATCCCCGTCAACAACATGATCCCCCGAGCCTTTCTTGAGCTTCACATTGAACAGGGCCCCGTATTGGAGAATACGAACACCACGATTGGTGCCGTAACGGGTGTACAAGGAATATCCTGGACGGAATTCGAACTACGGGGCGTCTCTAATCATGCAGGTACAACGCCGATGCACCTGCGTCATGACGCAGGGTATGTCGCCGCAGCCATCGCCGTTGAAGCCCGGGCTATCGCTACGGATCTTGGTGCTAACCAGGTTGCTACTGTCGGCGTATCAGAGCTAACTCCCAATCTGATCAACGTCATCGCCAACCGTGCCCGGGTTATAGTCGATCTGCGCAATTCATCTGATACTAAACTGACCCTGGCAGAAACCAGATTGATCGACTTTGCCACGGATACAGTTGCTGCTGAAGGAGTAACACTGGAAAAACGGTCCCTGGCTCGATTTAGCCCTGTCGAATTTGATACCATGATCATAGACATGGTAGAAAAAGCAGCCGCTGCCTCAGACTACACCTACTGTAGACTTCCGTCTGGCGCTGGACATGATGCTCAGATGTTCGCGCCAAACTGTCCGACCGGTATGATCTTTATTCCATCAAAACACGGTATCAGTCACAACATAAATGAATTTTCTTCTGAACAGGATATTGCTGCCGGTATGGATGTTCTGATGAAAGTTTTATTGGAACTATCAGGCTAAATCCATGACTCGCTCGTTACCTCTCGCTGTTGCTCAACTGGGCCCGATCGCCCGTGACGAACCCCGCGCATCAGCCGTTGAGCGCATGATTACCCTGTTGCGCAAGGCGGATGATGCCGGATCGAAATTGATTGTATTCCCAGAACTGGCACTGACAACATTCTTTCCACGCTGGTATTTCGACGATCAGGCCGATATCGATGCGTTTTTTGAAACAGACATGCCCAACGCAGACACCGAACCATTGTTCGACGCTGCCGCGCGCGCCGGAATTGCTTTTTATCTCGGTTATGCCGAACTAATTAGCCACAACGATACGACCAGGCGGTTTAACACCTCGATACTCGTCGACCAAGCTGGCGAGATCGTGGGGAAGTATCGCAAGATCCATCTCCCGGGTCACCGTGAGCATGAACCCGATTTTCCCTTCCAACATCTGGAAAAACGCTATTTCGAAACCGGTGATCTGGGGTTTCCGGTGTTCAACACGCTGAACGCGACACTGGGGATGTGTATCTGCAACGATCGCCGCTGGCCAGAGACGTACAGAATGCTGGGTTTGCAGGGTGTCGAAATAGTCCTGCTGGGTTACAACACACCGGTCCACTATCCTCGCGCACCCGAACTCGATCATCTGCAGGACTTTCACAATCACCTCTCACTTCAGGCCGGGGCTTACCAGAACGGCACCTGGGTCGCGGCCGCGGCCAAGGCAGGCTGCGAAGAGAACTGCGACATGATCGGTGGCAGCTGTATCGTCGCGCCCTCCGGGGAAATTGTTGTCCGCTGTGAAACACTGGCCGACGAACTCATAACCTGGGATTGTGATCTCGACCTGTGCCAGATTATCCAGAACAACATCTTTAATTTTGCACTACATCGAGAGCCTGAAAACTACGGTCTAATCGTGCAGCCCCGGCGTCACACCTGAAGGACGGGCCACCCCCGCGACTGGACCATCTTGACGCAGCGCGATTCGTCACAGTAAGGTGGCAACGTTATCGTGGGTACACGTGTGGAGTTGCGATAGGTCCAACACGCAACCTCACCCACCAAACCCACAGAATACAGACTTTCCAGGCTCGGCTGACCTCGTTTAACGGGGTCAGGCAATACAACCAGGGAGACAATGCATGAAGCTCGTCGGGGTCGATGTCGGAGGTACGTTTACGGATGTCATTTTTGCCGACACCGAGTCTGGCCGCACTGAAATACACAAAGTGCCAACCACACCGGACGACCCCTCGGACGGTGTCAGCACCGCGATACGCGAACTGTGTGAGAGACACACCATAACCCCGGCAGATATCGATCATTTGCTGCACGGCACCACTATCGCGACCAACGCCATTCTGCAGCACGATGGCGCTAAGACCGGGATGATCACCACAAAAAACTACCGTGACATCCTTCACATCGGTCGCCACCAACGGCCTGAACACTACTCGATTATGCAGGAAGTACCCTGGCAGAATCGGGCTCTGGTCCGTCGCCAATACAGATTGACTGCCACTGAACGGATTGCGCCACCAACCGGTGAGGTCCTGACTGAACTGAATGAGGATGAAGTTCGTACCGCGATAGAGGAACTGAAAAACGCCGGTGTTGAATCGATTGCAGTGTGCTTTCTTTTCTCCTATCTCAACCCGGCACATGAGAACCGTGCACGCCAGCTTATCGAGGAAGAATATCCTGAATGTTTTGTGACAACCTCCTCGTCAGTTTCTCCCCAGTTCCGGGAATTCGAGCGTTTCACCACGGCCGCCATGAATGCCTTTATTGGGCCCAAAGTCAGAGACTATGTGAATCACCTCGCCACACGAATTGCGGATGATGGCATAGACGCAGACCTCCACGTAATGAGCTCCAACGGCGGTGTCGCGACAGCCAAGATGGTGTCTGAACGGCCTGTCATGACGCTGCTTTCCGGACCTGCGGCAGGCGTACTCGGTGGCGCCTGGACCGGTGAGCTTTCGGACCGGACCAAGCTGATCACTTTTGATATGGGCGGTACCTCTGCCGACATCGGGATCGTCAGCGACGGAACCTTCGCCCAGGCTTCAGCCCGTGACACATGGATCGCAGGCTACCCGCTGCTGGTCTCTATGATTGATATCCAGACGATCGGTGCAGGTGGTGGTTCTATCGCCTACGCTGATCCGGGGGGTGGTTTTCGAGTCGGTCCCCGAAGTGCGGGGGCAGTACCCGGTCCAGCAGCCTACGGCCAGGGAGGACAGCAACCCACTGTGACAGACGCTAACGTTGTACTTGGAAGGCTGGATAAAGATTATTTTCTCGGTGGGGAAATGTCGCTAGATGAACAGGCGGCTGAACAGGCGATTGCCTGTCTGGCATCAGACATGGGCCTGGACGTGCCCACTACTGCAGACGGTATCCTAACGCTGGTCACCGCGAACATGGCAAACGCAATTCGTTCCCGTACAGTACAGAAAGGAATCGATCCGAGAGATTTCTCTCTGGTTGCGTTTGGCGGTGCCGGCCCACTGCATGCTGTAGATGTCGCCCGTGAACTGGGTATGTCAGAAGTGCTCATTCCGCAATACCCTGGAATTACTTCGGCAGTGGGGCTGCTCACGACAGACCTTAAATACGACACAATCCGTACAGAATTTCAGGTCAGCGGTGACATCGATCTCCCACGACTCAACAGTGATCTTGCAACGATGGAAGAGGAACTGACCGACCAGTTTTTGGCCGATGGCCTGGATCGATCGGGACTCAGCTTCCTGCGTTCAGGTGACCTGCGTTATGTCGGCCAGGGATATGAACTCCGGATCACTTTCCCCGACGGGTTACTGGATGATGACAGTCTCACGGGGATTTTCGAACAGTTCCACAACCAGCACAGAGCCGAATACGGCCACGGCTTTCTGAATAGTGCGATTGAGATTGTGAACGCGCGGGTAACCGGTGTTGGGCAGATGCCGAAAATTCGCCAGCCTGACAGTATCGATGCAGGTACCCGGGAATCAGCACTGATGAAGTCCGGCGCCTGTATGTTCCGGGTCGACAATCATCTTGAGGAATTTGACACAGCGTTCTACCAGAGAGAACAGTTGCCTCTTGAACAACCAATTGCAGGCCCTGCAATCATCATCCAGCGGGATTCCACCACTGTTGTGCCCCCTGAAAATGAATTTATTTCGGACATGGCAGGCAATATGATCATCAGTATCGGAGAAAAGACATGAACGACACAGCGACGGCAGAACTGCAACTGGATATCGATCCGGTGACCGCAAGCGTCATCCAGGGTGCGCTGGAAAATATTGCGGTCGAAATGGGTTACAAACTGATGCGCATGTCGTATTCATCGATCATCCGTGAATCTGAGGATTTCGGTGCAGGGCTGGTAGATACTCGTGGTCGTGGGCTTGCCGAATCGACACAGTCAACGCCTTTGCAGTCTGGCCCGATTCCGGGTTATGTGCGAGGCATGCTGAAGGCGCTAGAAGACCGGGGCGACACGATTCGACCCGGGGACGTCATCATGCACAACGACGCCTATGGTGGCGCCAGCCATGGACCGGATGTCGGGTTTATCGTGCCGGTATTCGACGATGGCAATCTTATTGGTTATTCGGTCACCACAGCACATCATCTGGATATCGGAGCCCTGTCCCCGGGCAGCTGCGGTATCGTGGACGCTATCGATGCCTATGCTGAGGGACTGCAGTTCAAAGCCATAAAGGTCTACGACGAGGGTCGAAAAGTGGACGGGGTTTGGCACATGCTGCGTGACAACATCCGCGCATCAGATCTGGTGGTTGGTGACATGGAAGCGCAGGTCGCAGCCTCCCAAATTGGCGCCCAGCGCTTCCTGGCGTTGGTTCAGCGTTATGGCAAAGATACCCTCGAACGCGCCTGCGACCAGGTCATGGACCATGCGGAGCGCCTCATGCGCTCAGCAATCGCCAAGGTGCCTGATGGCACTTACCGGGCAAAAACCCACATTGATGGGTTCCTGGACAGCGACGAACCCAATAAAAAAGACCTCCCTATTGTCGTCACGATTACCATAGAGGATGAGGCAATGACCGTCGACCTCACGGGAACCGCGGACCAAGTGCCCGATAGACCGATCAACATGCCTTTTGTGGGTACCGTAGATATTGCCGTCTGGCTGACGATCCGTTCCGTACTGTTGGATACTGCAGTACATGGACATATTCCGGTCAACGATGGACTGTGCCGGCCTATCAAGATCATCGCACCGAAGGGTTGTCTTGCAAACCCAATATTCCCGGCCCCCACGATTGCCCGCTTTTGCCCCGGCAACCAACTTGCTGACACGGTCATGAAGGCGCTGGGTCAGGCCGTCCCCGCACAGGTTTCCGCCGGCATTGGAAACCTCAGAGTCATTGCATTTTCGGGACTGGACGGGGATGACTATTGGGTCCACATGGAAATCTGTGAAGGCAGTTATGGCGGGCGGGAAGGTATGGACGGGATGGATGCTGTCGACACGCTGTATGCCAATACCCGCAACAACCCCATCGAAGATATTGAATCTCACCTACCACTGCGGGTTTCCCGTTATGAACTTCGCGAAGATGTTTGCGGCGCAGGCAAATGGCGAGGTGGACTGGGCTCTATCCGGGAGTTTACGTATCTCAAAGACGGTGGTGGATCAATCGAAGGTGAAGGCCACAAATACCGTCCATGGGGTTTTCGGGGTGGGGGAGATGGCCACACCGCCGGCTTGACGCTGAGGCACGCGTCAGGTGAATCTGAATCTTTGCCTTCAAAAGTGCCGCATACCTCGGCCAAGGCCGGGGACAGTTTTATCTGTGTTGGGCCTGCCGGTGGCGGTTATGGCAATCCCCTGGAACGGGACATGAGGCAGGTACTTGAAGATGTACGCGATGAGCTGATCTCTATTGATACAGCCCGAATCGATTACGGTGTGGTCATCACTGACTCGCTGCAACTTGATGAAGCAGCGACTGCCGAGTGCCGGTCCAGCACTGGCTGATCCCCTCGGTGGCGCAAATATCCGACCGAATAGCGAGGTAATCAGGCTTTAGCTCAACGAATCTCGACGATCATCTCGACTTCAACCGGGATATTCATCGGTAAAGAGTTCATACCGACAGCCGAACGGGCTGCCCGTCCTGCATCGCCAAACACCTCCACCATAAGGTCGGAGAAACCATTGATGATACTGGGATGATTCCCGAAATCCGGCTCAGCGTTGACCATACCCAATACCTTGATCACCCGCTGTACGCGATCGAGATCCCCAATATGGTTTTTCAAGGTAGCCAGCAGGTTCAGGCCCACCAGGCGCGCCGCCTGATAGGCCGCTTCCTCGGAACATACCGTCGGTACCTTGCCGATTATGAAAGAACCATCGGGCCTGTTGGTGCCATGGCCCGATAAATACACCAGATTGCCAACCGTATGGGCACCGACATAATTGCCCAGTGGCGCCGGGGGATCAGGCAGTTCAATTGAGAGTTCTGCCAGACGGTCATCTATTACAGACATGCGCCCTCCTTATCTAAGTCGACAGTGATTGCTGTTAAAGGCATACGCAGACCACAGGTATAAGTCCATCCGAAAGTCATGAACGCGGTCATACACAACGCCCACCGTCAACCTCGAGCGCTACGCCGGTCAGGAACTCTGCGTCATCCGATGAAAGAAAAAGCATGGTCTGTGCGATATCATTGGGTGTAGAGAAACGACCTAGTGGGATCGTCGCCTCAAATTTCTTACGATTTTCAGGCGTATCCGGCACACCCATGAAAGTCTCGAGCATGCCGGTTTCACCGATCACCGGACAGATCGCATTGACCCTAACCTTATCCGGCGCCAACTCGACAGCGAGGGCCTTTGTCAGATTGTTGACTGCACCTTTTGAACTGCAGTAGACGGCAAGTCCAGGACGCGGCCTCAGTGCGGCTGTAGAAGAAGTATTGATAATACAGCCACCCCCATTCCGGCGGAAAACCGGTAGTGCTTCCTGAATTGCAATGAAGACAGCTTTGACATTGACATCATAGACACGGTCAAACTCTTCATCCGTAACCGTTGCGAATTCCTTATTCGAGTGCGAATAACCGGCGTTGTTGATCAGGATATCGAGCCGACCGCCCAGTTTCTCGGCGGCGTCTATCATGTTCCGGGTATCGTCCCTAGAGGTGACATCAGCATGGACATAGACGGCCTTACCACCCGTTGTATTGATCGAGTCAACCACTGATTCACCTGCCTCGTCACTGATATCCGCAACCACAACCGCCGCACCTTCTGTCGCAAATAGACGCGCAGTCCCTGCACCAAATCCAGACGCTGCTCCTGTAATAACTGCTACCTTGTTCTGCAAACGCATCAGTCTACTCCTCGCTTTATTTTAACATTGTGCCTGTCCATGGCGTGTATATGACCTAATCATAGGCTAACACCAGGACTGATTCCAATTCTGGGAATTAAGCCACCGCATACGTCAGCCTTACGAATCAGCGGATGCGGTCAGTCAATCTTGATCTTTTTCGCCACGTTTCACCTGCATGGAAAGCCCGGCCCGCCTGACGATCTTTTGTCCAGCCCTGGTCAGTGTACCGTGCCCATAGCGGTCTTCAATACGGTCAATCACCTGATTCAGGTTCTTCTTGCGTTGTGTGGATCCTTCGGAAAACAACTGTACTTGGCTGACGGTAGCGACTTCAAGGTTGGTGCAGCCAACACCGATTAAACGGATGGGCACTGCCGGACCCGAACGCTGCAATAGACCGCAGGCGGCCATTGCGATGGCCTGCCCATC